>Ga0105356_10002836_pt1 | contig 17187 bp, 17 predicted proteins | sample GOMGulsemesocosm_3_FD_83502 | JGI IMG/M metagenome (GOLD analysis project Ga0105356, IMG submission 83502) | Methane-oxidizing microbial communities from mesocosms in the Gulf of Mexico - GOM9D Gulf of Mexico | ecosystem: Environmental > Aquatic > Marine > Cold seeps | place: Gulf of Mexico...
ACCAACCCATAAACGCCAACAGTAATGGCTACAGCCAGGCTAGAAACGACGGCCACTTGCATAGAAAAAGCGGCATCTTGCACTGTACCTAGTACAATAACAACAATTTCTGCAGAGAGAATATAATACGAAAACTTTATATTTATCACACTATTTTTTGGAATTACTTATTTACAGGCTATAGTGAAATTTGTTGTAAGTTTTGATCTACAGCGGACATGACTGAACGATAACATTCCGCTAGCATTTTCCTGATAGCTGACATTCCCCCATAGATGAAATCAGGTTGCGTTTGATAATAACTTAACCAGTGAGTCGTTCAGGCTGAATGTGAACAAAGCCACCAAAGCAGCCATTCACGTTAATTGTATTGGCATGACTTCAAAGTGTTATAAAGCGACAGTCGATGTTAATAAAAAACAGTGATTTTTAATCATTAAATATCAAATGTAATCTGGATTTACCCAATAATACTTTTTATCATGGTGAATGCACCAAGATAGGAAGTCTAAAATAGTTACTTCTTCATCCCACTCTGAATAATCTTTATAAAGTTTTGAGTAATATTTGAATAGCTCTACAGTTTTGTTATCAATCTGCTTTCTATATTTAAGGATAAGCGCAGAGCACTCACTAATTGACTGATTAATTAGAGATAAATCAAGTACTATTGTTTCGGGTAAATGATGAGCACCAAATTCAAATTCACTGATAAAATCACTCACCAATTCAGTTATTATTTCTTTATTTTCAGTATCTAATTCTAGAGCTGTCTTTAGTAGTTCTCGTGTCGACACATCACCAAAGGATTTGTAAATTTCTTCCCAATACCCATACTTTGCTGCTTTTACTATGAATAAAAGTTCTGTTGATGACTTTCGTTCAAAGCCATCTAGCAACCAAGGAATAATACATTTAACAAATAGTGGGTATTGTATTTTATTAGCTCGCTGTGGATTTAAGCCGTTATCACAAATATTAAAAAGAAAATCTTTAATATCAGCATCTTCTCTACCTTCAAGTAGAGCGACTATTTGATTTAAAGCTTTGTTTGCCTGTTTTTTAAGACCTGATCTTTGCAACTCTTGGTAGCGAGACCAGTCATCAGCAATTAGGTTGGGTATATCCATATATTAATAATACTTCTAGAATTAAACTTCAAATTAAAGGCCGTTAAAGTAGTGAGTAGTAACGACTGCTGGTCGCTCTAAGCGATATTAAGTTATTGAATTCATAAAGTCAGATAGCATTAAAGCTGCTTTGTTCAGCGGACTATATTTTTTCTGAGCTTCTATAAATTCGATTTCTGATAAAGATAGTTCATCACAATCAATATCGAAACGGATTAATTTTTTCTCTTGATTGAGTAGCTCGCCAATGAAAGTGTTTCCGCTATCAGGTGCAATCCAAATCAAGATTGAATCTTGAACGTTAATTCCGAGTAATTCAATATTTTCATAGAAGTCAGTCGATGCCAATTTATAACTATGAAATAAGTTATTTAATGTTCTTATTTCTGTATTAGCTTCCTGCTGTCGGATTCCCATAAATATCTTCTTTTTTACTTCCGCTATTCACTTAATTTGACAATAACAATAACAATAACAATAACAATAACAATATCAGACTATTACGTCAAAATAATGCAATAAACGGAAGTGAACTTGTTCTATTTTATTATATTCAAAATATGAATTATTTCAGTTTTAAGAATTTCTGCATCAGGTTTTATTATTAACTTGGTTGTTGGTATGAATAGCGAACAAGATATTTCTCTTGATAATGCATTCACCTTTTCTATCCATTTATCAAGCTCTTTATTAACAGCTAAACGAATCACAAAATCTGTAACTGAATTATCTGTGAGAATCAGTTGTACGTCAGATTCATGTTCATCTCCCCAAGCCAAAATGTCTTCATGCCATTGCTTAGTTCGTTTAAAAAACTTATCAACATTCTCAATTATCCAGCTTGATTTAGGTTGATTTTTCCAAGCTAAACTTGAGTCATTATATCCATCACTATCGAACAAATTTGCAATGTCAAATGAAGTGCTATTGATAAATTCATCAGGGATTAAAAGGATGGTTACTTGATTAATTGCCATTATGTTTTCATTTTTATTATTTGGTATGGTGTTGTTGTTCGTTCTAAGTTGACCATAACAATATCAGTCTGTTACGTCAAAATAGTGCCGTTAATCGACAGTCGCATTTAATAAATCTCCATCACAAAACCACCATTTTTAGGTGGAAAGTTAAATAATACAGATTCATATTGGGATTCACATGTTTCAATATCTATGAAGTCACCACTTTCAAAAGTAATTCTCAGAAAATCAGGGCTATTTAGCGAAGTACCGACAGCTCTTTGTCGTCCAAGTGCGCCCCATGGAGCTATACTTGGTGCGTCATCCCATTCATATTTGACTTCATCTATGTATCCAATTACCCGTTCATTACACTGAATATTGAAGTCAGTGAATGCAATATTAAAACCGTAGGATGCTAACTGGATGGATTCAACATATTGAGGGGCTTTAGAAATATAGGCTAGTAAAATATTCTCAATATTTTTATCAAAAAAAATCATTTTATAATGTACTCGACTTCCGCTGTTCGATCTTATTTGCCTCTCATCTTTTGATTACATTAACTTATAGTAGTAACTAACTCAATCATGCCATGTACAGTCTATCGCTTAACTCTATTTTTCTAGCAGCTTATTCCTATCATCGAGGTTTTTAATGCCAGGTGCATTGGCTAATAATTTTTTGGATAATGAATCAGATAGGCCAATAAAAAGAGTTGCACTACTGTCCCAACAAACAATTTCGAATAAAGCATTACTAAGTTGTTTCTTGGGGGAGCCTTCCCAAAAGCTAGGATTACCATCAGCAAACGGCTCCGTTGTAGTGAAAGGTTTTGTGCCTTTAGGGAAAACGGAAATTACAGACCAAACAAATTGATAATCAAACTCGTCAAGTTTCGATGAAAGTTTGTCACCAGTAATCCAAGATGGATCTGAAAGCTCAGGCCACGCACCTTCAATGTCGGATATATGATAATCGCAGTCTAACAAGTCGAATTCTAGCCACCGAGCAACATCCTTTAGGCTCGTATAGAATCCGATTTTTGAAGTGTTTTCTTGAATGAAATTCATCTTAGTAAAAATCGTCCTTGTTAACTTATCAACGGCTGTTAATCGCTATTTATAGCCATTAGTCGTTTGGTTGTAATACTTTAAACAGTTCTATTATTTTATTACAAGCACTAACTACATCTGCTTTATAGAACTCAATTGTTTCAGCTAACTCTTTATCTGATTGAGCAAGAAATTCAGCGGAACAATTTTCTCTAACATGCTTTAACGGTAAATGATCAGTATCGGATTCAATTACACCAAATATATGAAACTCTGTATCCCAACACTGCTCATATTGTCGGTTTCCAATTCTCCATAATCCGATAACGTTATCTAAGTAATTGTCATCGCTTTCAAGTAATTTTTTAGCAAGTTTGATTGCTTCTTCAGACATTAAATGTTCTCTCGTGAAAGGCGATTTTAGTTTACTCTCCAACGACTAGTTATCGCTCTTAACTGATCTTGATGTTTTCAAAGCGTTACGTCAATTCTGTGCCATTAGCCGACAGTAACTTTAACTATCAACTAGTAAAAAACACCCATCGCAACAACAAAATAAACAAAGTACGGTAGCGACCGTAAAATTCCTTTTTTGAATGTCTTTTGCCTAAAATAAATAGATAGAAAAAGTGTTACTAAAAACAATGAGCTGAATACTTTTTTTAGCCATTCATTGGGGTTGGTAAGTATCTTAACTTCAAATAAATGAAGTTTCTTAATATCACTTGTTGCAGAAACAGTTATGTTGGATGTTTGATTCTTTGGAAGGTCAAATATGCCGTAATTCAAGTTAGAATGATACCTGCCATCACCACCTGTACTAGAAGCTTCAGGGTATACTCTTTTCTGTGACACTTTAGCAGTAACACTTTCAATATGAACATCAATAGGGATTTTTAAATTAACTGTATTGTTATACCCGCCAGAGTGAACGACAATGCGAATGCTGGATGTTAAGTTACTGTCGATAACACATCTATCAGTGTTATCGCTTAACAAGTCAATTTTGCATTCAGGCTTCTTTCGTAGTTCATAATTGAACAGTGATAATGATATAGCAACGAATACTATTGAGGTTGCAAAGAGCAGTTTTGATAACGATAAGCCCCTCAAATTGAACTGAAATTTGTCATCAATATCGGACTGGAAATATTTGCCTAATTTTTTACCTACGGTTTTCCAGCCAACTTTATTTCCATAGTTAATACCAACTATTACGAATATGACGGGAACAACTATACCCATCCAATCGGTGAGTAATTGCAAAAATGAATTAAGGTACGATTGCGTCCAACCAGTTAGGTTGCCACCTGATGTTGAATAGATAAATAAAGCGAAGAATAATAGAAAGGCAATACTCCACAACCTACCCAATATTTTGATTATAAATTTCATTCAGTTATAAGTTTCCCTACGTCCCTTGTTCGCTCATTACTGCCATTATTCTTTGATTACATTAACTTAAAGTTCTGGCCAACTCAAATGTTCCATGTGAGTCAGACATCTATTTGTATTTACAAAAAGAATATACGACTTTTTCACTAACAGTTTTTCCTCCTTCAATATATAAATCAAGTGCATCACTTTTATATTCGTTTTTTGCTTTATCTATCAAACAGGGGCCAGAGCCAAACCAACCAAACCTGCTAACAGGATTATTTTCAATCTGCTCTTTCAGATGAATTATACTTGACTCAAATTTATCTTTGGTGAGGAATTTAGCGTTATTGGAGTAGTGTTTACTGCCGTATGATAGATGAATCGTAAAGGTCTTTTGAGAATCCAGCTCTTGATAAACTAAAGTGTAAGATTTATCGCTATTAACTATTAAAGATAAAAACTCTACCGCTTTACTAGTGCCACCAGCATTACTTGATAGACTCACAAAATAAAGTATTAGAACTAAAAACAATCTCATTGCACAATTCCCTTTATCAATGCCACTAATGATTGCTGTTCGCTCATACTCTTTGCTGACAATGGTTTACGTATCATCAGGGCCATAGACATCAAATTCGATTTCGATAAACCTATCGGCAAGATCCTTTATTGATTGTGAAGATAAAGTAATGCCTTCCATACAAGATTCCATAAAAAAACCACAGAATATATCAATACTATATTTTTCTGACAAAGAACGCCAAATGCTAATATCGCTGGAGATTTGACATAAAAGTTCAGACACTTGCTCGTTTATGTTACCAGGAATTTTATCATTAGCTTCTAAACGCCACATTCCTGATTTAGCTAATCGGGGTTGGCACAATTGCTTATTCCAAGCAAAAGGCTTTCCTTTACACCTTTCAGTAGTTGGCTCACAACCTAGTATATTGCTTATTTCATCAGGAATAAGTTCATCACCAATAATTCGAAGGCTAAGTTTTGTTTTTGATATTACTGCCATAATTTCTTAATCAATTGTGCTTGATATAAATGAACGTCAACGACTGCTGTTCGCTCTTTACGGTCTGATAGCATAAGGTAAATCAGGAGGTTGCGTCAAATGCGCTCTGTTCTACCCTATGGTGCTATTAAGAGATGGTCAGTGTTTTTCTTCTGTAATGGTATATGGTTTATTTTTATTTATTAGTGCAGTTAGCTTAAAGTAACTATCTAGCACATTAGAGTTAAGCTTTGGCAATTTAAAACCGTCTCCATTATTCATAACAACTAAAAGCATCATAAATCTACTACCATCTTCTGAATCTTCTTGAATTTTTACTTCTTGGATTTTGTCGTAGGGGTAATATTCTTTTTTGAAGAATGTAAATGATTTAGCCTTACTTTCATCAAAGGTGATTTTTATTATTGACCTTGTATAAACAAAAATGAAAACTAAAGTACAAAAAAGTGGAGGTATTGCATACAAAACATTCATTTCTAAAGCGAATGTTTGATAAAAAAGGTAAGGCCACGTAATACTCCCCCCTAACCAAAACAGATGAAAAGTTAATGGTGCATAAAGTGTGAATGGCTCGGCATGATTGAAGTTAGGCTCAATATTCTCAACCAATTTATCTCTTAAACCAGAAAAGTTACTTAACTGATAATGAATATCTATCAACTTTTCATTCTTGATATTTAACAACTGAATTTTTTGAAGGTATTGATATTCTCTGAATGTCTTTATTTCAGACCATTTAATTAAGCCAATACCTTTACTTTGATGGCTACGCCAAATTCCATCACCATCAAGACTGATATCATACTTTTTAAATGACAAAATAGTTTTTAAAGAAAAATAAGTCATAAGACCAAATATTGATGAAATCAATATTGTTGCAATAATTTGTACACTGTTCTTCTCAGAGTCGGGAAACATGAGAATATAAACAGTAAGAATGAAAACCGCTAAAAAAAAAGAAAATGCTCCATAAGTTAAATACTTGAATTTTTTCTCAACATTATGAGTTTGCATATTCATGACAGTTCCGTTGTTGATAAACCAGAATCCTTAAATTGGTATGCTTTTAACTATAAGAAAAGGTAACTTAAATTGAATGTATTCTACTTCGCTCTGAGCGGTTATTGAGCTTTATTAAAAGCAAGATATAACTCTCCTAAGGTTAAATCATCATGCCACAGACTCTCAAAGTCAATACCATGTTGCTTTTGTAAATCTTCAGCTAAAGTTTCAAACTCCATGTTATCCGCTTGCCATTTTTTGGGGTATACCTCCCGATAAATAGTTAGCAATTTATCACTTGGTTCAAACTTCAATTTATCTTTTTCATCGAAAGCAAAAGCATCCGTAAAGAATATTAAAAATGAACGAATCTCATTTTTAGAATTTTGGGGAAATTCGGCTTTCCAATTTTTACCCATACAATTACGTTGGCGATATATTTTAGGAAGGGTATCTTCCAGATAAATAGACCATACAAGATAAGTTAAAACTAAAGCTACAATGATAAATTCTGTCATTAATTCCTTACCTCATAATTACCTTTGACCGTCCGTTGTGTTCACTCTAAACAGAAGATAAAGGCCACAAAATAATTTGTGAAATAACAATAACATTATGCTTTGTTGTTTTACAAATAATTGAAGGTGCCACAGGCAGCTTTGAGCGGACGTTAGATGTAATAATGTTGTAACTTCCGCTAAGCACTTAGTTGTCATTATTCTCTTGCTGTTAGTGACGTTTTTTGTAACTTCCTCAATAATTTGACGCAAGAACTTCAATTATTTTACCAATATTACTACGGCCCATAAAATACTATTCAAGAATTATCATCCTTCGTGAAGATCCACAAATAATTGAAAAAACGTAATAAAACATCAATATCACCTTCACTAACCTTAAAACCCAGTTATACATATACGTATAACAATCAACAACTTACAAATAAAAATAATTGCTAATAAGGTTAAATTAAACTAATGTGTTAAATATAAAGTAGGAGTTGAAGAACAAGATAAGAAGTAAAATTATGTAGTTTAAAAAGGTATCTTCAAAATGGCTAAGAAAAAAAAGGACAGGGTAACAGTAACATCAGCTTTGCATGTCCCTAATGTAACTCAGCTAGCAATAAAAGGTGGTGATGGATTACCCGACTATAAACGCTATTATACATGTGAACACTTTCGCTTTTTTTTCGAACCTAAAAAATCAAAATCAGAAAATATTTCAGGTCGAATTAATATTGGCCTTAGGGATAATACATTTAAGATTTTCAGTGATGGTAAAATGATTGTCGGCCTTGAAATAGCCGAAACATTTTGTCGGTTATTAATTGAGCATTTCAATATTAACAAACCAAGAACTCCAAAAAATTTTAATTCTCAATGTGAAGCTTTATTTAAATATCTTGCTCAGCTAGAAAAAACTCCAGCCACGTTTGAAGAGATCACTTTCTCTATGTATGTGGGCTTTATCCATAGTTCTTCAAGTGTTATTAATACGAATGCAAGAAAACATTTTCTTACTATATTAACACTTCATCCCTTAACTAAATCGTTTGATTTTTTATCAGTAGGATTTTCTGGACAGCAACAAACTCCTATTCAAGAGCTTGACTTTGATACTCTATTTGACGAAAAAGACTATTCTGATCGAGTCATGATGCAGATGTTGGCATGCTGTTTTTATGAGCTGGAAATTTGGAAGAAGCGCTATGAACTGATGTTAAAAACGACTAAAGAGAGTCTGGGGGAAAATTATATAGGGAGGTATTCATCGAAGGACACAATATTAAAAGGATTATTAACGAGCGGCAAGGATGGATATGACAAGCTATTCTTAAATTTTTTACTTGAAGTGAAACAAGAGCGAGCTGGAGCTAAGATCAAGCATAGACGCTCTCAAAGTGATCTAATACGAAAGGTCACAGAAAGGGACGATTATATAGAGCTAGGTGGATTGAGTCTTTTTACTAACTATTCGAGATATCTGGCTGACAAAATGTGGGGCTATCATGCAAAATCAAAGCTTCCTAAATATAACAATTACCTATCTTTTAAGACTGATCATATGGCTGTTATCTTAGCACTTTACATGATGATTTCGACAGGAAATAATCAAGAATCAATTGTAAGTATTAAGCGAAACTACAGAAATAAATCTTGGTATGAAAATTTTGACGTAAACCTTGGCGTGGATGAAGAAACACCCGCAGCACAAAAAGAAATTCGAGTAGTTGGTTATAAGAGTAGAGGTGTAACTAGCAGCAAACCGATACCAATACGTATTCCGATCAACTCCCCTATTTTTGAATACATGAAACTTTATGATGACATAGTAAATGCCCCTGGAAGAGATGATTTCTTTACAATCGATATAAATGCAATTGGAAAGTTCTATAACAGATTCTGCGCTTCATTTGAAATGCTCGATGATGATGATATGCCCCTAACTAGCATTCAAACAGGTAAACTCCGTAAAACTTTTGCTGGTCACTTACTACTCGAATTAATTGACGATGTTAAAAGCATTGATGATTTAATTAATAAGTTACGTGAAGCACTAAACCATGAAAAATTTGATACCACCTTATTTTCTTATCTCATGAAAACGGGCATGGGAAATCAGGTTATTAATGCTGCCACTATTGCCCTGACAACAAACATGCTTAAAAAGGCAATGGCCTTTCGAGGTAAAGTTTGCGAAGACACTGAGCGTTCCACAACAAATAAAGAGGTCTATTTGTGTGACTGCACAGATGATACACGCCCCACGCATAATATTCCCATTGCTGAAAGATGTAAAAAGTACGACATGTGTCTCGGTTGTGAGCGTTCCGAAGTCTACGCTGCGCACTTACCTAGTATTTGTTACCGTATCATGCAGTACAATGAAATGGCTATTAAAAACCCATTGACATTCAGTGGCTTACTTGAGGATAGGCGACAAATTGCTTTGGATACCATAAATAGGTTTGGCGATGAACATGGTCGAGGTATTGAAGTTGTTGAACATGCCTATTATGAAGCAACTAAAGCAATGAAAGATGGTATTCCATTGCTTCCAGCCATAATACAATTCCAATAAGAGGTTTGAAATGTTAACTAAAATTAAAATTTTAAATAATCACGAATCTCCATATGATATAGGTAAAAAGCAATGGGACCTCCTTGATGAGTTGGAGTCTAAGTATGAATCAATTGATATGTCTAAAGTTATTCACGATGGGCTGTTTCTTGATCCTATTTGGCTCATGGTTAATAGAGGTAATGTTCAATTAATAGATTTTAATAGGTTATTTCCCAATAAATCTCACTACCCCCTAATGCTGCTTTGCCGTGTCGTGTGCTATCAACTTTTGGTGGTCTATGATTATGCAGTCGATACGGTTTGCAGCAGGTTGAGGTCTTTTGTCCTCCAGATAGTTAATTCGGGGCAATGGGATAACATTATGTGTGCTGAGCGTAATCAACCATTCCTACTGTTCTCTGCAATGGAATCCGATGCATTAACTAATATTGCCCAAACGCGTTTAGCAAAAAATGGCGGAATTAGTAATGACGCATTTGATTTTTTGAATAATTGTTTACATCTTAAACACCTTGCGGGTATTGACGTTTTTTTGGCAGGAATAAGCTTACCTTGGAGTGAGCAAGAAATAGGGGTTAACGCTTGGATAGATCAGCAAAGAGAAGTCACTGGGGTAATAAAAGAAAACAGTTTTTATGCTCCTATGCCATTTGAGAATGTATCTAACATCGTTCAAAACGCACTACCTGTTGTTGAAGACCATCATGACGAACTAGTTAGTTTTTTTAACGATTTTAATACATTAATAGCTAGTTTTGAAAATGTACATGGGGCCAAAACTAGTAAGCTATGTAGGGACCTTGTAGAAAAGAACAAAGATATGTTTTCTTTAATATTGCCAGTCGAATACGGTAAACATATTGTTAGCGGTGATTACACTCCAATTAAAAGTAAGTGGATAACTAGCTTATTCAGTTTGGTTAAGAGTGCCTGTAGCTGGATAATATTATTATCAACAGGATTACGAAATATTGATATGCGCTATTTACGTATCGGCTGTTGTCAACCATCTAAGCGTTATAAAGGGATGTGGTGGTTGGTTGCAGATGTAAAAAAAACTAAAAATCGTCTTGTCATTCCTGTTGGTGAACCTACTTATAAAGCGGTAAAGCTGTTAGAAAGCGCTCGCTACACCTCTAGTGGTAATATCCTAATAACATCCAGCAAATATATTACAAATGATTCAATAAATAGTAGAGCTATTACTGATGATGAACGGGGTAAAATTCAAGATGGGTCAACATTTAACGACCTCTTAAAAGTGCTTCCCAAAATTTATGATTTTTCAATAAAAACAATCGTAGAAGATGATGCTGAAGCCACTGCTCACTGTATACGTGCCACTCTTGCTGGTTACATTGCAGAAAACTCCAACGCGGCAATTTTTATTTTAAAGCGCTTATTTGGGCACAGTAACCCGTTAATGCCAAACGAGTACATTTACAGGAACCCGCTAGTCATGAAGAGACGCGATGATCTTCAGCTAAAACTAACTGAGGATATGGCTAAAGATATGGCTCATGCAGTGACGTATGGTGAGGTCAGTGGTCGTAATGGTGAAAGATTACTCAAGGGCGCGGCACACATGAAAGCGGAAATTGAGCAGGAATTTCGATTAAATAACCAAAGTTTGACAGAAATGGAAATGTTTCAAACATTAGAAGAGCGGCTAACCCAAATATTCTTGGACGATATGAGAAATAGTGAGACATACGCTCTGCTTACCCCTATGGCAGTTATATGTAATCGAGCATGTAACAACACATCAGATAGTCCCTGCGCAGCACAAAGTAATAATCAGGACAGAATATCTTCAGGGATTAAAAAAGCCATCACAGATGCGCTGAGCACTCTTCCGAATCCTGCTCAATGCATTGGCATCAATTGTCCTGATGCATTAATGGGTAAAAAATGGTCGATAGAACTACTCAAGAGTTTTGATTTTTATTACAAATATCGTAACGTGATAGATCCAAAAGCGACCATAGAAGAAGACGCAAAAGTATTTGTAAGCATGTATGCAACGCCACTGATGGCTATTTATAGTGACGAGCGAGAAGAAGGATACTTTAATGTTGTTAAGTGATAACAAAAAAAAACGTCCATACGATAAACGTTCGCATGATGACCGCATAGGAGCTTTACAATCTGCGTTTATAGAATTAAGTGCTATAGCCAGAGTTACAGGTTTAAAAACCGATGCCTCAGCAGCTAAGGTACTGAAAAAGGCATTTGTTAACAAATCATTTTTTGATGAAAAGAAAAAAACGAAAGATACTGTATCCAAGCAACGTTACCTTCAGATGGCCCAGGAAATTAAAGATTTTCAAGACAAATTCAATGAACTGCCACATGAAGATACAATATTAGGTAAAGCTGAAGCGCGTAAAGAAAAAGAAAAAGATCGCGCAATTAAGGCTGAAAAGGAATTGGTTAGTAGCCGAGAGCAGGTGGCTGGCCTTTACCAGAAAATAGCTAAACTTCAAAATCGTAATAAGGATAAGGATCATGGCTTAATAGAATTATCCCATCAGGCATTACTGGCCAATAAGCAAAACACATCAAATACAGTTAACTTTGCAAGTGTGGCACTCGTATCACCAGACCTTTATTTAGAAAAAAACGGTCGATATTGCTTCGATGATGAAGCTTTGCGATCAGAAGCATGGGCACGATCTGAAAAAGATTTGCATGAGGCATTATGTCGTGAATTGCCGATGAGAGTTTACATGCTCATAGGCCCTGGGTGTGCAGGAAAATCATACTGGACTAATAATACAAAGTCATATTGGAATGATCGCCATCCTGTCGTTATCGATGCGACTAACCTTAGTACTTTTCAAAGAATGAAGTGGTTCAATATCATCAATCAATATATTCGCACTAATGATATTCATATCTGCGGTGTTATTTTTCTTACTCCACTTGATACTTTGTTCGAGAGAAATAACCTACGTATACAAGGGAAAAAGATGTCCGATCAAGTAATTAAGGACAAGTTTAATGCGTTAGAGTGGCCAGATTTAAAGGAAGAGAAATTCAATGAAATTGTGGTGGTAAGACATGGATAAGCAACAGCTAATTGAACAATTTGAAGCAGGTACGATAAACAGACAATCCAAAGGTGTATTGCGCAGAATAGTGATCAAAGAAATCTTTGAAGATCTCATAGAACAGCCCCTAGAAATTATTGCAAAAACATTGAACAAAAAACGGACTAAAGTTGATTTGAAGGAGCTTGCCAAACTAGTCGGTTATGAGATAAAAGACACCAATATTCGTCAGTCATTTATGGATGAAGTGAGGCCCTTTCAAGACAAATTAAGAGAAAAAGGTCATATTATACTAGCTGAAAAAAATCGCACTCAAGAGAAGGATGAAAATACAAAGGCGCTCATTGATTTTCTTCACGCACGACTTGCTGAACCTGATTACAAGTGGCCAATGCATTTGAGGGGAAATCTTTACAGACGCGCTATTTGGGCAAATTTCATCGATACGCCACTAGACGAGGTGAAATACCTTGGTGCGCCCATGTCACAAAAAGAAGTGAAAGAATTATGCGCTATGATTGATGTAAAGATGGTGAACAAAGAGGTGCTAACCCTCGACTATTCGAGTGCTTCTGCTACAGATGAAATGTCCGACACCATGGAATCAAAAGTTATTTCTCGACTGCGCAAAGAGCTAAAAGAAAGCAAAGAACAACTGGTTGAAGAACGAGAGACTCGACTTGATCTTGAAAAAGAAATTGAGCAATTCAAATATAAAAAGAAAGAGTCGTTGGCTGCTGGTCGTGATGCAATTAAAGCCGAGAGTATTCGCTAATGAAAAGTTCAACAGGTACGGTCAGTAAGATTGTTTTTGAATATAAAAATAAGCAAGTCATTGTGTTGAATACCAAGCAAGATTTGATTCAAGTGGTAATTAAAAATGCTAATTTGTACGTTGAAAAAAATGAACATATCCATGTACGAGGAAGACTGATAAAGCATGCCATTTGGGGAGAACAAATACATGCCGATGAGATTGATTGTACTCCAGTGACCCATGAACTACTTGCCGATTTTTTAATGACAGGTGTTGGGATTGGTCCTGCAATTGCTAAGCGCCTGATGAGTCATTTTCCTGATGAACTACTCATGTTGATAGAATCTGATAATATTGATGTACTGTCCTCTATACCTAGAATTTCAAGATCAGTTGCAACAGTAATTTGCAATAATTGGCGTAAACAATCAGGTAAAGTTCAGTTACTCGAATTCATGGATTCGGTGTTACAAAATACCCCAGTCTCTTCGCGGAAGCGGTTGAGACAAGTGGCTAAAAAAGCATATAGCTTTTATGGTGAAGATACCGTAAAGAAACTACAAGATGATCCCTATAGAATTTGGGCTTTCTCAACCTTTGCACTAGCAGAGCGATTTGCTACTTCAATGAAGATTCCAAAAAATGATAGTCGCAGACTGATCTGTGCGGTAGAAGAAGTTTTATTCAGACAATTAAAAAAAGGCAGCACACAAGTTGCTCCACTCGACTTTGCTGATGCCTTAACTAAGCTTGTCGGCACACCTGAGCTGATGTTTGATGCATTGAAAGCAGCAGTGGTCGCGGGAACAAAAGAAAATCCACGCATTGTCGTGTCAGAATCATCTTGTCCAAAAGGTATGCCTGATAATGAGCGTTTGTATCATAGGAAGTTTGCGCTCCCCGGTACAGCGATCATGGAAAACTATGTCACACAACAATTACGAGAAAGGCTTAACAATAACATTTTACCTATCGTAATTAGCGATGATGCTCTGGATAATTATGTGCTGCAAGGCCATAAACTGAGCTATGAACAGAAAAACGCAGTTAGAATGATTTTGACCAATGCCGTTAATGTAGTTAGTGGCGGAGCTGGCACAGGAAAAACGTCAGTTCTGTTTTGCGCTAATGATTTAATTAAACAATCTGGTAATGATGTCCTTCAAGTTGCATTGTCAGGTAAAGCAAGTCAACGCTTGATCCAGCAGACAGAGGACGATGCTTTTACAATCGCAGGCTTGCTAAATGAAATTGAAAAAAATGATTCATTTTTAGATCGGTATCAGACACCTGTGGTGCATATCGATGAGGCAAGTATGGTTGATTTACAGTCGATGTACCGTATTCTTACGGTATTCGAGGATCGAGCGTTACGTCTCGTTTTTATTGGTGATTGGGCGCAGTTAGCGCCCGTTGGTATAGGCTTGATATACCATAAGCTTGTAAAGTCAGATGTGGTTCCTAGGGTTGAGTTGACCATCAATTTCAGAAGCCATGTAGGTATTGTTGATGCGGCTGAGAAAATCAAAAAAGGAATTATGCCTCAAGACAACGACAATGTTCAAATCATAGAATATGAATCTTCAGAAGAACTACAAAACCTTCTACAGCGGCAATACTATACAAATACCTATAATGATAACGAAGCACACATTATAGCGGCTCGAAAAATCACTGTTTCTGAGTCAAATACAGCACTCCATAACTTGCTATCTAAAGGTCATGAAATTATTAAAGTTGCTCCCCAATTTCGCACTGGCGATAAAGTCATTTATAAGCAAAATAACAAGGATTTGGGATTAGTCAATGGCAGTACTGGTACTATAACGGGGCAAGACCCTGAAACCATGCATGTAATGTTTTCAATCGAAGGCGCTAAAGAACTTATGTTGGAGCATATTCAAAATAATTCCAAGGGAATATATATGTTGCAGCATGCTTACGCTATGACCTGTCACAGCTCCCAAGGAAGTGAATTCAATGTTGCGATTGTCGTTGTTGAAGATTTTTCCTTGGTAGAAAGAAGTTGGCTTTATACAGCCATTACTCGCGCTAAAGATAAAGTCGTATTACTTACGCAGAAAGGTGCCATTCAAAATGTATTGGATCGAGGATTTAGGTTTGAAAATATATCTGTGGGGTTTGACCTATGATAATTGAACTGGAGCATAGAGATTCTACTGGGATACCAATTCCATATAATGTCGATACTAACGAAGTTAATACGCATCTTTTGGACTTCCTAGTGTTCAGAAAGAAATATAGCAAATTCATTCATCATACATTACGTAACGCAAGCAAAAAGACGATTGGGAATGATGCACACCGTATCAGTTATTTTATCAATCTTTTGGCACAGCAAAAGTATCAAGATCCTGAGGGAATAGTAAAGGTTGGTATCCATTATTGCTCTGCATCATATGAAGGCAACATGGTCCCAATCATAGAGAGTTTACGTGCTGCGGGGTGGGAAGAGGTATCAATCGAACAATATGTGAAATCCTGGCGTAATTTTTACCGATTTTTAACTGCGACAGATGTTGATCATATGATGTACATGCCGGATACAATAGAAGTAGAACAAAAAGGAGATCAAGATGATAATTTCATATCGCATACTAATTATACAGATAATTATGAGGGTGAGAAAGAAACGGCTATAGATGAGACAAACAAAGAATTTAAAGATGACTATGTAGATTCAGTTATTTCAATGACAGATTTTTGGAAAATTTACGAACATCTCTGTGGAATAGATGAAGTTTATGCTGTGATGGCATATTGTGAATTTGCTACATTAATGCGTATTGAAGGATTAGTCCGTAATTTCCCACTAACTCATAACAAACTTAATCCTTACTTTAAACCTTATGCGTTAGCTGAACGCGTAGCTAAAAATGGTGGAATTCGTATGCAAGACCTACATTACATAGCGAAAGGGGGAAAAATAAAAACAACAAAACTCTCTATTTCAGTTCACAAAATATTTAATGATGAATACATTAAATCCAGCATTTGCAATTATGAGCAGCGTTTTAAAAAATATCAGGATGGGTACTGCAATACAGTATGGGCCAGGAAGAAGCATAGAACACCACAGATGCGATTCTGTTGGCTTAACAACAAAGGTACTCCGGTATCAATCAGAGAGTATCAAAAAGCGTTTGAAGATACCGCAAAAGCACTAGGGATTAAAATTCATAGTCACATGTTGCGTCACACAGGAGCAACACAATTGCTGTGGCGCTATCTCAAAGAACACAATTTAACAGCATCACACACGAACGAATTACTTGTTGCAGACGCACATATAATGTTACAAAGGCTGTTAGGGCATCAGAGCATAAAAACAACCAGAATGTATGTGAAAACTATTGAACGTATGATTCAAACTGAAAAACTGAGTATGCTATTGAATTCAGCACTATCTACATCTAGGAAACATCACGATGAGCTTATAAAAAGCAACAAGGTATTATCTAATGGACTTTCTTCTATGGAACGTGCTGTAAAAAATATGGAAGAGCATATGACGGGCAGTAATTTATTAGAAAAAATAAATCGTAAAATGGGATAAGCTCAAAATAGAGTCTTTAGCCTTTAAAGGCAGGGAAAAACAAAATCCACCTTGCGATGGATCATGCCCGTTACAACCATCGGGACCTCTCCCTGTGTTGCATTATAAGAATAGCATCGTCATGCCCGTTGTCAAATACCTGACAGGGTGAATTGGGCGAAGC
>Ga0105356_10002839_pt1 | contig 17181 bp, 13 predicted proteins | sample GOMGulsemesocosm_3_FD_83502 | JGI IMG/M metagenome (GOLD analysis project Ga0105356, IMG submission 83502) | Methane-oxidizing microbial communities from mesocosms in the Gulf of Mexico - GOM9D Gulf of Mexico | ecosystem: Environmental > Aquatic > Marine > Cold seeps | place: Gulf of Mexico...
CCTGATATTATCGCTTCGGTCTCTGTGGGTAATGAAGCCAGTGTTGATTGGACCGATCATATGGTACCAGTACAATCGCTGGTAGAGTATGTCCGATTAATTAAACGTTGCATTAAGCAACCAATCACCTTTTGTGAAAATTATGTACCATGGACCTATAAACTAGCCCCGTTGGTCGCTGAGTTAGATTTCATCTCAATTCATACCTACCCTGCTTGGGAATATAGAACCATGGAAGATGCACTTGAATATACTAAACAAAATTATTATTCTGTAGCACATCATTACCCTGATAAACCAGTAGTGATCACCGAAGCCGGTTGGACGACACAATCAAATGGCCGCGGTATTGAAACCTGGAATGCGTCAGAAGCATTACAAGCTGAATATTATGGACAACTATTAGCGTGGACTAACCAAGAAAAAATTCTGACCTTTGTGTTTGAGGCCTTTGATGAGCCGTGGAAAGGCTCACCACATCCTCAAGAGCCAGAAAAGCACTGGGGACTTTTTTATGTTGATCGTACACCAAAATTAGTGATGCAATCGTTGTATCAACAAAGCGTAATAGCTGAGTCAGCGCAAGCACTGTCACAGCAAATCGATGAAGCAGCTGCTAAAATAGAAAGTAGTCAAGCTGTAGTAAGCCATGCATAACGGGTGATTTGCCACCACGATACAAACATGGTCTATTAACCACACTAGCAATAAGAAGTAGCCGATAGCCCATGTTTGAGCATAGTAACCAACACCAGAGCCACGCCTTAAACGGTCACTCACAAAACGGTCATCTACAAAAACCGAAGGTCGCAGAGACACTGTCACAAAAATTAAATAACCCTCTTGATAATTCGGTTTATCAATTCTTATTTATGCAGCTGATCTTTTGGCTGTTCACCTGTTTCGTCAGTTTATTTACACTCACCCTTTGGTATGAACAATATAACTGGAATTATATTGGCCATATGCTGCTACAGGCATTCCTCGGCTTAATACTTTCGATCCCACTACATTGGTTATTACTGCGTATTTGGCAAAAATCTATCGCCAAAAACATCACCTATAGTATTAGCTTAGTATTACTGGTTTCCTTTGTCTGGACTTTGCTGAGAATACAAACCTTTATGCATTTAACCGAGGAAAAGGAGGTTTGGCAAGATTTTGGTGGCTGGTATTTTGGTAGTATTTTTATTTTTCTATTCTGGGCAGGGTTATTCTACGTGACTAATTTTTATAAATTATTACAACGCGAGCATAACGCCACTCTTATCGCACAGGCGCAGGCACAACAAGAGCAATTGAAACGAATAAAAGCGCAATCGATAGCCAAAGATGCGCAAATGAAAATGCTCCGCTATCAGTTAAATCCACACTTTTTATACAACACCCTAAATGCCATTAATGCCTTAGTTGAATTTGAAGAAAATGATAAAGCCCAAAATGTCATCATCAAATTAAGCCAATTTTTACGCCATTCACTGGAAAGTACGCCTAATATCGAAACCACACTCGCGGAAGAATTATTTATTCTCACCTTATTTCTCGATATAGAAAAAGCGCGCTTTGGCGACCGATTACAGTTCGATTTCACCGTATCAGCACAGGCAAAATTAGCAAAAATACCCAGCTTATTATTGCAGCCTATTATCGAAAACTCGATGAAACATGCCATTGCTAAGAATGAACTTGGCGGTACTATTACCTTAACTGCCGACGTATTTAATGATAAATTGGTGATTGAGCTAAGTGATAGCGGCTCAGGCATCAAAATTGATCGTAATAACTTTCACCCATTTTCAGGAAAAGGCATTGGGCTTCACAATATTAACAGCCGGTTACAAACTGTTTACGAAAAAGATTATATTTTTGATATGAGTATCTGTGAGCAAGGGTCGCTGAAAACCCATATAGAGATCCCCTGCCATTACCCCCATCAGGATAATAGTTACTCATCACATGATCATCAAAATATAACCAAATCCGTTTCAGAGCATACAATTACCGAGAGTAAACTATGACACAACTCACGTGTATCATCGTTGATGATGAGCCCCTAGGGTTAAGACTGCTACGCTCGAAACTACAAAAGCATAGTGATCTTAACATTATTGCCGAATGTAAAAATGGTAAAGAAGCCATTGCAGCAACGACCGCATTGACACCTGATTTATTATTTTTGGATATTCAGATGCCAGGCATTGATGGTTTTGGTGTCATAAAAAAAATACAGGCGGACATCATGCCGTTAGTTATTTTTGTAACTGCTTTTGAGCAATATGCGTTGCATGCCTTTGATATTCATGCGGTAGACTATATTTTAAAGCCTATTGATCAAACCCATATTGAACGAGCGATTATCCGGGCAAAAGCACGTTTAGCTCAAGAGAGTCAATTAAATCAAGACCAATCCACAGCTCAATTAGCAAATAAGAGTCGATTAATTAATGCCTTAGATTCAATCGGGGATCATCAGCATCAGCAAAACCGTCAGGACAATAGTGAATTAAATAGTAATAACATAGAGAGTAATGACGCTGATATAAATAACACTATCAATGATTTCAGTCATCAAGCCAACCATAGCCAACTTGATAACGTTGCAAGCATTCCGCTCGATAAGAAAATAATTATTAAAGACCGAGACGGCTTAACCTTATTGAAACAGCCTGATATTGAATGGATTGATGCCGCGGGCGATTACACTTGCCTACATGCAGCAGGGGTCACCCACATCAAACGCTGTACGCTAAAAGACCTTTTGAACGATCTAGATCCAAACATGTTTAAGCGGGTGCATCGCTCGACCATTGTCAATTTAAACTACATTAAAAAAGTAATCCCGCACACTAAAGGGGAGTACTTTTTACAACTTGGTGAGTTTGACCAAATAAAAGTGAGTAGAAACTACAAAGATGCAATTAAAGACTACTTGGTGAATGGATAAAGCGACGTAGATATTTACAGAAGATATTCTTTATTAGATACCTGTAGTAAGGAATTCAATAAAGAACGCCTTACTTTTTGAAATGCTAATAACCGAGCGTTTAGCACATTATTAACATTTGCTTTCGCTGACTATCTCAGTCAAGTTGCGTAACCAAAACCTTTTTCTCATGCGGATAACAAACATAAATGCCTTACAAATTTCTTCTGAATAAGCAACGCAAGCTACCCAAAATAACGGTAAGGAAAAGTAAAACGCCGCTAAAAACGTTAATGGGATACTGATCACCCACATCCCGGTAAAATCAATCACCATGCAGGATTTATTATCACCACCGGCCCGTAGCACGCCCATAGAGAGTGTCATATTGAACACTTTGATACAGGTGCCTAACGCTAATAATATAAAAACATCATGCGCAACCACTAAAGTGTTTGCTGATAAAGCGCTAAAGGGTTTGAAAATATAAACTTCTAATTGAATCAGCATAAACGCCATCACCAAGGTCACAATCGGTGCACAGATCACATAGTTTTTAGCCATTAACCACGCTTCATTAAAATCATCCCTTCCTAGCCGTTGCCCGACTAAAATTGAGCACACCGAAGAAAAACCAAAAAAGAACGAAATCAACAAGCCTTCTACCGGAGCAAGTAGGCTCATTACCGCCAATTCAGTGGTGCCCATACGGCCGAAAATTAATTGATAGACAAAAGTGCCTAACGACCACACTCCAAAGCTGATCATCATTGGCCATACTAACGCGATTAACGAGCTCCACTCTTGCCTCTTTGATAACATGCTCCAACGGATACCCGATGGAAAAACAACGTGTTTTACCTTTGCTAAAAACACCACCAACAGCACCGCATGTAAACACCGAGCAATGATGGTTGCCCACGCAGCCCCTAGCACACCTAACGCCTCAACGCCTAAACCGCCGAAAATTAACCAGTAATTAAGCATAATATTAATAAAGATAGCAATCGTACTTAACACCATAGGAAACTTAACTTGGCCCATGCCCCGTAAAGCATTTTCAAAAATAATAATTACAGCGACAAACAGTAAACTTGGCATTGTGATCCACAAGTATTCACTGCCTAGGCGAATCACCTCACTATCATCGGTCACTAAATTAATCACGTTATCTGCTAAATAAAAGTTCAATACAACTATTGGCAGTAGTGAAACAGCGGCAATGATCACTGTCATCACAATCACTTTTCTAATGCGATTAATTTTACCGGCGCCAAAGTATTGTGCGGATAAAATACCGACACCAGACGCTAAGCCGGTTAAAATGATTAAGATGACAAATTGAATACGATTAGCAATACCTACCGAAGCAACGGCACTATCACCTAAGTCAGCCACCATCATAATGTCGGTCATTCCGAGAATCGTCACCAACATACTTTGTAGCGAGATAGGCCAAGCTAATTTCAAACTGGTTTTAAACGAAGATAGGCTGTTAGTTTCGTGCATAATAGATCTTAATGTGAACTGAAAAATAAATATAACGATATAGGCGCATTTTAATGGATAGAAAAAATATAAACAGATGTGAAAATATCATTTATCATGTCTAAAACTATCATTGGTGATTTTTATGTGGCAAGACATATTAACAATACATGCAGACTGTAAAGAAGATTTCTTCAATTTTGATGAATTCCCCGGTAATGCAGATTCACTTATTGCTTGTGCGGGACTATCAACGCTGCGTACAGAGTATAAAATAGGTAAAGCTGAAAAAAATAATGTCAATAATGAACAAGCTACCCCGCTAGCGAATGTTCATTACTTACTCGCCACTAAGTCAGGGCAAGGAAAAATTACCTTGCCCAATAAAGACGTTATCCTCAAAGAAAATAGCATTGTCATTATTCCAGCGGGTACGCCTTTTTTGTATGAGCTAGAGGGTGACCATTGGGAGATGTGCTGGTTACTGTTACATGATTGCTCGAGATACCAGTTTGTTCATCAACTTGACGCTGATGTATTCACCAGTTCGGATGCGCAAAAACTTTATCAAACCATGTCGTTGATCCGAGAATTTAACCACAGTGATGGCTATTATGAAGCTGATATCATATTGCGTTTGGTGGAAGTATTACTTTATCAAATTGAGCAAACCTTAGATAACAACTCAACGTTGAGCGAACAACAATTAAAGTTTCATGCCTTGATGCGACGCGCCGCTAAACAGCTACAATTGCCCTGGTCGGTATCAACATTGGCTGAACAGATGCATATTTCAGAGCCGCACTTTTTTCGTTTATGTAAAAAAGAAACCGGTATGACCCCAATTAAGCTGCTGACCCATTATCGTTTAGAATATGCCTGTTACTTGCTTAAATATACTAACTACAACTTGGAGCAAATAGCCTTCACGATTGGCTATGCCGACGCCGCAAGTTTTGCGCACCGCTTTAAACAACATTTCAAGCTTAGCCCTGGACGGTGGCGTAACAGCATAAGCAGTTAAACCCTCTATTTTTCAAAATGTTCCTTGGCTATTTATTGTTGGATATTTTGTAAGCGCTACCTTATGTATGATAGACTGGCTCTATAATCAATCGTAGTATTTTACCATGTCTACTATCTATCAAGTGTCAGAGCTCGCCGGTGTTTCATTATCCTCTGTTTCAAGAGTAATGAATAACCATGAGCACGTCAGTCAACGAACTAAAGACAAAGTCAGGGCCGCTATGGAGCAGCTTGATTATCGTCCAAATTTTACTGCGCGTTCTCTCGCCTCAAGCTGCTCTAACAGTGTTGGCGTGCTCGTGGCCGAAATTAGTGGCCCATTCTATAGCGATATGCTATCGGGTGTAGAAAGTGAACTCAGTAATGCCAATAAACACGCCGTTATTATTTCTGGTGGCTGTAATGAGCAAAAAGAGCAAGAGGCTATTCAGTTTCTTATCGATAGGAATTGTGATGCGCTGATATTGTGCGTTGATTATGTTACCGACGAATACTTAATTAATTTAAGTAAAGGCAATACGCAAATTGTGGTGATCAATCGTTATATCGAGTCCATGACCGAGAATTGTTTTTATATCGATAATTGTTTAGGAAGTTATCAAGCGACCAAATACCTTATCGAACAAGGGCATACCAAGCTTGCTTATATTGCTGGACCTCAATGGAAACAAGATGCAATTGAGCGACTTAACGGCTATAAAAAAGCCTTAAATGATTGCAATATCACCCTCGACGAGGCGTTAATCTACGAAGCTGATTACACCACATTGGGTGGGAGAGATGCGATGTTGAGCTTCCTAAAAGGCAGTTCCCCATTCAGTGCCGTGATATGTGCCAATGATGAAATGGCTTCAGCAGCAATGCGAGTAGCCAGAGAAGAACACGTTAATATTCCCGAAGAATGCTCTATTATCGGTTTTGATAATGTATATTTTTCTGAATATTTATACCCGCAATTATCGACCATAGAAAATCCGATTAATGACATGGCAAGAATGGCGGTACAGTCGGTACTCAAAAAAAAATATAATCAGAAAAAAATCACCATCCAAAATCGTTTTGAAACCGAATTAATCATTCGTGAATCAACACAAGCTAACTAGCAGAACACGGTCTAGTATTCCAAGAAAAGCAATCAACGACTGTTTTTCTTTTCCTACCCTGACGTAAAGTTGACAATTTTTGTTGGTTTTTATCGTATTCCGCTACAAAATTGATTAGTTGTTCGTATACTAAAAGATAACTTGAACGTTGCTGAAGGTTTTCTAATGGAAAATATTGACCATTTCATTGATATTGGTAGTGCATTAGCAACAGAAAAAAATCACCTCGCCTTACTTGAGAAAATACTTAAAAGTGCCATGCAGCTCGCCAATGCTGATGCTGGTACTATCTATGCGGTCACGGACCAGCAATTAGTATTTGATACCGTCATTAATAACAGTTTAGCTATTCATCGGGGCGGTACCAGTAATACTGCGGTTAACCTACCCAATATTGAAATATACACTAACGGTGAAATAAACAAACAAGCAATGGTAGCCATTGCCGCCGCCAGTGGTGAAGTCATCAATATTGAAAATGTTGATGACTGTAGTCATTATGATTTGAGCGCCGCAAAAACCATGGATTTACGTATGGGCTACAACACTAAATCGGTGCTCACTATCCCGATGAAAAACCACGAAGCCGAGCTCAATGGCGTTATTCAATTAATTAATGCGACTAATGCACAAAAAGAGGTGGTTGCGTTTAACGATGATGTGGTTAGGTTAATACAATCGCTAACCTCATTCGCCGCCATCATTCTCACTAATAAACAATTAGTGGTAGAGTTAGAAAATTTATTTGCCACATTTTCCCGCTTAATCGCTACCGCTATTGACAGAAAATCCCCTTATACCGGCAACCACTGCCGTCGAGTTCCTGAAATAACGATGCTGCTTGCCGATAGCTGTCACCAAATACAACATGGTCCACTCGCTGACTTTTCAATGAATAAGGCCGACTTTCACGAGCTTAGTGTCGCGGCGTGGCTACATGATTGCGGCAAAGTTGCCACCCCTGAATATGTCATGGATAAAGCGAAAAAACTGGAAACTATTTTTGACCGCATCGCATTAATTAACGCCCGCTTTGAAATAGCGGCGCGCGATATCACCTATTCTACTAAATTAAGCGATATGGATAAAATAAAACGTTTAAAAATGCTGAACAACGATCGTGATTTTATTGCACAAGCCAATACCGGTGCTGAATTTTTTGATGATGATAATATTGAGCGTGTTTTTAAAATAGCTAAACATTACCAAATCACCATTGATGGTGATAAGCAATCGGTTCTGACGGATGATGAAGTACTAAACCTGATCACTAAACGTGGCACACTCACCAGTAAAGAGCGGCAAATTATTAATGATCATATGAAGGTTACTGTGGAAATGCTAGAGTCGATGCCGTTTCCTAAGCACTTACGTAATGTTCCTGAATATGCCTGTGGTCATCATGAGAAAATGGATGGCACCGGTTATCCTAAAGGCTTAAAACGTGATCAAATGTCAGTGCAAGCCCGAATAATGGCGATAGCCGATATATTTGAAGCATTGACCTCGAATGATCGTCCCTACAAAGAGCCAAAAACCTTGTCAGAAACGCTAAAAATTATGGGTTTTATGAAATTAGACGATCATATTGATCCTGACTTATTCGATATTTTTGTCGAGGAAAAGGTGTACCTCACCTTTGCTGAAAAGTTTTTACAATCGTCACAAATTGACCATGTTGAAATCAGTAATATTCCGGGCTATCAACCAGTCCCTAGATAAATCCCTTGTATTTTTAAAGGGTACCTTTTGATTATGCCCTTTCGTTTATGACTCACCGTTTCTTTATTAACAAGTAACAACGTAAAATAATTACGCTTGGTAATAGCCAAGAAACATGGTAACTGCCGAGTCGATTATTTTAGTTTGCTGTCCTTGCTCCGGAAACGGCTTACCCTGAACGACTTGCGGCCAAAAACAAAATGTCTTAATTAACGCAAAGAACTGCGTGGCAGCAAAATCTGCGTCGTCGGTGATTAATTTCCCTGCTGCCGTTGCCGCAATAATCCAGCTAGTTAAATCACCATCTCTGCTCTGTACTGCTGCCAAGGCATTATTAATTCGCTGTGGGGAATGCATCATTTCGGCCATAATCAATTTTGCTAAATCAATAAAGGCTGGATCAGCTAATAATGTCATTTCTTGCTTGGCAATATTAGTTAACTGCGACGCTAAGCTTTTATCTGCTTGGTATTTGATAAAAACGGCGCTCGCAAACAAGGCCAACATTTTCTCTAAAATGGCATCAAATAGGATATCTTTACTGGCAAAATGATTGTAAACGGTCCGTTTAGAGACCGCAGCAGATAATGCTATTTGATCCATACTGGTGTTTTCAAAGCCATTATTTTTAAACTCAGTAATGGCTGCAGCCACTATTGCTTGTTTCTTTGCGCTACTTCTCGCCATTTGAACTATATCTCTTTGAAAACGATTTTCGATAATTTTACACTTACTAGTTTACTTTTCAACAAAAACAATTACACTATACAGTGTAGTTTACAATAGAGTGAAATAAATGTTGAAGAAAATACTAGTAGTGATTACTACTTTAGGAGCCGTTTTGACTAGTTGTACCCTAATACAATCTAATACTAATAATGCCAGCTTTGCTGAATCTACCCAGTTTAGTGAAGGTAAATTTCACAATAATGCAACATTTGAGGCGATGTCGTTAAGCCAACTCCCTGGCTTTATCAAACGTTATATTACTGAAGAGCGTACCGACAGTGAGCCAATGCAGCCTATTCCAGTGCAAGCGATAACCACTGAGATACTAGAGAACTTACCTAACGATCGTATGTCACTTTTTCGCTTAGGGCATTCGAGTTTTCTACTAAAAGCAAAGAGTAAATATTGGTTAATTGACCCGGTATTTTCACAGCGTGCTTCACCATTTAGTTTTTTAGGACCAAAACGCTTTCATCAGCCACCGATATCAATTGATAACTTACCCGAAATCACCGGGGTAATCATTTCCCACAATCATTATGATCATCTCGATAAAAGTGCCGTTAAAGCCTTAGCCGAGAAAGTCGAACACTTTGTTGTGCCGTTAGGGGTTGGTAACGATTTACGCCACTGGGGCGTTAACAATGACAACATTACTGAGCTAGATTGGTGGCAATCAATCAAGATTGCAGCTATTAATTTGACCCTAACTCCAGCGCAACATTTTTCAGGGCGAGGCCTAACTGATGGTAATAAAACCTTGTGGGGCTCATGGGTAATAAAAAGCCAAAAAGAATCGCTCTTTTATAGTGGCGATAGTGGCTACTTTGCTGGTTTTAAAGACATTGGCGATAAATATGGTCCTTTTGATTTAACTATCATTGAAACTGGCGCCTATGATAAAGATTGGCCAGATGTGCATATGACACCCGAGCAAAGCCTGCAAGCCCATATTGATGTCAAAGGAAAGAAAATGTTGCCCGCGCATAACGGTACTTTCGATTTAGCTTTTCACGCATGGTATGAGCCACTAGAGCGCATTGTCGCACTAGGTACAAAAAATAATGTAGCAGTAATTACCCCTGTTGTCGGTGAGCCTGTTGAAGTGGCCAGCTGCAATAGCCAAGAGAAATGGTGGCAAGGGTTAAATTAGTGTCGATAACATCCCCGTTTGTTCAACAACATCATCGGTGTCTTGCTGTTATTAATATTCGCTTAATCACTGGCAGGAAGCTTGTTCAAACTCATCTGGGTATTGAGTAATGTGGTTGCATCCTCTGCAGATATCGGCGCACTAAAATAGTAGCCTTGCATATAATGACACCCTAATGCTTTAACAATGTCGAGCTGCTCTTTGGTTTCTACTCCTTCTGCAATCACTTCTAAATTGAGGCTTTGTGCAATACCGACAATCGCTTTAGTTAGCGCTAAACTGCGTTTATCTTTGGCGGTTTGTTGCACAAAGCTTTTATCTATTTTAAGAATATCTAATGGAAATTTACTTAAATAGCTTAATGATGAATAGCCGGTACCAAAATCATCAATCGACAACCGTACTCCAACACTTTTTATGGTGTGTAAAAGCTTAATAATCTTTTCAGGATCTTCAACAATCAGACTTTCGGTTAACTCTAATTCGAGGTACTTAGCATCAATATTATTGTGTTTAATGGTGTTGGCAATATCTAGGTGAATATCGGTCAATAAAAACTGTTTCGGCGAGATGTTTACTGCCATTTTAATTTCAGGATAACCTTGTTGCTGCCATAATTTTAATTGCTTTGCCGCTTGATTGAAGACATTGAGCCCCAGCTCTGCGATTAAACCGGTTTCTTCAGCAATAGGAATAAACTCATCCGGAGGGATAAACCCTAGCTCAGGATGAAACCAACGCGAGAGTGCTTCAAAACTTACAATTTTCCCCGTAGCTAAGTCCAGCTGGGGTTGGTAGTACAAACACAGGCCGCCTTCTCTTAACGCAATATTCAACTCTTGCTCAATTAGGTTTCGCCTGTTGACATGATCCCCCATGGTTGAATGGTAAAAGTGGAATAAATTACTGCCTGATAATTTAGCACTGTACATTGCGGTATCCGCACAGTGAATAAGTGCTTCTGCATCTTTAGCATCATCTGGATAAAAGCTAATCCCAATACTTGCGCCAACCCCAGTAATTTTGTCTTGAACTGTTACGCCTTTTTTAAATTCATCAACAATTTTATTGGCGATAATTTCAGCATTACTTTTTTTATTAATACCTTCTAATAAGATGGCGAATTCATCTCCACCTAAACGCGCTACGATGTCATTTTTACGAATAGATTGAGATAATATATTCGCCGATATCTTTAATAACTCATCGCCAGCCTCATGGCCGAGCGTATCGTTAACTTGTTTGAATTTATCGAGATCAATAAATAATAACGCAATTAAATCATTATTGGGTTTTACAGTACTGATGGCATTACTCAATTTTTTTCTAAAATAACCTCTATTTGGCAATTTAGTTAACATGTCATAATTGGCCATATTCCATAATTCTCTTTCCGATTTTTTCTTTTCAGTAATATCTGCAAACACACAGACATAATGAGTGATCTCTTTTTCCTTACCGTAAACAGGGTTTAAGTCCATATCTTTTACATATAAGTCGTTGTTTTTACGTTTGCCAATGATTTCGCCATTCCAATACCCTTGTTTGGTAATTTGTTTATGAACATCCTCTGTACTAAAAAGACTTTTGTTAGATTTAATAAAGTTAGGTAATGAGCCCGCAGCTTCGTTGGATGAGAAACCAGTGATACGACTAAAGGCTTTATTTACTGCAATGATATGAAAGCTAGTATTCAGTATTGCAATCGCATTATTACTACTATTAAACGCAGTGGCATAAAGTTGAATTTCTTGCTCAGCCCTAACCTCCTCAGTGATATCTTTCAGGGTGCCGGTGATACCCAGCGGGCTAGTATCATTGATATTTCGTTGCTTATCTTGACTGGTTTTATGATTTACTTTCCCTTTTAATTGCACCCACAAAAAATCATTTGGGGTGGTACACAATCTAAATTCAGCATTAAAAATCACTTCGTTGGTGGTATAAAATGTTTCAAAATAGTCGTGTATTCGGCCTCTGTCATCGTGATGAACCATTAATAAAAAACTCGCTAATGGCTTATTTATTTTCTCATCGCCTAACCCTAAAATTGCACAACTACCGGAGTCTAAATAAAGAAGGTTGCCGGAAAAATCTAATTCCCACATACCTTCACTTCCTCCCCACAAAGCGAGTGCTAAACGCTCTTCACTATTTTTCAGTGCCTTTTCCCTATATTGGATTTGATCCAACATGTTATTTAAACCACGTGCAAACACCCCGATTTCATCAACACTGATCGTTTGATAGCGCTGCTGTAAATTATTTCTCTTTAGTACATCATTATTAATGAAATTAATAATCGCTTTAAGTGGTGCTGCAATGATAAATTTAGAGGTTAACAATAATGAAATACTGAGCACGATTATTGAGCCAATCGCTAGCATAAAAGACGAATTCTTCATGTCATTTATTAAGGTAAAGGCATGTTGGCTCTCTTTGTAAACATTAAGTGTTAAGTTGAGATTATTATTGGTTAATGACTCTTTCAACCATAGCTGTTGGGGGTATTGATTTTGTTTTTCACCAAAAATAAAATCATTAAGTGACTGTAGTGACAAAAGAATACGTTCGCTTGCCAGTGCATTAGCGAGTGAATTAACTTCAGTTGTTATATTATTGGTAATGCTAATAAATATTTCAGAACTATGCCCATCAATAAAAGCATTATCTCCAGTAAAAAAATAATTTATAGTAAAAAACAATTGGTTATCACGTTGGCTAAAATACACTTGCTTAGATAACGCTTTATCTGGAGGATGAATGGTCTCACTGAGGCTATTTTTGTGAAATAATTGTTGATGTAAGTTACTCGATGCAACAATTTCCCCCTTGTTAATATGAATAATAGAGCCATTACCAGTAATTATTTCAATATCTTGGTATTGGGTCTTGAAGTTCGTTAATGAACGTAGAAATTGTTCAAGCTTAACAATTTCTTCATTCATACCTTCATCATCATCAAGCATTTCATAATCAATATAATTCGATAACGCATTATGGGAGCCTATAATTTGCGCATCAGCGCTTGTTTGCTTAGCGATAATATTAAAGATGTTTTCACTGTTAATAAGCGAATTTCGCAACTCTTGAGTAACTAATGGCGTTAACTTCTGACTCATTTGATTAATATTAATCAACGTCTGGAGTGCAACCAAGCAAATGATAGCCACACCAACAAACATCACAATTTTTAAGGTAATAGAACGACGAATCCAATGAGGAATAAACTTGGCCATAAATCCAAATTTCATAGCATTACATTTCCAAAAATCATTTATCAATTTTCATGACAATTTTTAGGTTCTTTTGTTTCTCAGCGACTAATAATGGTATGTAGCCAATAGCTGACTTATGGATACTGACAAATTTTGCCACTAACTTTTGCGGTTTAATCTTAACTTTGTTCTTAATGGTATTTTTAACATAGCGATTCGACCAGTCTGACTGACTTGCCATCGCTGATTTATTTAATACCGCTTTAGCAAAGATCTCTCTGCCTTTATCTTTCACCGGCAATTCAAATAACAAAATTTGCTGACCCGTCGCCCAAAAGTTTCTTTTATCAGAATAGATCTGTTTAATAATCTTTGGTGTGATTGTTTCCATATTCTCAACATTCACCACGACAACCATTTGCTGAGCACATACTGGGGAGCTTAGCCAAAAGATAAGTATAAAAAGTAGCTTGATAGCATTAAATTTTACCGAGAGAAGCATCATCGTTATTTCCCCAAATAACCGGTAACAGAAAATATGTAAAAACCAAAATCGTCTATCATTGGATCGCGATGGCTATCCTGATGGTATTCTCCCTTAAGGGTAAAATGCTCATTCACATGGTAGTTAATAAAAATCGAGTTACGCTTAACTTTGTCAATATTAATATCTTTTTTATTAAAAATATCATAACGATAACCTAACGCCCACTGGTCAAACTGATAAAGAAATTGGCTGTAATAGCCCTCGCTTTTATAATCGTCCAAACCATTAGCAAAATGTAGATCCGCTTTGGAATATTCAGCTTGCACGGTCAATTTTTCGTGGCGTAGTTTTAAGTGGTAGCCATAAGCGAATTTTTCAGCATCATGATTTGAGCTGTCTTGGTTATCATTATAAAGCGTAAAACCTAAGGTGAAATCATCTAACCATGGCGCATGATAATCCCCTTTAAAGCCAACAGCTTTACTACTGTTCAAATCTTTTTTTCCTGACACGTTAGACTCACCATTACCAATAAAGCTAGTATAATTAAAGAAATGATTCGGAACGAATTCAGTACTGCCAAATAGTGATAGGCCATCAACCAATTGCGGAAAAATTTTTCGAATATGTAATGGTCGTTCCTGTGTAGGAACAAAAGGAGGATAATGATCTTCAGACCATATGCCTGCGGGGGTAAAGAAGCGCCCTGCTCGCAAATTGAAATGTTGCGAATAATTCCAATCAAAATTAACGGCTTCGACGAATATTTTTCCTGAGGATAGCTTTAAATCACCAGAGCCATCATTCACCCCTTCTAACTTTGGTGTATCTTCATATTCTATTTCAGAGAAAAACTTTATTTGGTTATCAAACTGCTTAGTAAAAAACAGTGATAAATGATGCATTCTAAACTGCTCATTCACCCCCTCTTCCCCTGAACCTTTGTACTCAACATCAGCATAACCAGAAATTTTGATGCTATTATTGATTTCTTCAGACAAGTCTTCGTATGAGTAAATAGCCATTTCTGCTTGCGCTGACATCTCATCTATTTTGCTGATAGCAGAGGTGTTTTTAGCAATATCTTTTTGATTTATTACTTGCTGATTAGCGTTTACTTTGGATGCTATTTTCGTAGATAAATCGTGTTCTGTACTCTTTAAAGAGCTCTGCAGTTTACTTTGCTTGAGCAGTAATTGAACCATAGATTCAAGCTCGACAATACGTTGCTCTAGCTGTATTATTTTAGCTGACGGTTCATCTTCTGGGTTAGTTATTGCATGTCCTGAGGTTGCATACACAGATAAAGAAAAACCGAGTATAAAACAGTAAATGTAACTAGAAAGCTTCATTCAAACACCCACAAATATTTACGAAAAGTCGTTAATAACTATGACTATAAATATAGGTAATATATTCAACAATTCCAGTTTATGAGCGCTAACACTCCTATTTATCGGCTAAAACGAGTCAGGAATAATTACAGCATGATGGTAACCTTTCGATGAAAACTTAAAGTTAATTGTCAGTCGTTAACCAGTGCTTAGTGTGATTATGTAACTCATCTATATTAATAGCTAAGCCATATTTTTTATAGACGTTAAGGATTGCATTTTCTGCAAGTAATTCACGCCAACTGTGATTAAGTCGCGCTCTTAACGGTGCCGGAACACCAATAGGGCTAATACCGAAATATACCGGATTACCACGCAAGGTGAAGCGAATGGCAAACTGTTCATTAACTTTATTCAGCTTAGACAAAGAATATTGAGCTGATTGCTCATCATCAAACATCGCATCAATTCTACCGTGCGACAGTAGTGCATAGCGATCAAGATTACTCCGAATTTGAATGAATTGACTATATATTTGTGGTTCAGTGTTTATAAAATGGTCAAACTCCTTACCAAATGAATTTCCTCGGGTAATAGCGATAACACCGTTAAAGTGTTTAAGCTGAGATAATTCTGAGGTACCGTCGCCTAAAGATCGACGAGCTAAAAAGGCCGCTTTTTCAATATGATGCGGTCCTAAAAAGTCGGTAAACTTTCTTCGTTCATCATTTAAGGTAAAGTTAGTTAATAAGTGAATTTCACCAACACGCAATAAAGCTATCGAACGGCCCCAAGGGATGCTGACTACTGACAATTTACAGTTAACTTTATTTACCAAGGCTCTAGCTAAATCAACGCTAACACCTCCCCAACTGCCATCTGCATTTTTAATATGGTAAGGCGGAAAACTATTTGACACTGCCATGGTCATATTACAGGCAAATACATTTTGAGCTATGAACAAGTAAAGAGCTAAGAAATATCCGCTAAGCTTACGCAGCTTAACTGTTGTCATCACATTAGGTTTGTTTATCAAGAAAATATACTTGAAAAGGTGATTTATCATTATTTCGTATTTTTCGTAGTGTTGGATTAATATAAATTTAACATTCTACCAAACGCTAATATAAAGCATTAGCGAAAGCATCTACCTAAAGAATAGAGCATCCTTAAGCACAATGCGCTAACTGCATTAACTGAATGTCTAGAAATAGGATTTATAATACTCATTGACATAAACACAGCGAATAATATTCGTAATAACCACACGATTACTTTATGCTGCCAGCCAAATTTTATTTAATTATCACTTCGCATGGCTAAGAATAGTAAAACCGTGAAAAAACTCGACAATAACGTGATCAAGGCGCTTACCATTGCCTGTGAACATGCTAAAGAAACTATTGAAGGTTTTAGCTGGTTAACCCATACCGCCAAATATGATAACTTTCCGGCAAGTTTATTAGTGACCTGTGTATTTGACACTGATGTACAATTAGAAAGCGCAATTGAGCAGCAACAAGACCAACAGCTACAGCACGCCATTCATAAACAATTACTTAAAGTGGGTATTGTTATTAAAGCGACACAAAAGCATGTTTTTTTCGATACTCAGCAGCGGTGCGACGCACAGCATCAGGGGAATTGGGCGGTACGTTTGAAACAAAACTAACAGCAAACCTAACTCAACTAATTTAATTGTTGATAATAGTTTGTCTAGCACCATGGCAATAAATGGTAATGCTGCTGAGATCTAAATTCCTGAACCTAAACTTATAACCTAAACTCATTAGCACCTAGCTTAATAAACACATTTCAGTCACCGCTGAAATGTGCGGTTAATGACTCATTTCTTTTAGAAACACGCATAGAACATCTCTTCAAAATCCGTACAACCTACGCATAATATTTATACCGAACCTATAGAACCCCTGTAAAGAAACCAGCCGTTAGTTCTGCACACTTGCTATTAGCATTGATAAAGGCTGTACGTCTTTA
>Ga0105356_10002844_pt1 | contig 17153 bp, 14 predicted proteins | sample GOMGulsemesocosm_3_FD_83502 | JGI IMG/M metagenome (GOLD analysis project Ga0105356, IMG submission 83502) | Methane-oxidizing microbial communities from mesocosms in the Gulf of Mexico - GOM9D Gulf of Mexico | ecosystem: Environmental > Aquatic > Marine > Cold seeps | place: Gulf of Mexico...
CTGAGCAAGTCATGCTTGTTGTTGCATCTTCTTTTAAGGGAGTGACCATTAATACAAAGATGCGCCTAAATCATGAATTGCTCAGCAGTCCTGAAACTCGCATTTTGAAGTGGTTTGGGTATAAATCACAGAATAAATCGGCTAATATGCTTTATCAATCCGTACGCTATTATTTTCAAGATAGATTAAACGCACCTTATCATCTTGATTAAATATCATTCTAGAGTCAAAGTCTTGCACTACCATGTACGCTTTACCTTGATCCGTTTTAATCATCATTTCAACTAAACGTAACGTTTTTTCACGGTATTGCGGATGTTTATTATCAGAGAGTGAAGCACCAATTAAAGAGCCTAAAATGGTTGCAGCTACTTGACCGCTACCATCACCAAATTGGCTACCGATAGCACCGCCAATTAATGCGCCTCCAAAGACTTTCCAACCCTTATTTTTGTCTCGAATTAATTCCTGTTGTGTAATATTTCTAACAGACTGCACTTTACCAAATAAAACTTCCTGTACTGGCACAGCTTTATTTCTTTCATATCCAGCACTGACATGTGTACTAAAAATAAAAGTGATAAATAATAAGGTTATTACTTTTTTCATAATAAGCGCCTTTAAGTTTGACTACCAACCTACACGAGCTGTTTCGCGCGTTTTGCGAATTTCAGTTTCATCAGCCCATTCAACTAGTCCACTTTCTAAATCCATCAGTCTCATAGTGAATTTATAATATACGTCTGCTTTATCTTTATTCGACTTTACGATACTCGATAAATTGCCGTATAGCATATACTGCGCACCCACCTGCTTACCAAAAGCGATAGCTTTACTTGGATTTACCATACCACCATTTTGTTGGAAGTTTAGTTGTTCACGTGCTGCTTCTACTCTGCCCATATCCACAAAACGAAATTTACCTGAGCGTAATAATTTAGTTGAAACAGAGTCGGTGATAGATTCAGTATCGATATGCTCACTGGTTTTATTTTTAATGCGCTCAACAAAAACAATCGGTCTGCTATTGGCTGTTAAAGTACCAATAACAGGTGATAATAATAATGAATCCGTCATTTGCGTGGCTACTTTTTGTAAATCAGTTGAGCCAAAATTAATATCTGTTGTTTCAACAGCCGTTGCATCACCGTAACTTACTACGGCCTTGTTAGCACAACCCGTTAAGGCTAAAACAGTCATACCTATTGCGGTACCTACAATTACTTTTTTCAAGGGATGATCCTTCTTTCAAATTAAATCTAAATTAGTATTAAAACTTTTGCGCTTTAGTCGAAACTTCACGTACGTATATTTTAAATTTTGATGCTTTAACAGATGGTGCTAAAGCCGCCAAATTTATTACTGAAAATCCATGTAAATCAAGCGGCATCCAAGGTGCTTTACCTGCTTCAACTGAGAATCCTTGTGCATCAAACCATTCAAAGTGATATTGTAAACTTTGTGATTTTTTATATTGACTGCTCAACTCTAAATTCAATTGTAATAAATCGTTATTCATACGGCTGATCACATTTGTTATCTGTAGTTTTTTAGCCAATTTAGGGTTATCTAATTTTAAATGCACCCTATAATTATCTGATGCAGTCATTTGGCTTGTACCAATACCTGAAGTGACTGGTTTTGCACATCCCGCCATCACAGTAACACTAACAAAAATAATCAATATTGATTTAAAAAAATGAGACATTAAACAAGTCCTTATAAGTTAACTGTTTTGTAATCAATATGATTACCCGTTGCTATGATATTTACTAACGTAATGCGATTTGCCTTTACATCAACATTAATTTGTTTATTAACTCCACCAATTTTAAGCGATAAACTATGATTTCCTGGCGTTAAATCTGATCTTAAAATTTTGCTTGATTGGGGCAATGTTAACCAACTTCTTGTATCAGCGCGCTCAGAAGATAGGTTATATAAATTAGCCAAAATATTGCCTACGTCCCCCCCTTCTTTACTCATTTTTTTTCGTATTTTTTCTTTTGCAATAAGCCTAATAACCTGACGGGTTATTAAGCTAGGCAATTGTGACTTTAAAGTTTGCGCTGCTAAGGCTTCGACTTTAATAATTTGATCAAAATTTAAAACTTGATTATTCACACTTAATTGAACTTGGGGATCTGGTTGCTTTGATTTCTGATAAACAGGAAGCGCGATACTATAAAAGCGCATCTCATCTTTACTGGTATAAACAGGTAAACGTAATACCATTTCATCACGCTCTTCAACCAAGCCTTGGTCATACATAACAACTACTTGACCACTATTTTTTTGCTCATTTTTATTGAATTTACCAAAACGCTTTTCGAACCTTGATAAATCATCTGCCATACCTAATTTACTTGCTAGTTTTAAGACATCATGCTGTAAATATTGGTTATCTGGATATATTTCTAATGCTTTTTTATAATCAATATAGGCATCATTAAATTCCTCTGATGCTTCATAAAGTACAGCTGATATATAAAATGTATAAGCGTTTTGAAAACCATTTTTTGCTCTGCCAATCACATCTTCCATATCTGGATATGTTGTACTGATACTTTGCCAATCAAGCTCAACATCATCTTGTAAACTTTCAATCGCATCATTAATGGTATCAAAATTACTTTCTAAAGCAGTTCTTTGTACCAAGTTCGCTTTTCTAATTTCAACTAATGCACCTTCATGATCACCCAAGTAAAGATAATTCAATGCTTGGTAGCTATGCATCATGCTTTGTTCATAATCAGGGACCACATAAGTGATCGCATTATCATTACTGATAATGGCGCCTATATTTTGCATACCTTTACTCACTTGAAGCTTAGCTTTAAGCTTCTGCTCGTCGATATAACCACTTGCTTGGCTAAAGAAATGTTTGCTAGCTTCATAATCCCCAGCTAAGTGCTTTAAACGTCCTTTTTCTAATAAAACTAATACATAATTAGTATCTGAAATGTCTCGTTCAGGCACTTGTTGTAAAGCTTGTTCAAATTGTCCATTTATAGCTTGTAACTTTACTGGTTCCATTTGTTGCGCATAGCCAGAGAATAAATCTCTAAATTGCATGGTTGCACAACCAGACAAAGTGAAAACCATTAAAATACACACAAATTTTGAAAATATAGGTTTTAACATGAAATACCAATTACTCTAAAATCTAAAAACAATATCAATCAAACGAGTTGAGGTTGATATTCTATATAAAAAATGAATAAATAACGTGAGTAATTGTCTGGAATTTGTAAGAAATCGTAAGAGATGTTTTGTCATTTTTCAGCGCCATTAGGTATCATCAACGCTATTAGATTAATATATATACATTAACATAAACTGAATGAAGGCTTTAAATTATAAAGCGTCTAAAACCTTCTATTTATCTGTACTTAAAATAATTAACTATTCAACAACTTCTACATCAAAGTAATGTTCTACACATTTTTGATAATCACCTTGTTGTAATGCAAAGTGACGTGTTTGGTAACCAACTAATTTACAAGAAAAAGATTTACCCTCAGGCTTCTCAGGGTAATAACCCCAATCTTGATCCCAGTATACTAACAATGCACCTGAACCATCTTTATCAAAACGCTTTTGATCTTTACAGCCTAGTTCTTCATTCGCTTCAATCGGAACGTTTAAATTGTTCGCATGGGCTTTATAATAAGCAATGCGATTAACGGATTGTGGCTTTTCATAACCATGACCACATTCAATACCGCCATTGATCACATTTGTTGTTGCACCAAATCCTGGCTTTATGCCATTACTAGTATCATGTTCATTTGGTAACCATGTACCATCGATTATATGTAACATACTCGGCTTAGGAGATGCTGGATATGCAAAAAAGAACACAGCAGATGCGATATTTAACCAACTCGTGGCAACACGTTCCGGATCATTTAATAATACTTTGGTATCACCGAACATCGCCTGTGAAAATGGACCATAATTATAATTATAACTTAACTGCTTAGCGCCACGCCCAAAATATTTTTTATAACTACCGTCGGCATTGGTGCCACACTGCCATGTTTGACCTTGCCAAGTATCAGGAGAACATTCCGCATTATATGGACAGTTTGGTCCATCTTCACCACAACCCGCTTCACGCACATATACTAAACCCTGACGCCATTGCTCGATTGCTGAATTTGGATCGTGACCACCCGTTTCTTGCGTAAAGTGCGCAAACATAGTTGCTAATGATTTACGACAGATCGCATCAGCATCTCTTGCATCATCATAATTGGCACAAAAACCAGAAAACTTAGCAATTGATTTCAAAAATTTTGTATATGTATAAGCGGTATCACGATCAGGAAAAGTATTTATCCATGACGCTTCATCAATAATTTGCTCTACACGTTTTACATTTACAGGATTAGTTTCAAGTCCCGGCTTTACCGCCTCGACTACTTGATTATCTAATGTGGCAATTGATGCTTTGACTTCAACAAATAATGGCGTATCGGTTAAGGTTTGCTCCTGAGCTTCAATTTCACTTTTTAGCATAGTATATCCGCCACCAGGTTTTGGTTGCGGACCCGCTGGATTACCAGGATCAGTTGTATCTCCACCACCGGAGCACTCGCCTGTACTGCCGCCTTCGCATTCCCTTAAAAACTGCCAAGGTCCCCATTGATTTGTTTTATCCGGCGTATCACCTTGAGTCCAATATCGCGCTTCAAAAAGTGATGCACTATAAAAAACCTGATCACCGCCTAAATAAACCCCGTTAGGCTTAAATTCTTCAAAAGTAGCTGACGAGACTTGATGGTTATTGGTATCTGCATTAACAGCATTTATAGCAATAACATTTGGTAGTAAAAATAACATGCTCACTAATATTTGTTTTTTTATTCTAAACACATTTAGTACCTATATTGTTAACTTGATTTAACATCTTGATAACAAATGACAGCGATGTCAATTTTTTATTCGGATTATCCATATGAAATAGAAAGTGATTAATTTAGGTGGAATTATAAATTAGCTATTTATATCAATTAGATGCAATAGATAGAGGTTCCCAATATAGAAACCTTGTGAATGTTGAATATAAATATAAAAAATATATAAACAACATATTCGTTACTAGAATAAAAACTCTAAGTTGCTTATTGAGCAATTATAGAAACCAATAATTCAATTAAAAATAAAAATATAACAAGAGAATTCTTATGAAAAATACTCGATTTTCATTACAACTACACCATTTAATTTTACTACTCGTATTTATATTCAGCTCTAGTCAAATACAAGCAAGTCCATTAATTGATTTACTAAAAGCATTGGTTGGTCAACCCGTGTTTAAGCAGTCAAATTTATATACAACTGATGATGACATTATTATTTCTGCCTATGACGATATCAAGTTGCACGCAAATATATATATACCAACAAGTGGCCACAGCTATTACCCCACGCTCATTTTTATTAATAGCTGGGGTCTAGACGAATATGAATATTTAACTGAAGCCGCCCGTTTTGCAGAACAAGGCTATATCGTTTTAAGTTACTCAACACGGGGATTTGGTGATTCCCAAGGAAAAATAGCCACAGCAGGAGAGCAAGATATTCAAGATGTATCTGCAGTTATAGATTATTTACTAGAAAATTACCCTGTTGATGAAAATAAAATCGGTTTAGCCGGTGTCTCTTACGGTTCTGGTATTAGTTTATTAAGTGCAGCTCACGACACTAGAATCAGTGCCGTAGCCGCGATGAGTACTTGGGGGAGTTTAACTACTTCCCTTTATGGGCAACAAACGCCAAGACTAATTTGGGGCGCATTACTCACTGGTCTTGGTTATTTAACGGGTTCTCCAAGTGATGAAATAGCACAAAATTATGTTGGACTATTAAAACAGGAAAATATTGATGAAATTACACAATGGGCAGACTTACGTTCGCCTTTAAATTATATAAATGAATTAAACCAAAGTGCTACGCCAATCTATTTATCAAACAACTTTGGAGATAATCTATTTCAACCTAACAGCGTATTAGCGCTATACCAGGCACTAACGGTGCCAAAAATGTTAGATTTAAATCAAGGAACTCACGCTGTAGGAGAAGTATTAGGCATGGGTAATTCACAACATCATGTTTGGAAAAATGTGCATGCTTGGTTTGATCATTGGCTCAAAGGTGAACAAAATGGCATAACCAATAAAAAACCTGTAGAAATGGAAGTTAAATTTGGCCAATACGAACAATTTAACAGCTGGCCTACAGCTGATGTTTCACAAAAAACGTTATATTTACATGAAAAAGAATTTGATGGTGATGGTGACATGGAATTAACACCATACTCACCTTGGAGGCCAAAAACAGATACTATTTATTCTGGTTTAGATACGTTTGCCACAACAGGTATTCCATTGCTGTCTTATATTACAGAAGATTATTTATCTTTACCGATTCTTTCAAGCATGGGGTTGATCAGTACAATTAATGCGATGAGATGGGAATCAGATTGGCTTGATTCAAAAATGAAAATTAGAGGAATCAACAAAATCCATCTAAATGTTACGCCATCATCAGATAAAGCCATGTTAGTCGCATATTTATATGATGTAAATTGGGCTGGTATAGGCACTTTAATTACGCACGCGCCTTACACTATATTAAATGCAACACCTAACGAAGAAATGGCGATTGATATCGATTTAGTGGCAACAGCATATGATGTACCAAAAGGTCACTACTTAGCACTGGTTATCGATACCGCAGATATTTTATATAGTCCACCAACAACACAGCTTTATAAAGTAAAAATAAATTATGCTAATAACGTGAATAACACCTTGGTATTATCGGTAAAATAATTTACCACTTACCCTGAAAGTAAGCATAAATATACCCATAGCAATTGAGTTACATGGGTATATTATTTGCTTTGTCTTATAATGAATTAATGTAAATTAACAAATGAAATTTCACTTACATTTTTAACACCAGGTTCATTCATATAATCATTCCTAATGCCAATTACTCTGACTTTCTTTCCTATGTTTTGCGGATTAAGTAAAGGGCTAAAAGTATTTCTTTGATCTGATTCCAACTTAATATACAAAGTTTCAAATGTGTTATCGGTATCAATAAGAGCCAATGCATACTTGCCATTTATCGCACTTTTTATTTCTCCAAGCACACTTACAGATTCACCATTTTGACGGCTTAATGCTTGCGATACCGTTAAACTATCAGACCCAGTGGGTATATTATTATTTTCTACAATTTCAATGCTTGAAACTTGCTTTATACCCGACTCACTCATATAGCTATCTCGAACGCCTGTAATTAATAACTGTGTATCTAATAATTCAGGATTTAATTGTGGACTAAACTCATTTCGTTGATTGCGTTCAAGCTTCACATTAATCGTAATATCCATGTTATTACTATCTGCTAAAACTAATGCATAAATATCATTTAAAGCAGATTTAACGCTACCAATTAAAGTGATTTTCTCTCCTTTAGCACTGTTTAAGGCTTGTGTAACAGATAATGCGGTAGGCGCTAATTCAATTTTATTTACATTTTTTATACCAGCTTCATTCATATAACGACTACGAACACCACTAATAATGAGATACTTATTTAGAATCTGAGGGTTTAGTTCAGGATTGAACGCGCGACGCTGAGCACTCTCAAGTTTAACAAATATATGAGTTTGCTCATCATTAGTATCAACTAAATTTAATGCATATATGCCATTTACAGCCGCTGTAACTTTACCAATGACAACGACCTTTTGACCTTCAGCTGTATTCAATACCTCTGAAACTGATAATGTATCAGTTGGTTCTGGATCCGGTTCGGGCTCTCCCTGACTTTCGCCAAAGGCTGCGTTAAAAGCATTATTTTTATAACTATCAGTATTCCAAGCATTAAACCCACTGACTCCATCACCCCAAGGTTGACCATTGTTAGGATCAGTTAACTCCTCATAAGCCATCGCGTTAGGCGTTGTAATACCAGAGTAATGACCATTTTCATTATTAAAATGCGTATAACTTTCACTATTGGCTAACCAATCAATAATGTTAACCGTTAATACCGCCGCATTACCGCTATCAGTCCAACCTGGGTATGTTTTTTTTGTATTACCGTTATCTTGGCGTTTGTATTTAGGTGTTGTATCTTCTATAGGCGATGAATCTCCAATAAAAGCAGCTTTACCTTTACCCACTTTTGAAATTGCAACATATGGCCCTTCAGTTTCGCCACCAAAATAGAGTCCTGAATCTTTTGCATGTCCCCACTTTTTAGGTGTATCACTTTGTGAGAAGTAAACTAAACCTTTTGCCCTTGTCTCATCCACTATCGCAAGTGTTGCACCGCCAGCCATTAATACCGGCTGAATGTTTTCTGTGATCCCTTCAGTTTGGCTTGGAGGTCGAATTCCACTGACGCCAGCTTTATAATCTATTGCATTAAAACGAAAACGTATGCCAAAGTTATCTACTAACCACCCTGAATTAGCCTCTTTAGGATTACGCCAGTCGCCATAATTACCACCTAAATTATATTTATTAAGATCTGAACGGTTATAGCCATTAAATACTTCTGTTGCATCCCAAGTATTTAAATTACGATCAGCGTCATAATGATCTGCAACAAAAAATAAACCTTTCCCTGATTCAACATACTGAACGAGTGCGGACTGCTCCTGTAATGTAAAAGGTCTATTCGTTTCAGCTAATACAAATACATCTGCATCTTTTATTGCATCATAAGTAATCACAGCTTCATTTTGCAGTGGGTTATCAGTTCTGTCATCATGAAACCGTATGGCACCATCTTGATTATAATCGATACCGCGATACTCTTTAACCGTATAACCTTTACTCACTAATGCATCTGCAAAATCAGAAAATGCACCATCGATCACCCAATCTGCATTGCCCTCTACACCACCATGAGATACATCAAACAGCACTGTTTTGCCGTTATTACTTGCATTATTAGGCACTTTAATCGGAATTTTATTATTCCAGTTATATGGCGTTACAGCATGGACTGAACTGATCGAAAACAATGCTGTTAAGCTTAAAGCAATACTCGTTTTGAAAACAGTTTGATTAAATATTTTGATATTTTTCATTTTTTCATTCCATAAAAAAAGTTAGTTAAAAATACTCAGATTGAAAAGGCTATTTTTTGATACTTAAATCTAATGAATACAATGCAAATCCGTCGTCATTTGTTTCTCCAACAGGAGAAATATGACCATAACTTTGGCTGAATTCATGTGCTTGAATACTATTTGATGTGGCAAATTGAATTTTAACATTATCAATTGGGGTGAACTTCCAATTCATGTCTGCTGTTGGGTCTAAACCAACCTCGCTATTTAACTTCGTTTGTTCAGTTAAGTAATCTGCAACTACTTGTCTATTTTCATTAGGGGAATCTACAACAGTTTTAGAGGCATCAATTTCAGGGAAATGACCCCCACCAGATGCGCGATAATTATTAGTTGCCACTAAAAACATTTGGTTTTCACTTACCAAATCACCTGCAAAACTTAAATTTTTAATACGATTTCCGTCACTTATTTTTACGCCTTTAACGTCATAACGCGCAGGTTCAGTTAAATCGATTTCATAATTAACGCCATCAATTACATCAAAGTTATATGAAGGAAAATTAGGATTAATAAGTGATTGAATATTGCTTTCGTTAATATTAATTTGGTTAAATTGCCCTGCAGACATCTCTAACCATTCTTTAACTTGCGCTCCATTGAGTTTAAGTACTTTTAAAATATTTGGATAAATATACAGATCAGCCACATTTCTATAAGCGATATCACCCGCTTCAATCGCGGTGTAATCATCAGATCCACCTCTTCCGGCTCTAAAAGGCGCTCCAGCAGATAAAATGGGATAATTTTCAAGCTCCGTCCCTTCAATTATTTTTGCTGTGTACCAAGTCTGTGCATCAGTCACTATTTGAATAGATGGATCATCATTCACCAAAGCAAAATAGCTATTAATAGGTCCTGACACTTTAGCAAAAGCTTTATTAACCCAAGCCCGAGTTTCATCATGCTCATCAGCTACAGCCATTTCAATTTCAGTATCACTATTAACCAAAGCAATTACTTGCTTATTTTCATCCATTTCATAAATTGATTCTAATTTAGATTGTGAGGATACAACGTGCCAACCATCTATTTTGTATTCTAAATCTAAATCAATAATGCCTAAATTATTGCCCCAAAATCCAGGCATAACAGCAGCAACACCATTAATAGTGCCTTTTTCATTATCTATACCATCCTCAAGCAACATGTCATATTTTTTACCGGGAAAATTTGCATGCGCATGGCCAAACATAATGGCATCAATATCTTTTACTTTTGATAAATAGTAACTCGCATTTTCAGCTAAATCTTGTTGTTCAGCCACATCGAGTCCTGAGTGCGGTATTGCAATAACAATATCAGCACCATCAGATTTCATCATAGGCACATATTTATTAGCCATTTTCACAATATCTTTTGCAATCACTTTACCTGCTAGGTTCGCTTTATCCCATTGCATAATTTGAGGAGGCACAAAACCAATAAACCCTACTTTTATTTTATGGGTTTTGCCTTCATTATCAGTAAATGTTTTTTCTTTAATCAAATAAGGAGGGAAAAGTGTTTTGTCATTACTCGTATCAGTATCACCATCGTCAATAAATACATTTGCTGATATGTAAGGAAAATTAGCATCATTAACAGCTTCTTTTAAAAAGTCTAAACCAAAATTAAACTCATGATTCCCTATATTAGCAACGTCATAATCAAGTGTATTCATGGCTTTATAAATAGGATGGATATCATTCGGTTTAAGAGTTTTGATTTTTGCAATGTAATCACCTAAAGGATTACCTTGTAATAGATCTCCATTATCAACCAAAATATGATTACTTGATTGCGCTCTTGCTTGCTTTATTAATAAAGCAGTTTTTGCTAAACCTACCTTATCATCAGTTTTATCTGAAAAATAATTGTAACTGAGAATATTTGAATGCAAATCAGTCGTTTCTAATAACCGTACTTGCATTGATGTACCTACTGCCACAGTAATTTCTGGTTCATCATTATTAGAATCTGAGCAGCCAATAATTAAAGATAACACCGAATATAAAGCAGCTAATCGCATTAATTTAAATTTCATAATCCTTCACTCATTTATTGTTAGACATGCAGTAGATTAAATAACAAATAAGACAGAACGACTTAAGATTCATGTCCTTTTTATGCCATATTTATGACGTTTAAATATGGACTTAAATTCCAGATATAAAAACACAATAAACGATAGTAAAGTATCGATAAACGATAAAATATATTGCTATTTAATTTTGAAATGCTACTTTACACACATCACAAACAAGAAGTTAATTCCATGAAAAAGATTCAATCGATCAGTAAGTACATAAGAACTTTACTTATCTTGATTGCGGTATTGCACCTATTTGTATATGCATCAATTTTAATCTTTGCAGATACAACTCACTCTAGTAGTCATTTATCTGTTTCATATCATATCTTTACTTCAAATATATCTATTGATTTTCAAGATTCATGGAAGGGTTTTTCACAGGCACTTTCGCAGGAAGGATTTAATAGCTCTTTGATTTTAGGCATTGCTGAATCTGTTCCTTACTTGTTTATTTACTTTTTTCTTTTTAAGTTATTTGGTTTATATCAACAAGGCATTATTTTCACTTACAAAAATAGTTTTTACATAAAATGTATTGCTACCAGTTTATTAGGTTGGATTGGCGTTAGTTTATTTTACCCAATCATAGTGACATTACTTATTCGCTTTACCGGTCAATCAAATACTTTACCTATGATGATCAATTTTGGATCTACTGAAATGAAATATTTAATGATAAGTCTCATTATTTATGCTTTTGCTTGGATAATGAAAGAAGCGATTAAGATTAAATCAGATCAGGAACTAGTTATCTAATGGCTATTATAATTGAATTAGATGTCATGCTCGCTAAAAGAAAAATGAAACTAAATGACCTTGCCCTAAAAGTTGGCATCACCCCACAAAACTTATCAGTACTTAAAAGTGGACGTGCCAAAGCAATAAGATTCACAACTTTAGATGCTATTTGTGAAGCGCTTCAATGTAACCCCGGCGATATTTTATTATTTAAAGATAACGATACGTAACATTAATATTTTAAGGATAAAACCATGTTCAAAAATTTAATAATAGTTATTATTGCATTCACGCTCAGTGCGTGTACCGCACATCTAAAACAAAGTAGTTTCATTAAACAAGATAATAAAGTGGTAGATTACACATCTGATGAATTACATCAGTGGAACATCGCCCTACCTGAATATAAGGTTAATAAAATCATCCTAAAATCCAATGATAAATCAGCACAACTCAATGGTTTATTCTTGGATAATGCAAAATCACAAGATGTGATATTTGTTATTCAAGGCAATGGTATGAAAGTATCCCAAGGTGGCATGAAAATGATGAAGCAACTTGCCCACTTAAATAAAGACATAATTATGTTTGATAGGCGAGGATTAGGCGCCAGTAATGGTCAAGCAAATATAACTAACTTAATTGATGATGCATCACTGCAATTTAACTATATTCAAAACCAAATCAAACCTAAGAACATCATTATTCATGGTTATTCTTTAGGGAGCTTTATAGCTGCCAAATTAGCTAAAAATGAAAATATTGATGCATTAATACTGCATGGCTCAGCGACAAATGTTCAAGAATGGATTGATGAAAAAATGCCATGGTATTCTAAGTTATTTGTCACGGTAGAAGTTGAAGATGTATTTAATACAGTAGATAACAAAGATATTGTCCAAAATCATTTCTCCGGTCCACTATTAGTTATTGGCGCTCAAAATGATGAACAAGTACCTGGCGTTTTATCTAAAAGGATTTTTCAAGCGAGTAAGTCAAAATATAAAAAACTTATCATGGTTAAAGATTCAGACCATAGTTCAATGTTAAATAAGCCAAATGAAATTGCATTATATAAAGATTTTTTAAATAAGTTATAAATAGATATAGATAAAAAAACTTAACTATAAGTAGTTAAGGTTTTTTATCTAAATTATTTTCAGTTAATTAAAGTTTTGTGCCTACTTTGACAAATTTTAATGTCATACGGTCACTTTCACCGATTGCCATATATTTTGCTTTATCTTGATCTTTTAAAGCCAATACTGGTGGTAATGTCCAAACACCTTTAGGATGCTTTGCAGTATCTTTTGCATTAGCATTAACTTCACTACTTGCAGCCAATTTAAAACCTGCTTCTTTAGCAAGTTTTACAACCATAGAAGTTGGTACATAGCCACTTTGTTTGTTTGCTTCAAAATCATATGATTCTGGCATACGGTGTTCAACCACACCTAATGCACCGCCTGGTTTTAATGCTACATATGCATCTTTAAATAATTGATCTACGCCTTCAACTCCCCAGTTATGTAAATTTCTAAAAGTAAGTACTAAATCAGCAGTGCCTTTTGGTGCTAATGCACTTGGTTTTTTAGGAGTAAAATCTGTTAGCTTCATTTTGCTAAAGATTTCATTGCTCGCTAATTTTTTTTCAAGTCTTTTACGAGATTTACTAGCGTAGTTGTCTTCACCTGTATCTGGGTATTGTGCACCATAAAATTGGCCTTTATCTTTTAAAGCTGGCGCTAATATTTCGCTATACCAAGCGCCACCTGGAGAAACTTCAACAACAGTCATAGATGGGTTAAAACCAAAAAACTCTAACGTTGCTTTTGGATTACGATACATATCACGGCTTTTGTTTTTATCTGAGCGATATTCACCCGCAATTGCTTTATCTAATGCTGAAACCTGCTTTGCACCGTGGCTATGCGTATCATGGGCACTGGCCATACTTGCGCACAAAATACTTGCACTTAGAACTGAACCTTTAAAAAGAGTTTTTAAGTTTGACATTATTTTTATTCCATTAGGTTTTAAAATTTAATCGAAGCTAGTTATAACAGAATTTTGTTTACTTTAAAGCCAAATCGGATGGAATGAGCTTAAGAGTGAGTGTTAAAATCGTAACAAAATATAAATAAAAAAGTTTGAATGCAAATTACTTATTTCTCGGTCTTGTGTATTCAGCGTTCAAAATAAAGGGATTAGTTTGGAACAAAATAGAGGTTAGTTACTATACTTCTGCAATGCAACATACAAATATTTAAGGTAATGATGCAAACAATAACAAAAACGTTTATAGCATTATCGATCCTTTTATTTGAACTCTCTTATATGTCTCATGCTAATGAGCCTCTTTTACCATTAGAATTATTTGAACACACAAAAACAAAAATACAATTAGGTGAACAGCTATTTAATGATGTTTTATTATCAAAAAATAAAATTTTTTCATGCGCGAGTTGTCATCATAAAAATACAGCATATGCTGACGCTAAAGCATTTTCACTTGGTGCTGATGGCAAGATTTTACCAATGAATACACCTAGTTTAGAATATGTAGGATTGAACTATTATTTCACATGGACTGGAAAGTTCAGCAACTTGAATAAACATCTCAACATGTTAATCACTAACCCAAAAATAATGAATAACTCCTGGGAAACAATAATAAATAGATTAACCGATATTAAAAAGTACCAACATTTATTCACTCTTTCTGGATATCAAAATATAGATCAACAAACAATCTCTGATGCCTTAATTACATTTCTATTAAGTTTACCTAAGCTATCTCGATTTGACTTATATTTAAAAGGTGATAAAAATCAACTAACTAGTAATGAAATAAAAGGATATCAATTATTTAAAGATTACGGATGCAGTAGTTGCCATCAAGGAGTTAATATCGGTGGTAATATGAGACAAAAATTTGGTGTAATACGCCCATACTTTATTGAACAAGAAGTGCAAAAGAGAGATTATGGTTATTTTAATACCAGTAAAAATGAAGTAGATAAATATTTTTTTAGAGTACCTAGTTTACGAAATGTAAGTAGAACTGCACCTTATTTTCATGATGCGTCAGCAAATACACTTCAAAAGGCTATAAACGTGATGTTTAAATATCAGCTTGGTATATTGCCAAATGATGAAGATGTGCAAGATATTGAAGCATTTTTAAAAAGTTTGGATGCTATTTATGAGTAAACAAATAAAACACTATATTGTATTGTTTGTTATATTTTTGCTATTAAGCCTACTTATTTGGGCAAACTTTAACTCTCAAATTAATACATTAAAGTCTGAAAGCAAACTAAACCTTTTATTACTAGAAATTCATAAACAAGACTATGATATGTCACAGTTAATTTTAAAAAGTCATAGTAATCTAAATCAAAACTTCGATAATCTTGCTAATGCACAAAAAAATCTAACAACTCAAATAAACAGCTTAACCTTGTTACTTAAACAACTGAAAATTAAAAGTATCAATAATTCTATTTCAAGTGACAATTTGTATTCTTTATATCAAAAACGCTTAACTCAAATTGAAAAATTTAAATCATTACATGCAAATATCAATAACTCTTTACGCTATTTACCAAAGTTAGAGCAACAAATAAGAAGTTTACTAGATCACCAAACTCATAGTGTTTTAATTCAAACAATAGATAACATCGTCATAAATGCTTTAGGGCTGCAAATATTCACTGAAGTACGCATGTCAAAAAGAACAAGTGCCATGGTTTTAAATCTAGAAAAAATGGTAATTAATACAAAAGGAGAAACTAAAAAACTTATAAATTCATTTATTTGGCATACACGTAAATATCAAAATTTAAAAAATGATATGAATGTATTGATCCCGCAATTAATCAACAATCCACTTGCTAATGAGCTTGATAAATTAGAAAAAATAATCGGTGGCATGCAATTTAAAAAAATATATAAAACAAAAAAAATGCGATTTTATATTTTAATCTACGCTGGATTAGTATCCGTTATTGTAATTGCCTTTCTAATTAATCGACGCTACCTTCTCAATAAGGTTATGCGACACAAAAAACTCAGTGAAAGAGATCAATTAACCAACTTGAACAACCGTAGAAGCTTTATTTTTAATTTAGAATTAGCATTAAGGAATTTAGAAACATATGGAAGCTCCGGAGCACTCATATTTATAGACTTAGATGGTTTTAAAGAAATAAACGATACTTTAGGACATCAAGCGGGCGATGAAGTATTAAAATTTATCGCTAAACGACTCTCAATAATTGAAAAGGAATTTAACACTAACACATTAGAGTTAAACGTTGCGCGTTTAGGAGGTGATGAGTTTGTCATTTTACTTGAACAAAAAACCACTCACAGTGAACTTGAAATTATATTAGAAATTGCACAACAAGTGATAGCACAATGTGCTGCCCCACTACCGGGTCAACTTCAGAATACCGATTTATCGGCAAGTTTAGGGATCTCCTTGTTTCCACAACATGGAACAGATGTCACTTTACTGCTCAATAATGCAGATAAGGCCATGTATCATTCAAAACGTAAAGGCAAAAATTGTTATACCTTCTATCAAGATAATTAGAACTCAATTTGCTAACTAAATAGTTTTTTCCTAACTAAACCGCGATATTGCTTAGGTGTTTGCCCTAAGTGTTTTTTAAAAAGTCGTGTTAAATAACCTTGGTCACTATATCCAACCTCAAACGCTATTTCCTGAATAGATAAATTAGTTGATGCAAGTAAATCTTTTGCCGACTCTATACGCAACTGCTGCCAATAATCAGTTGCTTTTGTACCTGTTGCAGCTTTAAACCGTCGAGTAAATGAACGCTGACTCATGTTAAATTGTGCAGCTACTGCATTTAAATCTAAAGTTGAAGCTAAATTAGTTCGCATCCAAAACTGTATTTGAGCGATCAACTCGTCTGCATGTCTATCTGCGCCCCCTTCTAAGTAACGCTGCTCTTCATAAGGCTTTCTAATCTCATGGGAAAAATTACGTTCAACATGCTGTGCAGCTTCTCTGCCATAATATTGATGAATTATGTGTACTATGATATCTGCTAATGAGTTTAAACTGGCAGCACAATAAATACGCTCAGATTGCGTAATAAAGAAATCAGGCTTTAAATCTACTTTTGGGTAATCTCGTCTAAA
>Ga0105356_10002846_pt1 | contig 17148 bp, 10 predicted proteins | sample GOMGulsemesocosm_3_FD_83502 | JGI IMG/M metagenome (GOLD analysis project Ga0105356, IMG submission 83502) | Methane-oxidizing microbial communities from mesocosms in the Gulf of Mexico - GOM9D Gulf of Mexico | ecosystem: Environmental > Aquatic > Marine > Cold seeps | place: Gulf of Mexico...
AAGCGGAATAATTTCTAATAAACCAAAAATCAAGTTGGCTGGGGGCCGTCTGGCACTAAAAAACTTGTCAGAAACTAGCCCATAAACTAGACAACCTAAAATACCGGCAACGGTATTAAAAAAGATAAAGAGGTTGGCATCAAATAAGTCAAAACCTCGAATCTCCTGTAAATAGACATTACCCCAACTATTAATGGCATATCGAGTGACGTACATACTCGAACTCGCTAAAGCCAAGATCCATATCGACGGAATAGCCAGTACTCTTAATTGTGTTTTCCAAATAGATTCATCTTGATGGGCATTATCCACCTGACCATGCTCCCCCTTCCAATTCGCTATAGTGGGTAACCCAAGAGTTCTAGGTCGGTCGGGTAAATAGCGATATAAAAGGAAAGCGGCAAAGACACAGATCATTGCTGGCGCCCATAGGCCCCACTCCCAACTAAGTCCTAAGCCTTTAGGCGCGGCTGCAATTAACCACGCAATACCTAAATAGGTCAGCCCTTCACCAATAGAGTGGGCGGTACTCCAAATACCATAATATCGGCCACGCTCACTGTTGGTATACCAACTTGCCAAGGAAACCACGCTGGAAGGGGCGCCAAACCCTTGAAACCAACCATTAATTCCCCAGAGCAAGGCCGATAACCACGCCAAATGAGAAAAGCCCATGCCTAGGTTTGCCATCGCGGATAACAAGATACCGGCGGCAAAAAAGCGACCAACATTGGCGTGATCCGCCAAAAATCCATTGGTAAATTTACCTAAGGCATAGCCATAAAGTAGCGTCGAGCCTATCATGCCAACTTCTTCCGGGGTAAAAACGCCAGCATCCATTAACGGTTTTTTAACGACATTAAAGGCTAACCGACAGACATAACCCAAGCCATAACATAAGGTGATAACTAATATGACATTGCGCCGGTGATAGCGAAACTGTGCATCAACATAGTTACTATCCGGATTAATTGGCCGATCATTCCCTGACGAGAAAAAACCGAACAGCTTAGTCAATGCCGAACGATCGGTATACGTTGAGAAAAATCGATGGAGTACACTAATCATAACTAAATCCAATAATATTCGTTAGCAAACAGTGTATAGACCAGCCGCGTTAGTCATTAACACGGCTAATGTTCTACAGGGTAAATCACAGTTCAAATCAGCTTAATGGTTCGCCAGCGCAGAGCGCCTTTTATAGTGAAAAGTATGTGCCAATACCGGCTCACCTGAGCCACTATTAGGTGTGGTGTGTAAGGTGATCTCTGCTTGTTCATTGACTAATTGAATATGTGAGAATCCCCAAATCATCCCTTTTGCCCATAGTGTATTTAATTCAGGGTTCTTTTTTTGTTGGTATTGGTTAAATTGTTTATGTACTGAGCGTTGCTTAGCCGCCGCTCCTGACAATACTTCTAATAACGGTGGCTTGCTATGATTTTCGCCAAAAACAGCATCACATGAATCTTCATGTAATTCGAGCGAGTGCTCGTGTCCGGCAAAATATATATCGGCATAACGACAAAGTGACGGTAGAATTAAGCCTCGCAAAGCACGCGCTTGTTCAAATTTACTGCCGCCTACCGACCAAATAGGATGATGACCAATGACAAACTTCCAAGTAGCGGTCGAATTTTTTAGCTGCTCATCAAGCCAGGCAACCATGTTCTTTTCTGCTTCGGTTTGCGATTTAGTGTGCTCTCTTGGGGAATCTACTTCGGTTGAAAGCTGTTCACTCCCGTCGGCATTTAACTCAGCCTCCATCACCTGAATATCTGCCAGCATCATTTCGGTATCAATCACAAAAATTTCTACCTGCCCTTTTGCTGCTGGTGGCTTAACGGTATAAAATAAACCATCCATATAGAAAGGACGCGTCGTTTCCATAAACTCGACTTGCGCCATAGCGCCTTCACGAGAAGTTCGCCAATCGTGATTCCCTAAGGCCGTATAGATGCGGTAATCTGGGTTTCCTTTTCCCATGTCTCCAAAAGGTTTACTAAATAAATCATCGAAGCGAACGCTGTCTTCTTTGCCGTCTAAGCCCGTGGTGGCGCCATTAGGATAAATATTATCCCCTAACATCACCGAGAACTCACAAGAGGCAGTTTTACAATAGTTTTTCATCGCCGCAGCAACGGGATACATACCGCTCGATTCAATCATACCGCCAACAGCCGGCACAAATTCATTGGGGGGTAAGACAAATTCAGCCATTAACCGGCCATCATTGTGCCAATCTTCTCGTTCATATTCGATAAAGGCATCGAGATCTTTTCTTAACGGCGTGAACTGAGATTCTTTTAAATAGTCAACATGGTAACCACTATCACCAAAGGCAATAAAGCCAAAATCTAGCGTATTACTATGCTGCTCTTCATGGGTAGTTAGCGACGAGGAGCTAGGTTGTTCGTTAGCTGATTCACTGAAACAGCCAGCAAGTGAGGTTAACGCGACTAAAGGCAATACAAACCATCGGCAGCGATGTGTACTTGATAAGTGAGTTTTATGCATAATGTTACCTTTTTATTTATAACGGAGAGGGTGGCTACCCGCATCAATCACTGATCGGATAGCTTGGAAAATCAGGAGTGCAACGCCCTCCTGATGCATAACAATAAAAATACTTTAGAATGACTTTCTCAATGTGAGGGTTACCATTCGGCCAGCGCTTTCATCTTCACGTTCATATTCATCAACATCTCCAGCAATATGATTGTTGATAATTTCTTGTCCGGTATCGCCATCATATTTGACAAAGGTCTCAATTTTATGAGCATTTAGTAGATTAGTGCCACTTAAACGTAATACATAGCCATCACCAAAGCGTTTTTCAATAAACATTTCGAGGTTGGCATCATAGCTAAGCTCTACTTCTCGATGAATATCAACAGATAAGCTATCACCTTGTTTTTGATAACTAAAGCCAAAACTTGCATCCCAAGCTGGGAGGTTATGGGTAATGCCAACGTTATAAATATAGTCAGGCTGATCTCTAAAGCGTCTTTCAACACCAGTAAATTGATCGTCAATTTTTGAATCAAGTAAGGTTAAATTCGCAAAGAAACCAGTATCGTCACCAATCGGTGCATTCAGATCCATCTCTAGCCCCCAGACACTACCATCGCCAGCATTATTGTAAGAATACAGGGTACCGCCAGCTTCAGTGACACCAATACCGGCTTCTTCAATAACGTCGCTTATATCACGATAAAAGGCATTAAAGCCAACAATGCCGCTGCCCGAAAATGAAAATTCATAACCGATATCAAAGCCCAGAGATACTTCATCTTTTAGGTCTGGATTACCTTGCTTCAGATCGCCATCTTCAGGCTCATCTATTTCGGTAATCGGTGCTAATTGCTTAAAGCTAGGACGTTTAACCGTTTGTGCCAGACTCATTCTTAATGAATTATGATCATTAATTTCTGCTGAAAAATGTGCTGAAGGGTTTACTTGAGTGGAGCTACTATCAAAAGAGACACCTTCAGCCGTGATAGTGCGAGCAGTGTGTTCAACCCTTAAACCCAGCTCTAAAAAGGCGCCATCAAAGAGTTCTTTTTTACCAAGCAAATAACCATCAACACGATCTTCTTGTGCATCATAAGTTTGCTCTAAATCAACTTCTTCTATTTCGCCACTGTCACCATCAACCTTATATTCAATAATAGACTCATCGCGGTCTTTCATTGAAATATCGAGACCGGTTTTAAATTCTAATTCATTTTCAAAAACATGTTCAAAAAAGCCCCCGAGCAGAATTTCACTGTCTTTGGTATCTTCTAGCTCTTTAGCGTCATATTCCCAGACATTGGCCGGATCCTCACGTTCATATTTTATAATATCTTCTACATCGGTGGTGTTTGAATAACTTGCCGAAAGCTCAAAGTTACTATCATTTTTTAAATCTTGGCTATAGACAACGGAGGTATTAATGGATTCTTCATCAATAAAGACTTCATCACGGGCAAATTCATATTCATCGTCTTCAATGTTATAAATATCTTCCGTTTGAAATTCGGTACGATCGGTGTTTAAGTAATTAGCTTGAATGTCTAATACTGCGGTATCACTTAAATCATATGAAATACCGGCGCTCAACGAAATATCATCACTATCTCTAATATCTATTTCTAATTGGTCTTCCTTCATCGCTCCTCGGGTAAAACCACTATCAATGTCGCCTGAGGTATCAAAAAGTTGCTCTATCTTAGTTTTATTGACATAACGCTGCTGGAAATTTGCTGAGAGTGTCCAAGACATGTCATTAGTATTGCCACCGTAACCAAAGGAAGCGTTAGCTTTGACGGTGCTATCGTCTGCTCGTAATGCGCCCACTTTGACACTGCCACCATCAAACGTGGCACCGTCTTTCAAAATGATATTAATAGTACCGCCAACCCCTTGGCTATCTTGGTCAGCGCTAGGGCTTCTGATCACTTGAATACGATCAACCATTTCAGCCGGAATACGATCAACAAAAACCGCCCGGTCTGAGCCACTACCAGGGATTTTTTTACCATTGATCAATACTTGGGTGTAGCCTTCACCCAAACCGCGCATCTGCGGGGCATCATATTCACCCACGTCACTACTGAATGAAACACCGGGCGTTCGCTTTAACATGTCACCGACTGAAGTCGGCTCAAACTGTTCAAAAAATAAACCGCCATATTCTAACTGGGGCGCTACTGATGACGTTCTATTACGAAATACCGGCGAGCCTGTCACCACTATTTTTTCAATGTTTTCTTCGGTGGATTGCTGCTCTTGGGCAAAAGTTTGTGTGCTGATAGTCGATAGCAGTGCAATTGAAATACAGCTGTACAAACTCGATAAATACAGTGTTTTATTTTTGGTTTCAATTTTTCTCATCTTTATTCCCTCAGTTACTATTTATAGATATCTATGCTCGAAATCACTTCGTATCAGTAACCAAACGTTACAGCGTCATAATGACGAGTTAATGTCTAACCGATGACAGATTTCTTACATATTTTTTAGTTATTATTATTAATTTTTTAAACGGCTTGTTGTGCTATTTTTCTAAAGAATACCCTAACGGAAAAACCACTATAGAATATATAGTTCTTTTAATCAACATATAGAATGAATATTCCGCAATAGTAAGAAATGAAACAAAAACAACACACAAGTGATTAGAAAACAAACACATAGAGCAACAAATAAACGAAATAATTCATTGACGTATAAAATAATTGCCAATATTTATCCAATTTATCTTTCCTTTTTCGATAGAAATATCTTTTTTTTCAAAAATACTAAGCAAAGATAGAGGTGATTTGTTCCAATAACATCAGGGTATAAATACCGTTTGCTAGTATGGAAAAAGCAATAAAAGTAACCGGTGTTCCGACGAAGCTGTAGCCAATAAAAAAGGCTCAAATATCGACACGATATTTGAGCAGAAGTAACCCGTAAACTTATTATTATTACGTTATGATGCTAATTAAGTTGGACCGGCTTTCCGGTTTCAAGCGACTGTTGTGCCGCATCAGCAAGTTGCTGGGCTTTCATCCCATCTAAAAATGAAGGTGATGGGGAAATGTTTTGTTGTAGTGCAGCAATAAAGCTATCAAGCTGCGCTTGATATGCCTGTTGATATCGCTCAATAAAAAAGGGGTTTAAACTACTGACACTGTCGGTATTGGTGGCGGTAGATTTCGCCACCGCATGGGGCAGTGGGTTATTCGACTGTAACATACCTTCAGCGGCAAACGCTTCAATACGCTGATCGTAACCATAAACACAACGACGGCTACCATTTATATGACATAGTTTTCCGCTAGTGGTTTTAAGCGTGATCATCACACTATCGACATCATTCATTTTAGCCAACTCTGGTGCAATTAAGGTGCTACCAACCGCATGAATTTCGGCGACTTCTTCGCCGGTGATAAACCGTAACATATCAAAATCATGAATGATCATATCGCGAAAAATCCCCCCTGAATGTTTGAGGTATTCAACCGGTGCAATATCAGGATCTCGACTGGTAATGATTAATTGCTGTAACTCACCCACTTCACCTTGATGCAATTGCTGCTGTAAACTGGCGTGAGTGGGATCAAAGCGACGGTTAAAACCTATTTGTATCGGCACCTGACACGCTTTTATTTGTTGCCAACATTCATTGACGCGCTCAGTACTTAAATCAATCGGTTTTTCACACAAAATAGCTTTACCGGCCAGCGCGGCTTGAATGATGAAGTCGACATGAGTATCGGTTGATGTCGCAATTAATACCGCATCAATAGTGGCGTCTTCAAGAATAGACTCGATTGAATTAACGGCCTGAGCACCATACTTATTCGCTAATTCATCGGCTGCCGGCTGATAAGTATCAAAAACATAGGTTAAATTTGCCTGTGCTGATGCCGAGATTAAACTCGCGTGCATCGAGCCAATGCGTCCAGCGCCTAATAATGCAAAATTTTTCACTGTTTACTCCTCAAAAAAAACGTAGTCAACTTGGACTTAATAGCCAATGTATTAACCTTTAGTCATGATCCACTCATGGGCAGGATCATTTTTAAAGACCCACTCGCGTGTGGGTCCAGCCATCACATTGAGATAATATAATTCATAGCCATGGGGCGTGCCGACCGGATGATAGCCTTCAGGCACCATCACCACACTATTATGCTCAACAGAAATTGTTTCATCGATATGGCGATCATCGGTATATACCCGCTGAAAAGCAAAACCTTGCTCGGGGTTTAATTTATGGAAATAGGTTTCTTCTAGCGCGCTTTCATTAGGTAAATTATCACTGTCGTGCTTATGAGGCGGATAGCTTGACCAATTACCATCCGGTGTTATCACTTCAACCACAAGGAGTTTTTCAGCGGCTACATTTCCAAACAAAATATTACAGACATGCCGTTGATTGGTGCCCGTTCCACGAGTTTCATATTGGCAATCTTCGGGTTTGATCAGTCTCGTCGGGTATTTTCCTACTGCCGGCGCTTTACATAGTGCTATTTCTAAGGCGGTATTGGCCTGCACATTCATCTTTTCGCCGGGTGGCGTATAAACACTGAACGGGGCTTTTTGCTCAAAGACACTAGTACGGTCACCAATATTTGACCAAGACTCATTGCCCGCAGCGACATCCGCTCGCCCGCTAATAATGACCATGCAGGTTTCTTCATTAGCGCTGCTAAAGGTTTGCTGCTGACCAGCGGCTAATTGGTGTACTTCAAAACCAACATAATGCCAGCCGGCATTTTCCGGGGTGATTTTTTGAAGACAACCTTGCTGCTCAATATTCTGTGGACGACTATGTAAATACGACATCTGCTTACCTTAACGTGTGTGTCTGCTCTTATGTTTTAGGAGCATCAACTTCTTCAATGGTTAACTGGTGCACTAAACTTAACGCGAGTGACTGCACTAAACACATGGTAGAAGTCAACGAACGAAATGAATGTACCTCAGCCTCTTTAATAATAAAACTAACGGTGGCTTGCTGCACTAATGGGCTTAATGGGCTATCGGTAAAAAGTATGATCGGATTACCCTTTGCCACCGCATTGTCTACCGTTGCTTGTGTTTCACTGGCATAAGGATTAAAACTGATGACAATAATGGCATCATTTTCACGAATTAAATGCTCTTGTTCCTCATGCATGCCACCGACACCATCAAGTAAAAAACAGCGTAAATTAATGTGGTTTAATAAATAGGCCAAGTAACTCGCTACCGGGAAAGAACGACGCACCGCCTTGACATGAATAGAATCTGCTTGTGATAGTATTTCCCGCGCCGCCTCTAAATCTTGAGCATCAATATTATTCATTAAATGCATTAAAGCTTGGCTATTGGCCTGACTAAATTGCTCTAATAATGAAATGCTAACATTAGTACCATCCAATGAATGGTCGTCTCGAATTGACTTAATGCGCTCATCATAATTGGGTGATTCTTGCAGTAACTTATTCTGAAAAAGTTTCTGCATATCACTGAAGCCGCTAAAATCAAAAGCATTGGCAAAGCGTATTAATGTTGAAGGATGCACATTGGCATTTTTGGCTATTACCGCAACAGTTCCAAAGGCTATTTCATTGGGGTATTCCAAAATATACTTGGCAACTTCTTGTAACCGCTTACTTAGGCTGGTAAAACGTTGCGTTATTGCTTCGTTCAATTTATCTAATTCGGTGGCCGCTTTGTCATTTATCATGCTGATCCCATTTGCTGCGTTATAATTTGAAACATAACGGCTAAAATAAAACAAATATTCCAAAAATTAAAGCAAAAATTACCCGTTCACCATATATCTTGCGATGATAATGACTAACGGGCCTTCAAAAACAAACATTCCAAAATAATATATTATGGAATTTATGTTCCATATATAACCAAAGTACATCGTCGTTGTCAACAACTCTTCGGTATTTTATCTAGCCACTTGAGGATTTAGACGTGGTTAACTGTTGTTATTATTTTAGCTTTTTTAGAGTGTTACTATCGAGTGTGTCGATATTTCCCGGCTACATAGCCGCTCACATGATTCAAATTACCAATTTAATTACTATAGAATATACATTCCACAGAAATACAACTTCTTAATCACTTGATTTTTAATGTTTTTTCTTGATAAACCTGCATGACTAACAATTTAATCAGTTAATTTATTTGTTTCAACTATTGATTAAATGGAATTTTTATTCTAAATTATCATTCCTAAGATAGTTCTGAACATGCATTCATAGATATATGGAAAAAGTCTATCTACTTGCGCTACAGTCTATATCGGTTAGTTTTCTAGCGGTAAGTACTGAGTGTGAAATATTGGGTTACAGTTAACATGATTAACTTTGCCCTTTTTTATATTACTAGAACACTTGCCTAATTGGAGAATAGCAATAATGAGTAAACCACATGAATTTGATGTGATCTGTCTTGGTCGGGCAGCGGTCGATCTTTACGGTGAACAAATCGGCTCTCGCTTAGAAGATATTAGCTCTTTTACTAAATCCTTAGGCGGATCGTCATGTAATATCGCTTTTGGTACCGCCCGCTTAGGTTTAAAATCGTCAATGCTTACCCGAGTTGGCGATGAACACATGGGGCGGTTTGTGCGCGAAGAACTTGCCAGAGTCGGCTGTGATATCAGCCATGTGGTTACCGATCCAGCAAGATTAACCGGCTTAGTATTATTATCAATTAAAGATAATGACAGTTTTCCGTTATTATTCTATCGTAATGATTGTGCTGATATGTCAATTGATAGCAGTGACTTTGATGCTGCTTATATTGCTAAGAGTAAGTCGTTATTAATCACCGGCACGCATTTTTCTACTCAGCAAACCAATACCACTAGCCTTAAAGCAATTGAGTATGCAAAGCGTGCTGGCACCAAAGTGATATTAGACATTGATTATCGCCCAGTGTTATGGGGATTAACGGGTTTAGGTGAAGGTGAAAATCGCTTTGTCTCTAATGACTCGGTCACTCAACATTTATTGTCGATATTACCGCTATGCGATCTCATTGTTGGCACCGAAGAAGAAATTCATATCGCCGGTGGCTCTACCGATACCATCGCCTGTTTACGCAAAATAAGAACCATTTCTAACGCCGAAATCGTGGTTAAGCGTGGCGCATTGGGTTGCTCAGTCTTTGATGGTGAAATACCCGACTCTCTTGATGAAGGTTTTACCAGCTATGGCGTACAAGTCGACGTGCTGAATGTACTTGGCGCCGGCGATGCCTTTATGAGTGGATTTTTACGTGGCTGGTTACGTGAAGAAAGTTATGACAAATGTTGTGCTTATGCCAATGCTTGTGGCGCCTTAGTAGTATCTCGTCATGGCTGTGCTCCTGCTATTCCTTCTGCAGAAGAGCTTGATAATTATTTAGCAAGACAATACGACATCCCACGTCCTGATCTTGATGAAGAGCTCAATTACTTGCACCGGGTTACTACTCGCACACCAAGCCAATGGCCAGATCTTGCCATTTTAGCCTTTGATCATCGTAAACAGTTTTATGAAATGGCACGCGAGCTCAACGCGGATCCTCAGCGTATTAGTCAATTAAAACAGTTATTAGTCACCGCTGCTGACACCAGTACCCAAGACAGTATTCATCATAGCCAACCGGGAGTACTCATTGATGATACATACGGCCAAGCAGCCTTAAACCAGTTAACCGGAAAAAATTGGTGGATTGCCCGCCCAGTAGAGCTACCGAGTTCACGTCCCCTTGAATTTGAAGGTGATTGCTCCATTGGTACCCGGATAAAAACTTGGCCAATAGAGCATATTGTTAAGTGTTTGGTGTTTTTCCATCCTGACGATGATCATGCTTTACGTTTAGCGCAAGAGCGCAAAGTGCTAGAGCTTTATCACTCTTGCTGCATCAGTGGTCACGAATTATTATTAGAAGTGATCCCACCTGCAGATATGCCTAATAATGAAGATACTGTGGTATTAGCGATGCAACGTTTCTACAATTTAGGAATAAAACCTGATTGGTGGAAACTACCCGCACCGACCACTAACGGCTGGCAACAAATATCGACCTTAATCGCGGAACGTGCTCCGCATTGCCGAGGAGTTATTTTACTCGGCTTAGATGCACCACTGGCGCAGCTAGAGCTAGCGTTTAAAGCCAGTGCAGACTTTGATATTTGCAAGGGTTTTGCGGTCGGACGGTCAATATTCAGTGCACCGAGTAAAGCCTGGTTAAGTAATACCATCAATGATGAAACATTTATCGCTCAGGTTAAAGATAACTATTTACGCTTAGTACATGCTTGGCAAAATAGAAAAGCCTAAGGAACAAGAACATGACCACAATACGTTTAACAACAGCCCAAGCGCTTATTCGCTATTTACAACAACAATACCTTGTTATTGAAGGCAAAGAACAGCCCATTTTTGCAGGTGCATTCGCTATTTTTGGTCATGGTAACGTGGCTGGTTTAGGTGAAGCGCTGTACGAAAACAACGCCACTTTTCCCACTTATCGTGCCCATAACGAGCAAGGTATGGCCCATGCCGCCATTGCTTTTGCTAAGCAACATAATCGTCAACGGATGATGGTGTGTACTACCTCGATAGGGCCCGGAGCCACCAATATGGTGACCGCTGCCGCGTTAGCGCACGTTAACCGTTTACCGGTATTGTTTTTACCCAGCGATACCTTTGCTAATAGAAGCCCTGATCCGGTTTTGCAACAACTCGAATGCTTTGCTGATCCTGGTGTGTCGGTAAATGATTGTTTTAAACCGGTCAGCCGTTATTTTGATCGTATCAACCGACCAGAGCAATTGATCAATAGCTTACCCGTGGCGATGCGAACCTTATTGGATCCGGTTGATTGTGGCCCAGTGACCTTAGCTTTACCCCAAGATGTTCAAGCACAAGCCTATGATTTTCCGTTTGTCATGTTCGAAAAGCAGGTACATCGAATTCGCCGTCCTGGTATTGACCCGGGTGAACTAGATGAAGTGATCGCGATACTAAGCCAAGCATCTCGTCCACTTATTATTGCCGGTGGCGGAGTTCATTACTCGTTAGCCACTGAAGAGTTAAACAAGTTTGCGCAACACCATCATATACCGGTCGCGGAAACACAAGCTGGTAAAGGGGCTGTACATTGGCGCAGTGCATTATCTGTGGGGGGTATTGGTGTTACCGGCACTAAAGCTGCCAATACCTTAGCACAGCAGGCGGATGTTATTATTGCCATTGGCTCCCGCTTGCAAGACTTCACCACCGAATCACGCACTTTATTCTCAAAAGCCAGTCAACTTATTCAAATAAACGTGGGTCAGTTTGATGCAAATAAACATGGCGCTACGCCTTTACAAGCGGATTGCAAAATAGCCTTAACGGCATTAACCGCAGGCTTATCCGATTGGAAGTCGAGTGATACCTGGGCCAAGACCATTTTAAGCGTAAATAACGAATGGCATGCAACCTACGAGCTTGTTACTAAAGATACGGGTAGTGCCTTACCTAGCGATGCGCAGGTATTAGGCGCTATCAAACGTCAATCTGCAGCAACTGATGTTATTGTCTGTGCTGCCGGTGGTTTACCTGGCGATTTACATAAATTGTGGCGCTGTGATGATCATAATAGTTATCACGTTGAATATGGCTTTTCTTGCATGGGTTATGAAATAGCTGGCGGTTTGGGTGTGAAAATGGCGGCGCCAGAACGCGATGTATTTGTCGTGGTTGGTGACGGCTCTTATATGATGATGAATTCTGAGCTGGCAACCTCAGTGATGATGGGACAGAAAATCATTGTCATCACCTTAGACAACCGAGGTTATGGCTGCATTAACCGTTTACAAATGGCCACCGGTAACCAACCATTTAATAACTTGCTCGAAGATTGCCATACCACGGAACAAGGCGCGCCTAAGCTTGATTTTGCCGCGCATGCCAGAGCGATGGGCGCACAAGCTGAGTCGGTACAATCAATCGCAGCATTAGAGCAAGCTATTATTCGCGCAAAACAAGCCCCAACCAGTTACCTTATTGCCATCGATACGGATCCCTACATCACCACAGACAATGGTGATTCATGGTGGGATGTCGCTATTCCAGAAACATCAACCAGTAAAGACGTTCAAGCCGCATTGATAAATTACCAAAATAAAAAAGGCATGCAACCCTACTAATTTTTGAGAGAGATATTATGACCATACGCGTCGGAATAAACCCATTAACCTGGACCAATGATGATCTACCGTCACTCGGGGCCAATACGCCATTAACACAGTGTTTAAGTGAAGGGAAACAAGCCGGTTATGTCGGTTTCGAATTAGGTAATAAATTTCCTAGAGAAAGTGAGCAACTGAATCGGGTGCTCGATAGCCATCAACTTGCCTTAGTGTCAGGTTGGTATAGCGGAAAATTGCTCGAACATAGTGTTGAAGCTGAAATAGCCGCCATTGAAGCTCATTTGCAGCTATTGAAACAATGCGGAGCAACCGTGATGGTGTATTGCGAAGTGACGGGTTGCATTCATGGCGCACAAAACACACCGTTGTCACAAAGACCCACCCTTGAGCAGTCGGCTTGGGCTGACTACGGTAAACGTTTAACCCAGGTCGCTGATTACTGTTTAAGTCAAGGCGTACAGTTAGCGTATCATCACCATATGGGTACGATTGTTGAAACGCCACAAGAGATAAATTTACTGATGGAAAATACCGGAGACGCATTAGGGTTATTGCTCGATACCGGCCATTTAACGTATGCCGGTGGTGATCCTATTTCGGAATATATCAAACATCATCAACGTATTATTCATGTGCATGTTAAAGATGTCCGTAAAGATATATTAAAAGCGGCTAAGAACCGGAATTTAAGTTTTTTAAATGCGGTATTAAATGGTGTTTTTACGGTACCAGGTGATGGCGATGTTGATTACTTATCGTTATTTATCGCGTTAAAAGAGCATAATTATAATGGCTGGTTAGTGGTTGAAGCTGAGCAAGATCCCGCTATTGCTCATCCGTTAACGTATGCAAAATTAGGCTTTGATAACATAAACGCTTTCGCCAATAAAGCCGGATTATTACTGAGTTGATCGGCGTTACTTAGCGATTATCATCAAGCGGGTATAAGCCAACCGGCCCACTTTCATTAGCGTTGGTGAGTAAGTATTGGTACTCCCCCCATAAATGAACAATTGTTAATGTTCAATACATCTTCGTTTCATGGTCACTTAGTTATGCTAGTACCACTTAAAACAACAGGAAGAAAATTATGAAGAAGTTATCAATATTTCCACTCACTTATGCGCTGTTATCGACAGTAACACTTTCTAGCTGTGCTAGTGCTATGCAAGGCTTAGCAACCATAACGCCAACCCTTGAAACCCGTTCACATTATAGCGATGAAGCCGGACGTCATACCGATGTTGATGATCCTGCCATTTGGATTCACCCAACTGATAAATCACGTAGTTTAGTAGTAACCACCCTAAAAAAAGGCGGCATTGATGTGTATAACCTTGCTGGCGAACTACTGCAATTTATTGAACCCGCAGCGGCACCCGCTTGTAAAAATAATAGTCAGCCTTGTAAAAATAAAGCCGGACGACTTAATAATGCCGATATTATTTATGGCTTTAAATTAGGTAATGAGCTGGTTGATTTAGTGGTGATATCAGATCGCGGTTTAGATAAGCTGGCCATTTATACTATCAGTAACAAAAAAGATGGCACACAGCTGTTGAGCGATGTTACCGCCAGTAGCGCACCGTTAATTTTTGCCACAAACCAGCAAGAAATTAATGAAGGGCTAACGGCTTATGGTTTAGCTACCGCTAAAACCGATAAAGCTATGGCGTTTGTTAGCCAAAATAGCACCACTAGTGTTGTCCAACTAGAATTATTTGATCAGGGTAATGGCCAAATTAATTATAAAAATATCGCCAACTTAGATTTTCCGGCAACATTCACTCTGCCCAATAACACCCAATGGACACCGTGTGCCGACGACGATGGTGAATATCCACACTTAGAAGGTATGGTTGCTGATACGACCAATAATGCTTTATTTCTTGCTCAAGAAGATGTCGGTATTTGGAAAATAAACCTTGCTGATCCTGCCAGCAGCAAACAATGGCAATTGTTTGCTAAGGTGAAGGATTTTGGTATTCCTTACACCAGAACGTGGGATGCCGAAGAAGAAGAGTACTTGTGTGAATTACAACACGATAAAGATCTTGGTTATGGCAGCAAGCAATTAATTGCCGATGCTGAAGGCTTAACCTTATACGATGCTGGTAACGGTAAGGGCTATTTACTGGCCTCAAGCCAAGGTAATAATACCATTGCCGTTTATGAGCGTGATGTGAATAACGCCTTTGTTAACTCTTTCACTATCGGTGATGGCGCCATTGATGGCGTTAATGAAACTGATGGCATGATGGTGGTTAACGCCAACTTAGGAGGAAAATTCGATCAAGGTGTTCTTATTATGCAAGATGGTGATAATCAGCCACCTGCAGGTTCCACACTTAACACCTCACGAGCAAGTACCAACTTTAAATATGTATCATGGCGCGATGTTGCCAGTAAATTAAAACTCGACATCAATACCCAAGATTTAAGTCGAAAATAGTCAATTTATTCTTTAGTAATCCAACTAAATCTCACGGTTTTAACAGCAAGTTTGTTAAAACCGTTTTTTTTATCAAGAGAATGAACATTTCATTTAATCAATGTTTGATTTGATTATTCCAATAGTGTAAATTATGGAACATATATTCCATTCAGTTTAGCGCTGAATATTTATTTCAAACGATGAGGCCAACATGAATTTATTAGGAAACTTTATCAATGGCGTAGCCACGCCAACTCAAAGCAGTCGATATAGTGCAGTATTTAATCCTGCGACAGGAGAATGTACATCACAAGTATCGCTTTCAACAGCACAAGAAACCCGTGATGTGGTTACTATTGCAGCAGCAGCTTTTGACTCTTGGCAGCATGTTACTCCGCTCAATAGAGCACGGGTTATGTTTCGTTTTAAAGCACTGGTGGAAGAGCATGTTGATGAATTAGCACAGCTGATCACCTTAGAGCACGGCAAAGTACTGTCAGATGCGAAAGGAGAATTAACCCGTGGTATTGAAGTGATTGAATTTGCTTGCGGTATTCCTCACCTACTTAAAGGAGAGCATTCACTCAATGTTGGTCGTGGTGTTGACAGCTTTTCATTAATGCAGCCTTTGGGTGTATGTGCCGGTATTGCCCCGTTTAACTTCCCAGTGATGGTGCCAATGTGGATGTTCCCGATTGCGATTACCTGTGGCAATACCTTTATCATGAAACCCTCAGAAAAAGATCCTAGCGTGATTATGCGTATTGCTGAATTATTAAAGCAAGCGGGTTTACCCGATGGGGTATTTAACATCGTAAATGGTGATAAGGAAGCCGTTGACGCGTTATTAGAAGATAACCGTGTGCATGCGGTTAGTTTCGTTGGCTCAACACCTATTGCCGAATATATTTACGCCACCGGCAGTAAGCATGGCAAACGCGTACAAGCATTGGGTGGTGCTAAAAACCACATGTTAGTCATGCCTGATGCCCAAGTTGAACAAGTATCGTCTGCCTTAATGGGCGCGGCATATGGCTCAGCGGGTGAACGTTGTATGGCTATTTCGGTTGCCGTATGTGTTGGCAATGAAACCGCTGAGAACTTGATTACTCAAATAAAACGCGAAGTTACTGAAATGCGCGTGGGTCCGGGTAGTGGCTTAGCCGAAGAGCCTCATATGGGGCCGCTGATCAGCCAAGTACATGCCGAAAAAGTGATTGGCTATATTAATAGCGGCGTTGAAGAAGGCGCCAGCTTATTGATTGATGGTCGTGGTTTTACGGTTAAAGATCATGAAAATGGCTATTTTGTTGGCCCAACCTTGTTTGACCATGTTAAGCCCGGCATGCGCATTTATGATGAAGAGATATTTGGCCCGGTGCTTTGTATTGTGCGTGTTGACAGTTACCAAGCCGCGATTGAGTTAATTAACAGCCATGAATATGGTAATGGTACCTCTATCTTTACCTCTGATGGTGACAGTGCCAGACAGTTTTGCGAGCAAATTCAAGTCGGTATGGTTGGAGTGAATATTCCAATCCCGGTACCGATGGCATTTCATAGCTTTGGTGGCTGGAAGCGCTCAGTGTTCGGACCGCTTAATGTTCATGGTAACGATGGCGTTCGTTTTTATACCCGAATGAAAACGGTTACCGCTCGTTGGCCAAAAGGTGAACAAACCAGTGGTAATGCCTTCGCAATGCCAACGATGAAGTAACTAGTTCCCCCCACATTACGATATACCTGATGTGGGGGTTATTCTATGTACATTGTCGGCATTAACCCACTAGTCATCCCCCACTATAAATACTCACGCTAATCAGTTCTCAACACCATCAGTTCTCAGCGTCATCACTTCTCAACACCATCAGTTCAACACCATCATTTCTCAGCGTCATCACTTCTCAGCGTCATCACTTCTCAGCGTCATCACTTCTCAGCGCTATCAGTTCTCAACACCATCAGTACTCAGCGCTATCAGTTCTCAACACCATCAGTACTCAGCGTCATCACTTCTCAGCGCGATCAGTTCTCAGCGTCATCA
>Ga0105356_10002849_pt1 | contig 17140 bp, 12 predicted proteins | sample GOMGulsemesocosm_3_FD_83502 | JGI IMG/M metagenome (GOLD analysis project Ga0105356, IMG submission 83502) | Methane-oxidizing microbial communities from mesocosms in the Gulf of Mexico - GOM9D Gulf of Mexico | ecosystem: Environmental > Aquatic > Marine > Cold seeps | place: Gulf of Mexico...
AACGTTTCGTGACTATGAAGATCACTGGAGAGTAGCGCTATACGCTACCAACCTAACCGATGAAGAATATCTGATTCACTTAGGTGGCCAGTCATCAACAGCCGGCTCCCCGAGCGCTGCCCGAAACGTGCCGCGGATGTATGGCGTGGAGGTCGGATACACCTTCTAAAGCCCGTCATTTTCACAGCCCCCTACGCTTTTGGGGGCTTTTCTTCTCACTGCAGATCATTAATCGGGACGGTGATTTTTTATGACTTTAAAATTGGTGAAAAACCTGATTTTTTGCGCCTTATTCAATACTCTATTGATTAGCTGTACCATCGACGATACACCCCAAAATTCAACACTAACACTACCAACCGAAAATACTCCGGAAATTCAAGATCTCGCCACCGGCCAATTCAATGAGAACGCTGAGCAAAAGAACGTAAGTCCAACTACCATAGAAGGCGATTGGTTGATTGCTGGTCACGACAGCGCCGTAAGAATTAGTATCAAGAATGAAGTAGCCTCAGGAACAGTTGTTGAAATACCTGGGCAGGCGCCTGTGGATATACTCTGCACAGAATGTAAGGACGATAGAAAGAATCAACAGATCCATGGAATGCTTGTCCTTACCGGTCTAATTAGGAAAAACGACGAATGGGGACAAGGCAAAATTTTGGATCCGAATAGCGGTATAGAATATGACTGCCAAGTTTCGCTAATAAATGGAACTAAACTAGCCGTAAAGCCCACTCAAAACGGTCAGTCCATCGGACTTGATGGAGTCTGGACACGAGCATATTAGTAATGTGCGATCTGCAATTTAGTGGCGCTAAAAACTGGCATTGCTACTAATTTTTACTAACGTATTTCGATTAGGAGTCGAACGTATGAATTTCAAAGACAAGGTCATTTTAATCGTTGGCGCTTCAACTGGTATGGGGCGAGTAGTTGCCTTAAGACTAGCTGGCGAAGGAGCAAAACTAGCAGTTACTGCCAGAACTCAGAGTAAGCTTGAGAGCCTCGCCACGGAAATCACAAAAGCTGGCGGCATATGCCTACCCATTGCAGCTGACGCTCAAGATGAACAGGCAGCTGAGAATGTGGTCAAATCTACCGTTGAGTACTTCGGTCATATTGATATCGCAATGCTAAATGCAGGTGGAGCGCCAGCCATCGACATGCGAACTATGAACGCTGCCAGTGTTAAATCGTATATGCACACCAACTACGACGTCACCGTAAATTACCTATTCCCTGTACTCGAGCAAATGAAACTACAAAAGAATGGCTTTGTCGTTCACACCAATTCAGGTGCAGGCTTTGTTGGCGTTCCACTGCAAGGACCATACTGTGCCGCAAAAGGAGCGTCCCGCTTACTGATCGATACTTGCCGACTTGAATTCGCCGAGTACGGAATTAAGTTCCTCAACATTTATCCTGGATTTGTCGCAACAGAGGTAACCCAAGGCGACGGCATGCCTGCACCGGGCGAAATTTCCGAAGAAAAGGCCGGAGAGCATATTCTGTATGCTATGCGAAAAGAAAAGCTCGACTACATCTTTCCTCTCGCGCACCGCTGGCAGATACGATTGGCAACGCTATTACCAATGTCTATTCTAAGCAAACTAATGCTAGGCGATGTACCACCGATCGATAAAATAGATAACCCTGCTGCTGAGGCAAAGTGACGAATTGCAGGTAGAACGGCTGTTCTAGGCCTCCCCGCTACTCCCTAGTGATTACACACTGGGGACGGCCCGACAAATTTCTTGCGAGCTTATCGTTTGAGTCCTACCCGATTCGGACTCAAACCGCTTCAGCGTGAGCGCCTTCCGCCCGGCATGTCTTTACGGTAGGTTAAAGGTGCTTTCCCAGTCCACTTTCTAAAAGCTCGGCGAAAATTACTGACATCATTAAACCCCACCAAATAGGCAATGTCCTCCAGCGGTAAACGAGACGTTGCCAAATACTGTATCGCCATTTTTTCCCGCACGCTGTCCAATATACTTTGGTAGGTGGTACCCAACTCTCTCAACGAGCGTCTCAAGGTGCTTTCACTCAGATTCAACTCAGTAGCGATGGTACTAGCCGACGCAAACTCTCCCGGCGATTGCAGCAGCCGACGACGGATTTTCTCCACCAAATCGCTGCTCTCTTCTTGATCACGAATCAATTCTTCACACAATCTAATTGAATGCTGAGCCGCAACTGGATTGTGCCCTGGTAACGGATGTTTCAGTAAGGAAATATCCCAAACGATCTCGTTGACCGAACAATTGAATTTAACGGGGCAAAGAAAGTGCTGACGATAGCGTTCACTGTAAGACGGTGCCGAATAACTGAGCAGAACTTCTTTAGGTTTCACCGAAGGGCCGTTGTAAGAGTACATCATATGCATCACCCCTCCGAGATCTTCTTCGATAAAAAAGGGTAGTAGGTTACCCACCGGATAGAGCGTATCGGTACGAAGAGAAAAGGTGGTTTCACCGACAATAACGCTGGTCTCCGTAAGTCGCGTCGCTGCTGAGTTGTATCGCTGGCCTATACCTAGAGCCTCCTCGAGGGTCGCGCAACTTGCCACGGCGTAACCAAACATTCCCCAGTCGGAGATATTGATGCGATTTGCCACAGTCAAACCAAGACCGGAGTCAGGGCTCACACTCAGAGCGTTGTATATCAACCGCTGTGCTTGCTGGAAGGAGACAAGGGTATCTGGCTTGGATAAATCGGCGAAGGCCAACCCCGTACCAACCATCATCTGGCTGGGATTCAGTCCACTTTCCTCTAGCACCCTTGCAATGAGATTAAACACATGGGTTGGTATGCAAGCGGAGTGAATCGTCATAATAGGGCGCGGCTCCTGTGAGTAGATATAGCTGGGTAACACAAGCTTAACTCGTCTGACTGGAATTGACCATTGCTGACGAAGATGAAGCTATCTCCCCGTACCCTGCCCCTGCAACCTGCGCTTATTATCCTATAGCCTCCAATTCGAATGGATGAGTTCCCCAAAAAAGGCGATTTCTTAGCGTTATAACATCTAGATGTGGAATACTCACAATTAGTGCTGTCTTTGAATTTATCATAATGCCCCGCGAGTAAGAGCTTACCTATGCCTTAGCACAATAGATTTATCGCTCAGCGTATGGATAATTGATACTTTTTAGAATTGACACCTCTCAGACAGGCTTGCCAGAATTTTAGAGAAATGACAGGAAAAAAGACCAAACTTACTGCGTGGATAACCTGAAATAGGCGTGGCCGTAATATAGATAGCTATCGCAGGGCAGTATTACACCTATTCGACCCCGCTCTCGGCATTAGGAAGATAATTGTGGTTAACTTCGCTCCACGGAAGACAGTCCTGAGGCTCTGCGAGGCCATATGAATTGCCAACGCCGATGAACCCATCACCTATCGGGTATACGGTGTTCAGCAGGGGGTTCCCTCACTCGCCTCGAACATCAAAAAGCCATCTACGGCGCAGAGAGATTTGTAGCGTTCAACAGACCCTCACCGGTGTAGCAAGAAGAACTCGACTTGAGTGGCTACACCTATATTCTTATCGATACTAATGCCCACGTTATCGGTAACTACGTTCTGATTCAGGCTGTAGACACTTCTTGATTATCACACTGCGGCTCGTCGTATTGTCTACTACATTGAGCAGGGAAAATACATATCAACGGCACCAACATTGATAGTAATAAAGGGCCATCCCACCATAAAGGCATGGCTTGAAGCAGCCCCTTAGGAGCATAAATCAACCACTGATTTGGCGATCCGAAAACTGATCTATACTCCATAAATACTCAGGTATTAAGCCTCAACATTTACACGAGTCCATATACTATCTTGCCCTATCGCCTCACCATTATAAGTAGGCTTTACCTCAAGTTTATTGTCATCACTTAAAAACACACGGCAATCGACCACAAGCCCATCTTCCGGATTAATGATCTTTCCCTGCCTCCACTCACCATCGTGTTTAACTAGACCTGTAATAATGTCCATTCCAAGAATTCTCTGTCCCTGCCTTTTACCAGGACATGCCTCACAGCGCACCCCCTCTGGCTGGCTGTCAGCTAACACGTGAACGACACCGGTTGCCACATCATCTTTAATTCTAATACGTACAATACTCTCGAAACCTGGCACCAACCAATCGCCTTCAATAGTCGCTCTCAGAACATCAACCCGATCGCCTTGCGCCTCTCCATTCACATCATCGAATATAGCAATATCTTTCGTGCTTTCTCTATTTTCACAACCAAGTAAAAACACACCAGATACCACACAAAAAAACAGACTTTTAACGAGTACTCTAATCACAGATACTTACCTCACAAATAAACGATCAATAAAAAAACCTAAAAAATTACAGTACTTTAGCCAAGAGGCGGCTCGACATACGCAAATCGCTCCTAGACTATCAGCCCCTACCAGAAAAGGCCCAGCCATTAATGACTGAGCCTTTTCTTAATGAACGATTACTTCATCTATATCCGCACTTTTTAAAAATCTTTGCGAAGTGATATCCCATAAGTTCGTGGCTCGTTTCGAAAAGCAGAGAAACTGCCATCTTGTACCGGAGAAGCAAAGGTATCGATAATAAGTTCCTCATCCAGAACATTACGCCCCCACAAGGTGACCCTATATCCATACTGATTTTCAAAACCTAATGACATGTTCAGTAACTTTATTTCATTAGAAACAGGAATAGCTGCCCCTGCTGGATCATTATCAAGTGCCGATTCATCCTCGTACTGATAGTCACCGCGAACGTAGGCCTCCCAATTACCCACATCAAAGCTATATTGCGCAGACATCGAATAACTAAAGTCACTAATCTGACTCGGGCGCTCACCCGACAAATCGCCATTAGGAGAAGTTTCAAAATCGTCGTAAAGTGGATCAAGATAAGTCGCAGAGAAGCTAAGCAACCACGCTTCTGTAGGAGAATAAGTTATGTCCACCTCTGCACCACGAACAGATTGCTTTCCCGCATTAGTCAACAAAAAGGTCGTTCCCAGAAACGCATTCTCCTGAAACCCCTTAATGGTTTGATCAAAGACAGCAGCGTTGACGCTAACCTGATTAAAGCTACCTTTAAATCCTACTTCATACAAAGTTGTCTCTTCAGGATCAGCAAAACGCCCACCTACAATAGTATTCACGGGAAGTGAACCCGCCGCTGCTAGTGCAGCAGTATCTGCTGCATTCGGAGCACTAGATCGATCAAGATTAACCGATGAGGCCTTAAATCCCGTTGCATAGGTCGCATATAGATTAATATTCTCGTTAACATCCCATGCAATACGAGCAGTATAGGTTACATCTTCATCACTGGTCTCATCATCCTCAATAGCATTCGGCACAGGTACTGCCCCTGTAAATACTGCCAAAGGAACAATATCATCAAGAGTAACGCCTGGTGCTACTGGGAAGAGAGTAAGATCCGTTAACGCACGAACATCGGTTAGATTTTGACTTATCTCGAACTGCTTCTCATCGTGCGTGTAGTTAAAACCTACAGTAGCGGTCACATCATCACTTAAGTGCCAATCTAACTGTCCGAATAGCGAGACAGACTGGTTGTCTAAGCTATTTGTTTCAACGGTGCCAGTGCCCGCCGAAAAAAGCGAGCCGTTAGCCAGAGAAGCAATAGCCTCAGCGTCAGACAGTGTTAGCGGAGATCCCCCGACTGCAAGCGATATGTCTATCGCTGTGCGAAATGCATCACCGTAAATCAGATCAGTCTCCTGCTCAATTGACTCGTCAAAGTAGAAAGCCCCTACCAACCAATCCAGAGCCCCGCCACCATTTGAGGCAAACCGAACTTCAGCAGTGTAGGTATCAATATCGACCGCATCAGCGTCCGACGCCAGCAAATCAGCACTGGTAAAATCAACATCTTGGTTGGCTCTAACATCACTATTACGATATGACAAAATAGTCGTTCCGGTATAACTACCAAAATCATATTCACCCGTAAACGAAAGACCGTAGTTTTTCACTTCATTGGTCGGATCGAAGTTTTGATAGACTTTCGTAGCTCCCCCATCATTAGGCACCAGCTGACCGCCAACTGCATTAATGATTCCTGTCGCTGGGCCACTAACAACATTAACTGCGCTGCAACAAGCCTCATCTATTTTGTCGTAGTCAGCTTGTAAACGTAATGAAAGACTTTCAGTTGGGGTATAGTAAAGCTGACCGCGAATACCGTAGCGATCTCGATCATTCAAATCTGAGCCGGTTTCTTTATTTTCGATAAAACCATCTCGTTCGTTGTAAGAGCCCGATATGTCGAAAGATAAATCATCAGTAAAACTCCCTTCATAGAGTCCCTTCACAACAACTGAATTTAAATTGCCGACACTTGCAGAAACGAATCCTCCAGACTCACCAGAAGGCACGGGAGTGACAACACTGACAACGCCTGCAGATGCATTTTTTCCAAACAAAGTACTTTGAGGACCTCGTAGAACTTCCACGCGCTCAAGCCGAGGAAGGTCAGAAATAGCTGAACCGGGCCGTGAACGGTAAACCCCATCGATAAAAACACCAACCGAAGGTTCAATACCGGGATTATTAGCGCCATTGCCAAAGCCACGGATGTAAAAATCGGCATTTGCAGATGTTTGTGCTTGGATAATTTTCAACGAAGGTACCAGGCTTTGCAAATCGAGAAGATCCTGGACTTGCGCTTTTTCGATAACCTCACCGGAAGTTACGGAAACTGCAATGGGAATTTCCTGAAGTGTCTGAGCGCGCTTGGACGCCGTTACGATAATTTCTTCAAGTGTAAAGTCATCAGCCATAGTTTGAAATGAAGCTAAAGAAATTGCGCCTGACAATGCTGCCGAGACAAAACTCCTACGTGGATTCACACCTACAAGCTTACTTGTAAATCGATTTTTCATAATTTCTGCCTCTTTTATAGTGTTATTTTGTTAAGCGCAGTTTTATTTTTAAGTCCCAGCTAAAACCGAACTTAGGATTTACTATAAGCACTCACAAAGGAGTCAGATAGAGCACAAACAGTCACTACTAGTCATTTCCGATCACTCACAACACACAATGAAATTCCGACCACTATTCTGATACTCACGTAAAATTCAGCACAAAAAACCTGCTGATCACGCGAATTTTGCCGCTGCTATAAAGAAAAATTAACAAGGAAGCCATGAGGGTACCTATGAATGTTAGGAGAATCGCCCTTGTTGAGCTTCGTAAGTACTCCCTCTTAAATAGGTCGAATTCTCGTGTCAGTAAACCGAACACATAATGGAATAAAGTATAGGTTCGTCATCCGCAGTTTCCACTCTAGATCTCAATCAAGACGCGACTATAGATCGACACAGAGAAAGCCACTCGAAATATGTCACACGAGCCTAAGTAGACCTTGGCGTATGCGCATCAGCGATAAAAACCCCTACCCTGAACTATCCATTCACTAGAAGTGATTACAACTCATTACTTGACCGATATTGACCACTAGTGACTGCTTTGAAGCTATCTGCCCCCCCCCCATATTTATATAGTGACCCCTTGATAAGATAAATGGAGAGATGATCATGAATAGATCGTTCGTTAGTGTAGGGGTCACCATTTTGGATATTGTGGCTTACCCTGCCAATGCTATTCCCGAGAATGAAGGTACCAGCCGAGTAGATACTATCCAGATCTGTGTAGCCGGCACCGCCGCCGCACCAGCTGTAGTCGCAGCCAAACAAGGTATCGAAACTGCCCTAGTGGGCTGCGTTGGCAGTGACGATATGGGTCAGTTCCTTCTCACAAAGCTCCAGAGTGAAGGGGTCGATACAAGTGTTATGCAGCAGAGCCAAGAGATGCCTACGTCGTCTGCCGTGTTGCCCATTAATGACAAAGGCGAGCGACCCAGCTGGCATATGCTCGGCGCCTTTCTGATGCTGAAAGAAAATAAAGCGATGCGCGCTCGTATTGTCAACGCCGATCACGTTCACTGGGGAGGGGTTGGTCTACTACTACATCTCGACGCCGAGATAGGAGCCAGTATTCTCGCAGAAGCTCGTCAAAACGGCGCCATTACAACGGCCGACCTGATTGCTCCTCAACCCCATACGCTTGAAAGTATAAAAGCCATTGCGCCACATCTAGACTATTTTATGCCCTCCCTTGAAGAAGCGCTGGAGCTTTCCGATACCGATACGCCAGAAGCCGCAGCTAAGTTCTTTATGGCATTGGGTGCTAACGGCTGCATCATCAAATGTGGCGGCGCTGGATCCTATATCGCCACCAGTGACGGTATCGCCGAGCAGATTCCCGTGATCAAAGACGTCAAAGTAATTGATACCAGCGGCTGTGGTGATTCTTTTTGCGGCGGCTTTAATGTCGGCTTGGCTAGGGGGTTTGATCCCATCAAGGCTTGCCGTTTCGCCACCGCAACAGCAGCCCAAGTGGCCTCCGGTGTCGGCTCCAATTTTGGCGTCAAAGATTTTGAAACAACCCTGCGTATTATGGATGCGGGCACGATGAATGTACTGAACGAGGACAACAGATAATGAGCGCTTACAAAAACAATATCGAAAGCCGCCAGAAAATAGTAACCGCCATGCAAGATATGATAGCCACTGGCCTTTCCAGCGGTACGGCAGGCAACATTTCCGTACTTACCGACGAAGGTATGTTAATCAGTCCTACAGGTGTATCACCTGAAAAATTAACCGCTGAGCTAATTGTGTCCATGTCACTCGACGGCGAAGTTCCCGACGACCAGTTAACGCCGTCTATCGAGTGGAAAATGCATTCAGATATCTACAAAAATAAGCCGGGTATTGAAGCGGTGGTTCACTGCCACTCCAACTACGCCACCATCTTGGCCTGTGCCCATAAGTCGATTCCAGCCCTCCACTACCATATCGGCGCCACCGGAGGAAACGAGATCCCTTTGGCCAACTATGCCACCTACGGAAGTCAGAATCTTTCTGACGAAAACCTGAAGGCTCTCTCAAGCTCTATGGCTTGCTTAATGGCAAACCACGGGCAGATCGCAGTTGGCGGCAACCTTGACAGTGCGATGAAACTAGCCGGAATGGTAGAAGAGTTGGCTTTTCACCACTGGGGCGCTCTAAATATTGGCGGAGCCAAAGTTCTGACCGGTGAGCAGATGGAAGATGTGGTGAAGACCTTTATTAACTATGGGCGACAAAAAGAGGGCCGCGAAAATTTGGCAGCGGGGAACCGGCTAGACAAATAGTAAGGCCATAGTACACAACCGAATCGAAATATAGGACTTCACAACTTGGCTGTTGAAGTCCACAACAGAACAGAGACCCAAATTATGACCTACGATACTTACACTCTGGAAAAAGACTTAGCGCTCAGAGCGCGCGCAGAAGCCGCCTTACCCGCTGGCGTCTACGGCCATATGAACTCGCGGATCGTATCCCCTGCCCACCCTCAGTTTATTAGTCGCGCCGAAGGCGGTCGTATCTGGGATACGGATGGCAACGAATACATCGACTTCATTTGTAGCTACGGCACCAACCTTCTGGGCCACCATCACCCTAAGGTCGATGAAGCCGCTCGTAAACAGCAAGCTCTAGCCGATTGCACCTCTGGCCCCTCGCCTCTCATTGTAGAATTAGCCGAGAAGTTCAACGAAAAAGTCGCACATGCCGACTGGAGTTTATTCGCGAAGAACGGCGGTGATGCAACCACCATCTGCGTATCCGCCGCACGTGCTCAAACTGGTCGTAAAACCGTACTCTTGGCTGCGGGCGCGTACCACGGCGCCACTCCTGCTTTCACGCCTATGATGGGCGGTGTCATTGAAAGCGATCGCGCCTATCAGCTAACCTACGATTATAACGATATCGATAGCCTCAACAATGCCGTGGCTGAAGCCGGAGACGATTTAGCCGCAATCCTAGTTTCGCCATTCAAACATGATTCTTTGGTAGAGCAAGAATTGCCGACTCAAGAATTCGCGGAAGCCATGCGAGCCATTTGCGACAAAACCGGCGCCGCACTGATCCTTGATGACGTACGTTGCGCTTTTCGTTTCAGCTCCGGTAGCACTTGGGAAACTATCAACGTACTGCCCGACCTATGCGCTATGAGTAAGTCCGTGGCTAACGGTTATGCGTTATCCGTAGTGACAGGCAACAATAAATTTCGCGATGGCGTTAGTCAGGTTTATGCCACCGGCTCTTTCTGGTTTGCCGCCGTGTCCTACGCCGCCTCGCTAGCCACCATAGCAGCCATTGAAGAAGAAGATGTGATTAACAAACTGAAGGCCAGTGGCACCCTGTTGCGCGACGGACTAAACGACTTGGCCAATAGCTACGGTTTCAAACTGAACCAGTCAGGCCCTGTGCAAATGCCACTACTAATGGTCGAAGATGATCCCAAATTCGAAAAGGGTATATATCTGTGCAGCCAAGCGGCACAACGCGGTGTCTGGCTACACCCGTGGCACAATATGTTTATCTGCTCCGCGCATGAAGAAAAAGACATCAAAGAAGCGCTTGACCGAGTTGATGGCGCCTTTCAGGCACTACGAAAAGAGTTCGGTGAAGGATAAATACAGTTCATCGTCAATCCCTTAGGAGATCTTGGGTTATGTATCAAAATAGTAGCTACCGTTGGTTTGTTTTGTTTCTGTTTGGTGCCGTTATCGGCACGAGCCAGATGCTGTCATTAAATTTCGCGCCTCTAGTAACTACCTTACAGTCAATGTATGGGGTCAGTGATTTTATGGCAGGGCTGCCAACCCTAATGAATCCTCTCACCTATCTGTTAGTCGGTTTTCACGCAGGCATTGCTCTAGACCACCACGGCTATAAGAAAGTTGTCGCCTACTCGGCGGTATTAATGACCATTTCGGCCTATGCTCGCTCCTTTGACATGGGCTACACAGGTCTATTAGTTACTCACCTTGGTATTTCGATCGCTGGTGTCTACATTACTTCTAGTATCGCTAAGGTAGTCTCGGATTGGTTCCCGCCGGAGAGCACTGCCATGGCCACCGGTGTTGCCATGGCAGGCATGCTCATCGGAATCGGAATCGGGATGGGGGGTACTGCATTTTTTGTTGCAGAAAATGGACTCTTCGAGACTATGCGTCACTATGCAGTCCTCTCGCTAATCGTTACAATTTTGTTTATTGCTTTCTGCCGTGAGAATCTTCATGCGCTAATCCCTGAAGGTGAAAGTGGTACTCAGGAAACCATGGCGCTATTTAAAGACAAGAATTTGCTTACCGTCTTTATTCTTTCCTTTCTCGTCGTTGGTGCCACCAATGCCTTTAACACGTGGTTTGAAAAGATCATGAGTGTAAACGGATTTGATCCCGAACAGGCTGGCTATGTGATTGGGATTCTATTGTTGTCGTCCATCATAGGAGCGGCGCTAATTCCGCCGCTATCCGATCGTGTCGGGCGCCGCAAACCCTTTCTTCTTCTGGCGATTTTCTTTGGCATATTACTGACTTACCCACTCTTCAGCACTCATGATCTAGATACGGCCTTTGGATTAGCGGCTATGGGCGGCATGCTACAGATGCCGGGCTATATACTAATAATTACCTTGGCAGCCGAATTTTCCGGTCCTGCCCGAGCTGGACTGGCCAACGGAATTGTTATGTTGACCAGTAGTGTTGGCGGCCTACTGATCGCTATTCTGATGGAGAGAATCGGTGCATGGTTTGGTTGGGAGTATTCTGCCTGGGTACTAGTTGCCACCTTCGTGCTAGCGTTTCTGACAGCGACCAAACTCGAAGAACCCACCATCGGCGAGAAAAGTCAGACCGTAACATCATAGTGATTTTTTGAAGTCGATCGGTTGGAGTGTAATGCACATCTATCTCTACAAACAGATAGAAATCAAACGCGTCCAAATCAATGTAAATGTCTCCTGTCAGAGAGTTGATTAAACAGCCGCTCCGTTTCTATATGGAATGTGTGTTGACGTCAATTCTTAGTGGGGCTCTCCTGGCTCTATAACTGAGCCTTTGCCTCTCTTGGAATGAACACCATGAGAGGCTTTTTTTCAGAGGTATAACGTTCATGACTATTCGAGTAGCGATTAACGGTTATGGCCGTATAGGTCGAAATACACTGCGCGCGCTATACGAATCTGGCTTAAGAGAACAGATTCAGATCATTGCAATCAATGATCTAGGAGATACTACTCTTAACGCGCACCTAACCCAATACGATTCAGTTCACGGCCGCTTTACTCAGCATGTCGGTGTTGATGGCGATAACCTGATTATCGGAAAAGACGCTATTAAGACCTTTTCTGAACGAAGCCCTATAAATCTGCCTTGGAGAGATTTAGCCATTGATGTGGTCTACGAATGCACAGGTCTCTTTACTAGCCGCGAAGAAGCCTCGACCCATATTGAAGCTGGCGCAAAAAAAGTGATTATCTCCGCTCCAGCGAAAAATGTTGATGCCACCATAGTTTACGGCGTAAATCATAAAATCCTCTCGGCAGAAAGCCAAATCATCTCCAATGCATCCTGTACAACCAACTGTTTAGCGCCTATCGCTCAGACGTTGAACGACTGCGTGGGAATAGAACAAGGCTCAATGACCACGGTACACGCCTACACAAATGATCAAAACCTCTGTGATGTCTATCACTCCGATATCTACCGAGCTCGCTCTGCAACCCAATCAATGATCCCCACCAAAACAGGTGCTGCGCATGCTGTAGCACAGGTATTGCCCGAATTGAGCGGGAAACTGGACGGCATGGCAATAAGAGTTCCTACAAATAATGTTTCATTGGTGGATTTCAATTTCTTAGCATCGCGAGATACCAGCGTAGCTGAAGTGAATCAAGCAATCCTGACGGCCACAACCAGTAAACTTAAAGGTGTAATGGACTATAATAACGCGCCCTTAGTTTCTGTGGATTTCAATCACTCGCCAGCTTCGTCCTACTTCGACGCAACCCAAACCCGAGTTAATGGGCGCTGGGTTAAAGTAATGTCTTGGTACGATAACGAGTGGGGGTTTTCTAATAGAATGCTTGATACCACACTAGCGCTAATTCAAGCATCATGAGAAAAACCATTCTTCTTTGGTACAGAACAATAAGAGAACCTCACAGAGAATATTCACTACGCAGGACAGGCTGTTACTAAGGAAGATACCATCACGCTCTGGTGCTATGAGTAAACTTAACGACAGCTGGATACTTAATAACAATCATGTAGCTTGACCACTCGGGTGACACTGAATGCTGAAAATTCACCATTTGCATAACTGGCTTAGTCCCTTACCACAAGTAATCAGAGAAGAGATTCAACAGCTGATGACCACCCGAGAACTAGCCGATGGTGAGACGCTATTCAGCCAAGGGGATAGTTCCGACGAAATGTACCAAGTCGAGGAGGGGAGAATAAAGAACTGTAATTATAGTTACGATGGCAAAGAGGCTGTCATTAGCACTCTTTATTCTGGAGACTCTATTGGTGAAATGAGTGTGATTGACGGCCTTCCACGGGTAGCCAACGCAGTTTCAGTCGGTTTGTCTAAAGTACGAGTCTTGAGTAAAAAACACTTTGATGCTCTAAGCCTAAAACACCCCGAGATCAACCGACAACTTACTATCATGCTGTCTCATCGTATGCGCATGTTCTTCGCGATGACGGAAGATTCGCTGCTATTAACATTACGTCAGCGCCTTGCGCGCTACATTCATCGAAGCGCGGTTTCACACAGTAGTAACACGGACGATGGTATTACTTTACTTTTGAGTGTCTCTCAAGAGGAATTAAGCAAAACGCTTGGTACTTCTCGCCAAAGCGTTGGTAAAGAACTGAAACGACTAGCGAAAGAGGGCAGTATCGAGATGAGGTATGGAAAAATTTACGTAAAGGACTGTGCAATACTGGCCCGAGTCTACGACCACCTTATAGAAAAAGAACAACTTACCGCTGACTACAGCAATCTATAGCCCCCCTTCCCTCGAAAAACTACACCCGAGTGATCAAAACGTAAAACCGCTTCGCCTCTAGCTTTATCGCAAACAAGCACAAGGAATATCATTAGTACCTGCGTCATCCACGAGCAGAAGATAAACTTGTTAGTACTCAATCTTTCATTGGATCTGTTTGTGGCTACATCCTGTAATTCCCGCCTACTCTCGGTACACAGCAGGCTTGCCCACTTCCATAGCCTTCGCGATGACTCTGCGGTTAAGCTTACTACTTTTCTGACTAAAATCTGGCATTGGTCGGGGTAATAAGTACGATTAAAGGGAGTAGATGCAGCGCTGGAGTCGAACGATATGGCGCCAATCACCGAGACAAACGCATTAAAGCAGCTTAGTCGTCCATAACTTTGTGGCACGTCACTTCGCCTGCCTGTCACGCTAGCGACAAGGAAAAAGGTTCAACATTCAAGCAACTCTAAATTCGAACACAAAGAAATTCCAACGTAGTATGGAAGTAGGAATTTAAGCCTTCACTCCTTTTCCAAGGATTGATATGTCTTGCCACCCTTGAAGGAATATTCGCCATATACTTAATCACGAATACCGTCGAAAAATTGAAGTTCGACTTCAAGCCACCAGCAGGTCTTCCCCTTATCGATTTTCATTCTCAGTCTTAACGCCGACCATTATGAATCAAGATGTCGAGCCAGCTAGAACTTCAAGCATTACTCTATTGAAATATTCTCCTTACATCCAATGCATATTTTTCGCCACGACATAGATATAAGCTATGACCAAAAAGTGAGGCTATACTTTTACGTTGAGGCATAGAGAAGATAAGACATACAGCATTTCGACTCTCTTCGGAAGATTGCTGAATAATAAAAAAATAAAAATAATTTATTACTGGAGGTTATCCCATGGTTTTTTTAGACTGTGCAGAGAACTCAATTTATCTTAGTGGACTTTTCGGTGAATGACACGCCTGAAACGCTATCATCAGAGAGTTCTGGCGCTTACGAACCACCAAATCAGTTCGACGCGACAATCGAAAACAATTAACCTTACCGGAGTCTTGATGTGTATTAGTAGGTTCTAAAGACTGACTTATCTTTGGAATAATAGACGGCTAACTTGGCGAACATCGCATGAAGTCATTTCACAAAAAGTATAAATACCTCCAGCAAACCTCGCGTTTAATCACGTCACGAGCAACTAGAATAATTACATATTATTCTTGTCAAGACCCAAACCAACCGGATCTTCATAATGATTACGATAGGAAAAAAGTTATATTATTTTGCAACAGCTACAACGCTAGCATCGACTTTATTAGCCGGATTTTCAATTTCATATTTTAATTTTCACGAACCCAGAAATAGTGACAGTATTTTCCCCCAACATACAGCCAATATCGCTCATAGAGGTGGGAGTGAGCATACACCGGAAAACACTCACTCTGCTTTTCGTAAAGCGGCTAAATCGAATATCGTTCTCGAGCTGGATGTCATGCTCTCAAAAGATGGAGACCTAGTTGTTATTCACGATCTTAATTTGGAAAGAACAACCAACGGTACTGGAAAGGTCGGCGAAATGACAACCAAAGAACTACTCAAGTTGGATGCAGGAAGCAGCCATTCAGACGAATTTAAGGAGGAGAAAATCCCTCTACTTGAGGATGTTTTCAGAGAATACGGCGATAATACTCTATTCGAAATCGAAATAAAATCAGACAATTCTAGCGAGAACGTGGAAACCATAGCAAAGGAGTTTGTACGCTTGGTGATGAAATACAAACTATCTAATAGATCTATCGCATGCTCTTTTAATCCATTTATCCTACAAGCCGTCAAAAACGTCAACCCATCAATACTGCGTGCTCAAATATACTCTGATTTTGATAATAGCGATCTACCTTGGTTTCAAAAAATTGCTTTAAGGAACCTATGGTTTAATCGTTGGTCTGACCCAGACATACTCCAGGTCTCGAAAAATATTGTAGATGAAAATTATGTTCAAAAGTACCAAAGATACGGCTATCAAATACATGTATGGACTGTAAACGATCCAAAAGAGATGGTGAATTTAATATCTATTGGGGTAGATGGAATTATTACAGACAATCCACAATTATTAGAGAACATCCTAAAGTCTATGGCAACAGAAGATGATAGAGACCAACCAAATTTTTAGAAAAACATATACGCCTAATACGAAAATTAATTTTCATCCACTGAATAAGTGTCTGCCGACCCATCTCAGCTGCTTAATGAGTCTGAAGCCAGCTCTGACATCATCGATGCGGAGTATTCCGCGCTCTAAGTCGCGTAGTACAATAATGGATAAAGCCTAGGAATCCGAACGTTCGCAGCCGCCCTACCCCCTCTATTTTTACACTGCACGGCTGTGAATCGACTAATTTTTTCCCTAGGTGCAAAGCTAAACCGAAATTATTTTGCCTTCTGTGTCACAATGCTAGAAAATCCATTGTCCCAATTAGTATTAAAACGGAGTACACCGTCATCAGCATATCGCTCGACAAGCACTTCTCCCTTCGCGTCTCGTTGCGGCCTCTGATGGCCCCATAGACCCAAATACATCATGCAAGTAAATATTCGAAAGCAGCGGGGATATCACCGCACCTTGCGATAATCCACTGCCGGCCAGAATCCGCCATATCCATCTTCAATGCCCCCCTTTAGCCAACGAAAAGGCCTTTAAATCAATTGAGTAGATTTGGCGAAGAAAAGTAACTACGCCTGTTGCACCAGCTTGCCCTCAAGCCACTGATTACATAGTGGCCGCTACCTACCATCAGCCTTCGGATAGTAAACACACCGAATAGGCTTGGGGCTATAACGGCCAGACAGTATTCATGCATGTAAATCATGGAGTCGTTCTTTAAAAATTGGCTGGTAATCCTTCCAGCGGACATCACCTACACCTTTCGCCGGCTATCGCCTTTGCCAGAAGGAGCTTTGACGCAACAACGATCGTAGTATGGTGTATTAATGAAGTGAACACTTGCCGCTTGTCTTCTACTACTTTTTAACGAACGCCAGAGAATCCCGACATCGTGTTATTCCAGGTCTTCATCTGGACGCGGCCTAACTCTCACGCTCACCTCAGCCAAAACCCTTCCCTTCACCAACTCCGCCTCCATCAATATTAATGACATAGTTCGCACTCTTCTTCGGCACTATGATTTTGTCCGAGT
>Ga0105356_10002850_pt1 | contig 17139 bp, 15 predicted proteins | sample GOMGulsemesocosm_3_FD_83502 | JGI IMG/M metagenome (GOLD analysis project Ga0105356, IMG submission 83502) | Methane-oxidizing microbial communities from mesocosms in the Gulf of Mexico - GOM9D Gulf of Mexico | ecosystem: Environmental > Aquatic > Marine > Cold seeps | place: Gulf of Mexico...
GCATTATTGTTAAGTGGCGTTGTTAGTGTTGCTGCAATAGCTGCTGAAGAATTTGTGAGCGAGGTGGATTTGTTTGCCGATGTGCCGATGATCAATGGCGCGACGCGGTTGCAGCAGCACGCAACTGCCGTGCCTGCTTCTGTGACGGTGATTACTCGGGAAATGATTGCGGCTTCTGGTGCTACTGAAATTGCGCATTTGATGAGGTTGGCGCCAGGTTTTTTGAGTTATTCGGTAATGGGGAATCAGCTGGGTGTGTCATCAAGGGCGTTAAGTCCTGCTTTCCCTGGTCATTTGGAGGTGAGGCTGGATGGTAGATCAGTCTACCAGCCCACGCTTTCAACGGTGATCTGGTCGTCACTGGGTATTGATATCAAAGATATAGACTATATCGAAGTTATTCGAGGGTCTAATACCCCGGCTTTTGGATCCAACGCCTTTCAGGGCGCCATTAATATCGTAACCCTTGATGCTCTGGCCAGTCCGGAACTTTCGTTGCGGGCGACAGGTGGAAGTATTGATAACGAGGATTTCAGCGCTCGTTATGCGGGTATTGCACAGGACTTTAGCTATGTGGTTTCAGCGCTTTCACGTAGTAACAGTGGTTTCACGGCATTGGATGAACCAAGAGGGGGCCCTTGGCCAACAAATACGAATGAAGACGATATGCATACCCGCCAGTTCCGGCTGCGGGGGCTGTATACGCCATCGCTGGACGATGAACTGGAAATAATAGTCGGATTTGGCGAGGATCGCCTGCAGCTGCCTGAAAATGATGTGCGTGGATATCATAATCGAAAGTTTGATAATAATTACCAGCAGTTACGTTGGGTGCATTTGCTCGGAAATGGCGACGTAACGGTTAATTTTTATCATAACTACCTGCATATTGAAGATGATACGGTGTTGGGGCTGCTTTCGGAATTGACACCGTTGACGCCGGCAACGATTCCAGTGATATTTCCTGGGCAGGTTGATGAGGTGTTACTTGGTGATATCCGCGATGGCTTGTCTGAACGCTATCACCTGGAATTACAGCAGACCTTTAATGTGAGTCGGCAGCTGCAGTTGGTATGGGGCACGGCATTTCGAGTCGAACGGCTGAGCAGTCAGTTTTTACTGGGCCATGATGATGTTATTGATGAAGAACAGTTCCAGCTGTTTGTGAATGGGGACTGGCGCTTCCATCCTCAATGGAATGCTAATCTTGGCGTGATGCTGGAGCATAACGGCCTGGTGGACAGTTTTGCTTCGCCACGTATCGGTATCAACTATCAGTGGAAACCATCACAAATGTTCCGCGCCAGTGTCACGGCTGGTAAGCGCACACCGTCGTTGCTTAGTGTGTTTCAAGATTCTTCGGTCACTTTTGCCGATGGCACCGTCATTGATCAGCTAGCAGGTAATGATGGTGAGGCGCATGAAGAAAAGGTCGATGTATTGGAGCTGGGTTATCTGGGTTACTTCCTGGACGGTGATCTGACGCTGGATCTGAAACTGTTTCGTGAGCGGCTGCGCGATGCTCGTTTTGATCCTAGTCAGCCAGCGATGGATCTTGATGGCGAACGGCATGTTTGGACCAATGGACTTGATTGGGATACGCAGGGTTTTGAGGCGCAGCTGCGTTATCGCCCGAATTCACGGTGGCTGTTAAGCTGGCAATATGCCTATCTTGATATGGATGGGGCTTGGCTTGATGTGGGTGACCCTGAGGATCTAGGCAATAATGTGCCGACCCACAATACCAGTGTGTTGTTGGCTTACCGTCCTGCTCCCGATTGGGAATTAAGTGGTGTGCTTTATCATACCTCGGCAATGGAATGGGTCGGTGGTGATGATGTTGATGAAATAACACGTTTGGATTTGCGGGTGGCAAAAATGCTTAGGCTAGGGGATTGGCAAGGCCAGTTGGAGTTTATCGTACACAATGTTGATGATGATTATGTTGACTACGATGATGATAATCATTTTGAGCGACGTGTCTTTGTACGTCTTAAATTTGACCTGAATTGATTGAAGTGGCATTGGGAAAAACACCATTGAAAGGGCTTAACTTTGGGCAAAGGCTGCTGTTATTGACGGTATTGCCTTTGTTCTTGATTACTGCGCTATTAACGTCTTATACGGTGATTACGCGTCAAATTGACAGGGAAGAAGCGTTATCTGACCGAGGGAATAGCATGGCGCGTTACCTTTCCGGCGCGGCAGAATTTGGTTTGTTTGCGGGTGATTTTCCCTCTCTTAAGCGGTTAGCGAATGCCATGTTAGAGCAGGAAGATGTTCGTGCGGTTCGCTTTTTTGATGCGCAAGGGGAACTGCTTTTGAAGGCCGGTGGTGGTGAAAATAAGGCTGCTTTAATCGGATCTGATCAAGCCTTTACTGTGGCACGCGCAGACCTGTTGTGGACATTTCAAATGCCGGTTTATTACGCAGAGCTGGAGGTTGATGAATTTGATTTGTTGGTGGACGACCTGCCGGAGGAGGCTGATCCGCTATTAGGTTGGGTGCAGGTGATTATGGATGAACAACGTATGCGCATCGAGCAGCAGACCATTCTGGTTACCAGTCTGGTGATGGCGGTACTAGGATTTTTGCTGTTATTTATTTTGGTTGGATATGTGGCCCGGGGGATTTCCAGACCTATTAGTAAGCTTACTCAGACGGTTAAAGCACTTGAGGGTGGGCACTTATCTGAACGATCAGATATTAATGCCAGAGGAGAGCTGGGCGAATTGGCGCATGGCATTGATAGCCTTGCTGAAGCAGTAGAAGTTCACAGCAAAGACCTTAACGCGCGTGTTGAAGAAGCAACTGGGCAGCTTACTGGTGCATTGGGTTCGTTAGAACGACGGAATCTGCAATTGGAAGCGACACGGGAGGATTTGCTTAAAGCAAGCGCAGCAAAAGGCGAGTTTTTGGCGCGCATGAGTCATGAACTGCGTACGCCTCTTACGGCGGTCTCTGGCTATGCAAAATTATTACAGTCAATGTCGCCAACGGATAGTCAGGAAGAGTATCTCAAGAGCATCACCGGCGCATCCCGAATTTTGCTTTCCACCATTGACGATATTCTTGATTTTACTCGGCTTGAGTCAGGTGTGGTGGTTATAGAAAAGCTGCCTTTTTGCCTGGAGGAGGCGCTTGAGGATGTGCTTGTTATGCACTCCTTGTCTGCTCATCAAAAACAACTGGAGTTAGTGCTTTTTATTGAGCCGGATGTACCGCCATATGTGATTGGTGATGCGTTACGATTGCGACAAGTACTGACCAACCTGATTAGTAACGCGTTGAAGTTTACTGATAACGGTCAAGTGGTCGTTAATGTGGGGCTTGAGTTCCTGCGCGATCATGACGTGGTATTGCGTTGTTCTGTGAAAGACTCAGGTATTGGTATTAGTGAGACACATCAGGCTCAACTTTTTGATGCATTCAGTCAAGCAGACCAAACAATTACGCGCCGTTTTGGTGGCACGGGGCTTGGTTTGGCCATTGCCAAGGAATTGACCACCTTGATGGGGGGCGATATCAATGTTTCAAGTCAGCTTGGTCAAGGTACCGATATCAATTTTAGTATCAGTTGTGAGATAGCTGATCAAACCGCCATACCGGTAACAGCGGAAGATATTGCGGCTGCCAGCCGAATGGGACAGCTTTATATCTATGATAACAACCCATGGATGCGACGTTTTCTTCGTGGTCTGGGGGTATCTGTTTCTAGTCACGTGTCGGTATGTGACAGTCCGCAAAAATTGTTGGCACGTTTGGCGCAATCAAACTCGCAGAAGGATGTGCTTATATTGGCTTTGAGCGAGAGTGAGTTGAAGGAAGAGTGTAGGAATGAGCTGCTTGAGCAAGTGCGGGAGCATTTTTCTGGCCCTCTTATATTATTGGCTGGTATCGATATGATGGCGGTGAGCGAGCTGGAGGACGAATGCGCAAAATTTGGGCCGCTTTATGTCAGAAGTAAGCCAATTCGAAAGGAAAAGCTACGACATGTGCTTCGTTTAGCTCAGTCATATAAAGAAGGCAAAGAGCAGGAATCAGTATTTGAATTTCCTAACCGGACTAAAAGTGACCGCCTGCAGGGCGCTAAAATTCTGGTTGCTGAAGATAATGATTTCAATCGTAATTTAATTTGCGCTGTTGTTGAGGGTGAAGGTGCAGAAGCTATTGGTGCCAGAGATGGTGTTGAAGCATTACGTGAAATACACGCTAATTCAATTGATCTGGTGCTAATGGATCTGAACATGCCTCGTTTGGATGGACGTGTAGCTGTGCAAGAATTACGACGCAGCGATGCGGCCATTGCAAAGCTTCCTGTGATTGCCTTAACGGCAGAAGTGCTGGAGGGCGATGACCACTTATTGCTGGAGCAGGGTTTTGATCGAGTGATGTTTAAGCCGTTGGATGAGGTGCGGCTGATAAATGTTATTGCGGAGTTGTTGGGCGCAACAGAAAAAGAGGGGCAAAATGCTCGTGCTGGCAGTGCAGCTCAATCATTTTTAAGCACGTTACCTCCGGAATTACTGGATGAAGAGGTTTTTCGTCAGTTGAGTTTGTTGAAAGTGGCGCAGCAGAATAAAGACATGGCGGCGGTACGGGATCAGGCGCATCAGCTGCGCAGTGTGCTGTATGGGATGGTTGATACGGATGATATTGTGGTCGCAGTGCGTCAGCTTGAGCAAGCCTGTGGACGTAATGATGTAGCGGCAGTTGCAGAGGCTTTTGTCAGACTGGAAGAAAAATTGAATCAGTGTATGGGTGGTTAGCTTAATTGGCTAATAATGGGATTTGAGTATAAATAGGGGGGAGTCCGCGTCCTTGCGAGTGGGCATCCTTGCCCGAATTCCATTATTAATAAGTCTATAGTAGATTTGGATTTGGTAAATAAGGCATTCGAACTAATACTTTAGTATTAGTTGTTTTTGCCGAGGTGCTGGCCCGACAAGTGCTTGTGTATGCTGAGCGTTGACCTGAGGTGGGAGAGAAATATTCTGATGAGCTAATGCGGGCTTTGAAATTGAGTCAGCCCCTTAGCGGGGGCCAAGGGGCTGAGCTCAGATAGAGAAGTCCGCGTCCTTGCGAGCGGGCATCCTTGCCCTAAATCTCTGTTTATAAGTCTACAGCAGATGTGGTTTCCGTAAATAAGGCATTCGCACTAGTACTTTTGTATCATCGGGAGTGCAAGAGAGGCGGAGTGTGTGCAAAGCTTCATGATTTGAAGCTGCCGGCGATGGGGCTGGCTTTTGAGCTAATTTTAATTGGTGCGCCCGACAGGATTCGAACCTGTGACCAATGGCTTCGGAAGCCACTACTCTATCCAGCTGAGCTACGGGCGCGTAGTAGGGGATTGGCTGCAATGATACGCATCAGGGCTGATTTCGTCTATGATCTTTACTGCCGAATTTTTTGCAGGCGTGACGATGTAGGAATAATTTAATTTGCCTCAAGCGGGAAAGATTTCCCTGTTTTAAAATGTGATTGCCGGTATAATCGGACGCAAAATTTTGACGGCAAAATTTGCTTAATACAAACATTCAACGAGGTGGCTGCAATGACATCCCACAATGATAATCCGATTACAAAAACCCTGACTATTTTTGCTTCATTGATTGCTGGTGCGCTTTTCAGTGCAGCGGTGTCAGCAAGCGCTGTTGAAGATGATATTCGTGAGCGTATTAAGCCGGTTGGGGAAGTCTGTGTTGCCGGTGAAGACTGTGGCGATATTGCAGCACCTGCCCCCGCAGTGTCTGCTGGACCACGTTCAGGTGAAGATATTTATAAAACGACTTGCTTTGGTTGTCACGGCACGGGCGCTGCTGGCGCACCTAAAGTTGGTGATGCTGCGGCCTGGTCTGCTCGTACGGGTAAGGGCCTGGATGCTGTTGTAAGTAACGCTATTAACGGTTTTAAAGGCATGCCTCCACGTGGTACTTGTGGTAGTTGTTCTGATGATGACATTAGTGCGGCAGTGCAATACATGGTAGATAGCAGCAAGTAATAGTTTGTTTTTTGCTTGCGGCAGTGAGCTTCAGGATGGGCTTTAGAAAACTGTGATATGCCAACCTCCGTGACGGCGTATCACCGACGGTTGGCTTCGAGTTACCAATTTAGCGGTTCATCTAGGTGATTTAATCGGACAGGCGGCATCCATGGTGTTATTTGAGAGCGGTCTACAGGGTGAGAAGGTACGTATCCTGCTGGTCGACGAGCAACACACCGAAGAATTGTTTCTGGAGAGCCTGCTGCGCCAGATTGAGGGGCTTGATTTCGAGCTGACCTGGTGCAGAACGACGGCTAAAGCACTGCGTGCACTTAGCAACGAAGCCTGCTTTGATGTCATTATCACGGATTATTGGTTGAGTGATCATGGTGAAAGTGATTTTCTGAACGAAGCTAAAACGCTGAGCCCTGCGTCACAAATTATCGTTGTTAGCTCTGAAATTGACAGTACCCTGGGTACGTCTCTACTTAAGGCTGGCGCCAGCGATTATCTGGATAAGAGCGCACTAGATGCGCTGGCGCTGGAACGCTCGCTACGTTATGTGCTTAATCTCAAAGATGCTCATCTTAAGTTAGGTTATCGCGATCACTATGATAGCTTGACGGGACTTGTTAACCGCACCCTGTTTTACGACCGCCTGTTACATGCTATTCAGCGTGCAGAGCGCTCGCGTCAAAAGGTGGTGTTACTCACCATTAATCTCGATAAATTCAAAAGCATCAATGACTCCTATGGGCGTGAAGCTGGCGATAGCGCCATTCGCACTGCAGCGGAGCGGCTTCAATCCTGTGTGCGTAAAAGCGATACGCTAGCGCGTAATAATGGCGATGAATTCGCGGTTATATTGGAGGGCGTGGCGTCTGAGTCGGATGTTTTGCGCATGGTCAAACAGATCACCGAAGAGCTGGCCAAACCTTTTATTATCCCAGGTGAACAAATTCACTTGGGCTGCAGCATTGGAGTCGCTTTTTACCCTAATGCGGGGGTGAATCAAGAAGCGTTGTTACGAGCGGCTAACTTGGCTATGGGGCACGCAAAAACAGATCGGGGCTGCAGTTATTGTTTTTATACCGAAGATCTGAGTATTAAGGCCTCCAGTCAGCTGGTGATGGAAGCAGAGTTTCGTCGTGCGTTACGGCGTAATGAATTTCGGCTGTTATTTCAGCCGCGCGTTGACATTGTTAGCGGTCAAATCGTTGGTATGGAAGGCTTGATTCGTTGGCAGCATCCTACTCGAGGGCTTTTGCCGCCTGATGATTTTATTCCTTTGGCTGAAGAGACCGGCTTGGTTGTCACTATGGGCTACTGGGTCATTCATCAGGCCTGTTTGGCGCTTAAGCATCTTCAGGAGCAGGGGCATTGTGTCAATATTGCGGTGAATCTATCGTTCCGCCAATTCCAGGATAAAAAGCTCAGGGAGACGGTGTCACGAATCATTAAAAAAACTCAAGTGGATGCCGCTTATCTGGAGTTTGAGCTCACTGAAACGGCGGTGATGGCCAATGAAGAAGATACTCGCCGCTGTATGGATGAGCTCAGCAAATTAGGCGTACACTTTTCCCTTGATGATTTTGGCACGGGCTATTCATCGTTTGCGCATATTCAGGGGCTGCCTATTACCTCCTTAAAAATCGATAAGAGTTTCGTGAAAAACTCAATCGTAAATGATGGTGATGCGGTGATTGTAAAGGCGATTATTAATCTGGCTCATAATCTCAACATGCGGGTTATTGCTGAGGGTGTTGAGAACTTTGATCAGCTGATGTTGTTGCGTGATTACAGCTGTGACCAGGTGCAAGGTTACTTTTACCACAAAGCACTTTCTTTTGAGAATGTTTGTAATAAGCTGGCGCAACAGACGCCTGACACAGCTCAGGCGCTTAGCTAGCTCATTTTTCAGTCATTCAAAACGACTTCTTTTTCGTTATTTAAACAGTTCTGTTTTTCGTAAATTAAGCGCTTCCAACAGGTGTTTTGATTCAATGGCCGTTGCCTGCTCCAAGTCGGCAATGGTACGAGCTACTTTGAGGGTGCGGTGGTAGGCGCGGGCTGATAAACCAAGTCGGTCAATGGCTTTGGACATTAGTTCGCGGTTGTCTGCCGATAACACGCAATGCAGCAAGAGTTGTTGGCTGCTCAGTTCTGCGTTGAGACAACCCTGCCGTGTTTTTTGCCATTGCTGAGCCTCGATGACCCGTTGCTTGATCGATTTACTGCTATCACCTGAATGGGCTTTGGCGTTTATTACCTCTTGAGTGTTGGCTGGCACGTTGACCTGCAAATCAATGCGATCCAATAATGGGCCGGATATTCTTTGTCGATAGCGCCTGATTTGGTCGGGCGTGCAATGGCAGCTGATTTTTTCATGGCCTAAATAGCCGCAAGGGCAGGGATTCATTGCTGCTATTAACTGGAATGTCGTGGAGGGTCTTTAGTGGGTCTTGGTTATCTCCACTGTCTGTAATGTGCCAGAAGGAGGCATTCAGGTAAAACCCCGTAAGGTTAGGCTGATACTGATTTATCAAAGCAGCTTAGAGCCACTCCTGAATCTTCAAGAGCAGCCCCAGAGCCCTTATTTATCTGCGGCGACCTTCACCATAATGTGCGCATAAGGAGTATCTTTCCACATCACGTAGACAGGGTCATTTGGGTCGGTGGATAATCCTTCGAGCAGCGCCCGGTCGGGCACAACGATCATCAGATGTGGCCCTTCCTTCACCCAATCGTCGCTCATGGCAGGTTCAGTGGCATAGGGATCGCTGTTACTGACACCAATGGCGGTGCCTTCGCCTGCCAACATGTAGGACACGCTGAAAGTGTTGGGCTTGAAGCTCTTCTTGTTCAGCATCGCACCTATTAGATTGTCCCAAACAGCCTCATTGCACATTGGGCCAATGATTTCCTGTTGAGGGTAACAGGTATAGCTGTTTGAGCCCTCCTGCAGTACTGTGCCATCAGGTGCTTTGATAGTAGCATTTGATGTGACGGCAGCGGGGCCTGCACTTTCGGCGCTGACAATCATCGATTCCTTGTCACCCGCCTGTGCTGAGTTGCATGCAAGTATGCCGAGACAAACACTTGATATAATTAGTTTGTTTTTCATTCTGACCTCCAGCTTGAATTGCTTTTTAGGAGACCGGGTATTTAGAAATACCCGAGTAGGGTACTAGGGTATTCAACGCCTTTCAGAACAATAGGTCAACTATTGTAGTTTGTAGAAATACATCGACGTCCGCCTTGGGTCGATATGAGACACTCCGAGCAATCCTGAGTTATTCATGCTTTAAAGATTATTACTGGAATGTGATGGAGAATCTTTAGCGGGTCTTGGTAATCACCACTGTCTGTAATGTGCCATTTAAAGCCTAAGGGTAGGCCCTTTAGGTTTCCTCATAACCTTGTAACATAGTTAAGGATCTCTACTATAATTAAAAGATCTGTGGCGCTTCAGGGAAGAGGAGATGTTAGTGCTTGGAATGACCTGTATTCTATTCTCCGGTTTATTGCTTCTGTTAGGGATAGGCGGCCTCATGACCAGTGATTCTCACCTTGATTATGGTGTGAAGACTAAACTTCGATTTAAGACTTATTGCTTTACTCTCATCGTTCTTGCACTTGTCATAGTAATAGCTAGTGATTTTATCTTTTATCAATAACCATGCTTTGATTCATCCCGTAAGTAATACTCCTCAGCCCTGAATGCCTCTTAGCAAGCAGTACGTGACAGCTTCTGACACTGAGATCTGAATGGCCGTTGCGGGTCGTTATGAAGCATTCGAAGCAATCCTAGTTATTCATACTTCAAAGATTGTTGCTGGAATAAGGTGGTGAATCTTTGGTGATTCTTGGTTATCGCCACCGGCTTTAATGTGCCAAAAGCGGAAGTTTGGCTGGTTATGGATACAGCGGTATTAGTTAGTCGGCTCCTGCCACACAACGGATATTTAAAAGGAAACCGCCAATACACAAACCTGACAGTGGTAGGCAGCAAAAATAAACCCGCCATACCACCTCTACTTCAGAGAATATCGAGATCAGTGCCCTCGGCGGTCATGATCATGCTCTTCTGCATGCTCCATCGTCCAGGTAACGTGTGTGACCACCTTAAAGCCGTTAGCTAAATCTTTTTCGTAGACTTCTTTTGGGCCATGACCAGATACTAGACGCCCCCAGTCAGAGGGCTTTTCAAGCACTATTCCTTGCGTACACTTTGGAGATTTCGGGTTACATGCCTTTGGTTCACTACCTTCATCAGTACCGCCACTGGCATACATCTGCTCCAACAGGTCGTAATCATGTTGGTTTGGATGCTCATTATTGGGGGTACCATCCGGATCATCCGTGTAATCCATGCACGTACCAAGATTCGTATTGCCGAAGCTCTCGTCCTGATGACCTAAACCAAACGTATGGGCAACCTCTTGGCACATTACAAGTTGCCGCCAAGGGGCTAAGTTGTAAGGATATGAATTGTGGTAAGCATCATTCAACTTGGCTACACCAGCAATGATGTACTTATTTTTGCCCCTAGAGAGCCATATCTGGGCAATTCCAAGCCAGCCGTTTTCACCATAGGCATCATTACAAACCTGTACGTTTCCGGAAACCGGATCACAGGCAGTGTTTGATCCACTCGAGGGAGTAATAGTAACGGCATCCGCATCAGTCCAGCCTGCTCCTGAAAAAGTAGTACCGGAATCCCAATCGCCGATTGCCAAACTTAAGTGACCGGGCCAGTGGTCTGCAGTGTTATCTATAATGTCAATTTCTAGAGGCGCTCTGTCCCACTTGTAGGAGGCCCATTGGTGGTCCGCCATCGCGGAACCGCAAATGAGCACAGCGCAAGCCGCCGCAATAATTGGTTTCAATAATTTCTTTGTAGTCATGTTTAGTCCCTCGCAATTAAATACGCGATTCTATTTTTAGCGGTTAATGCTACACCGGCGAAACCAGAACATTCTGGATCGTTTATGATTGAGATATGAGAAGTATAAACCTCTTTTTGTTATATATAGCAGCAAAGAATATGGCGCCTATAAAATCAATAGCTTACAGAGAGCTGTATCTACATCTGTAAAAAAATAACAGAATTAAGAAATTAGATATGCCCATTAGCCAGAGGGTGAGAATGTCACACAGTCGTTATGAGACATTCGAGGTGGCTTTAAGGGATTCATACTTCAAAGATTATTGCTGGAAGCGAGCAGGAAAGCTCACCTGTTGATTAATTCTGGAAATATTAATGTGTCCTGCTTCCAGTGGTTCGCGTAATACTTCCAGTACGCGGCGATCGAATTCAGGCAATTCATCCAAAAATAGCACGCCTCGGTGGGCTAATGAGATTTCACCTGGCTTGGGATTGCTGCCGCCACCTACCAGCGCTACTGATGATGCACTGTGGTGGGGTGCGCGATAAGGTGGGATCAGCCAACTTTGCAACTGGAATGGCAAGTTGGCAATAGAGCGTAATGAGGCAACCTCCATGGCGTGTGACTCATCCAGGTCGGGCATGATGGAGGGTAGCCGTGCCGCCAGCATACTTTTGCCGCTGCCTGGTGGGCCAAGTAAAATCAAATTGTGCGCACCACTGGCGGCAATTTCTAACGCCCGTTTTGCCTGATACTGTCCCAAAACCTCATTGAGATTAATTGACTCGGTTTGCGGTGTCGTTATGCCGGGGTTATGAAAACTTTGTAACGGCTGCTGACCATTGAGGTGGCCCGTCACTTCCAATAAATGGCTGGCTGCTAGAATGCTGGCCTGTTTTGGAAGCGCGGCTTCATTGGCGTTGTCTGTCGGAATAAATAGCGTACGTTGTTGTTTGTAACATTGCAGCGAGGCCGGTAGTGCGCCGGGAATGGCGCGCAGTTTTCCGGTTAATGCTAATTCACCAATAAACTCATACTGAGCAAGCGACTGTGCTGGCAGTTGCCCTGAGGCGGCTAGAATGCTGAGTGCGATAGCAAGGTCAAAGCGGCCACCTTCTTTGGGTAGATCAGCTGGCGCCAGATTGATGGTAATGCGGCGGGCGGGGAAATCGAACTGTGAATTAATAATGGCGCTACGCACCCGGTCGCGGCTTTCTTTAACGGCGGCCTCTGGCAAGCCAACAATGGCAAGGCTGGGCAGGCCATTAGAGAGGTGGGCTTCAACAGTAACTAGCGGCGCATCAATACCAACTTTGGCGCGAGAATAGACAATAGCGAGACTCATTGATCCTTCCCTGGAGCAGTTGAGTGGATAATTCTTTTTTTGTGTTATTTAGCATCCTAAACGTAGAGCTGACTACAAGGCCAGCACTTTTTGACGATGCCTGTCGTTGTCTATCGGTAGTTACGTGTCAGTAATTCTTAATAAACAGCCAAGCGCTGATCAGGCAGGCCAGGCTTAAACTGCCAATAATTACGATCGATAATACGTCTGCAGCAGGATAACCCCAAAATTCACTCATTGTGTCACTCCTTAGGGTTGGTTTATAGCAAGCCAGTTTCACGCATGCGTGTGCGGCCAAACTCGGTAAGATGATATTTGAATAGCACCTTTTCAGGTCCGACATGGCTGCCATCATCCAGTTTTTTGTCGGTACTGTTGATCAGGCCGGCAGCGGCTAATTCGTCGAGCGCAACACGGAATGTGTTTATCCAGATAGAACCGTGGCGGCGGTACTCCTTTAACGCCCTGTTAACTAACTCATAATCCCAAATGCTGTCAGTCTTGCTAAGCTCAATCAGCAGATAGCCTTTTTTGTGTACCTTCATGTGGTTGCCTCATGATCACGTAACTGGATAACGGATTCAGCTGGTTCGCTAAACATCACAAATGTTCCTGCCACAACAAACACTAGGCCAACGATGAAATACCATTCGGGTAACTGCAGTGTGAAGGCGGCAATAAAGATCAGCGCGAAAATGGCGTATAGATTACCGATTGCCTGACCACGGCTAACACCAATTAGGCTGAAGCTTTTGTAGAAAGCAGTATAGCTGTAAGCGTGGCAGGCTGAGGCCAGTACGATCCACAGCATGGCACCGCTTTCAGTGACGGTAGCAACAATAAAGTCGGCAATAGGCAAGTCGCTGAACAGCGCAATCATCGGCAAGATGATCACGCCCCAGAACAGCACCTCAAAGGTAAAGCGACATTGAATGCCGGTGTCAGGATCGCTGACATCCATGGCGCGTGCTGCAACCGCACCTTCTGCCCCCCAGCCTATTGCAGACATCAGTCCGCCCAGGTAACCGAGCCATATATTGGGATTGCTTGACTCTACTTCACCGAACAGTCCTGGTGCATAAATTACACTGCCACCTATGATGATAATTACCATGCCCACAGCGGCGCGAGAGGATATTTTTTCCTTGTACCAGAGCCGCGCAATGATAGCGCCTACTACGGGGTAGAACAGTGAGGTGATGGCGGCAAATACCGGGCCAATAAACCCCATGGCCATATATGAACCAAAAATTGCCATGGGCCCACCACATAGCGAGGCCAATGCATACCATTTGGAAATTTTACGGAAACGGAACAGGGTGCGACCGTAATCTTTCACCTTGCCGAGCATTAAGTTCCACAGTAACAGGAACATAAGTACAGCAATGGCATGAACCCAGGTCATCACGGCCGTGGCACCGAGCATCATAGCTTGGTTATCAGTAGCAATATCAGAGAAAGGTTTTTCAAACCACAGCGCAGTACCAGGCACATACCAGGCCCCCCAGAGTACGGCGACCCAGATGGCCCAGGTGAAGCCCCAGCGCTGATTACGTGCGTAGTGTTTTTGTAATGCTTGGTCGAGAGTGATTTGCGGCATATTGATGAGCTGAGCTGTTTAACGTTGCAACAGCATGCGGTGGCAGGTCACGCGCTGCAATACTCATGTGGTGATACTACTGATGGCAGGCGAAAGCAGGTCTTTTAGCTAAGATCGGGGCAAAAGACCCGCTTTACGGAGTATAAAGCTAGGGTTTCTCCTTGAGCTGCTCTTCAAGTTGGCCTAGCAGAGTTTCAAGTTGTTCGACTTTTTCACGTGTACGGTGAAGTACGGCCGTTTGCGCATCAAATTCATCGCGTGTGACTAGATCCAGTCGGGCAAATGCGCCCTGTAAGATGACATGAATATTGCGTTCTACTTCCTGCTGGGTGGCTTTTGCCTGTTCTGGTAGTAGGTTGGAAATTTGTTGGCCGATTTTGGCGATGATAGCGGCGTTGATCATGTTGATTTTTCCGAGTGTGAGTTGCTTTGGAGTCATTTTATCATGACTGCTGGCTGGCGGCGTGTTGAATCGTTCTATGTACTACACCATTAAACGGATCGTGCTACAATTTCCGGCATTATTTAAGCCTTTGTAAGCTGGAGAGATGAATGAAGCTGGTTAATGCCATTATTAAGCCCTTTAAGCTGGATGATGTTCGTGAAGGATTATCAGAAATTGGTGTCACGGGCATTACTGTCACGGAAGTCAAAGGCTTCGGGCGTCAAAAAGGGCACACGGAGCTATACCGCGGCGCTGAATACGTGGTGGATTTTCTACCGAAGGTAAAACTGGAAATTGCGGTGGCGGATGACATGGTAGATACCGTGATCGACGCTATTACCAAGGCGGCTAATACCGGTAAAATCGGCGATGGTAAGATTTTTGTCATGCCTCTCGAGCAGGCGGTTCGTATTCGTACCGGGGAAACCGGTGATAGCGCGGTCTAAACGTAGATTATTAGGGCGGCAACAGGGGCTTAACGGCAGCATTGGGTATGTGTTGTACTGCTTTGATCAGCAGCGTTAGATAATGCACAGGCTCTCTTGATATTGCACTGTCTGCCAGTTCGATAAGTTGGTTCTGTATTGTGGGTGGTAATAATTCTCGCAGTTGTGCCACGTAGGCATGAAAGGAGAATCGATCAGTGTTTCCTTGGCCATTAAAAAACAGCTCGACTAGCTGAGTCAGCAACACAAAGTGTTGCTGTTGGTGCGAATTAATCAGCTCCGCCTCTTCAGTTACTGGCAGCCAGGGCAGATGCTGTTGTATCTGGTATGCAAAAACGCCATCACCTAAGGCAACGGGACTGTTGTTCTCGTGAATAGGTGTACTGCCAACGCCGCAACTGGGTGAACGACTTTTGAAAATATAACCGCACAGCCCACTCGAACTCAGCTTGCCGGCATACTCTGTCAATGGCTCAGTAACATCATGTTGGGGATTTTTGATGCCAATAGCCCGTATGCTGCCGCTATCATTGCAAAGTTGAATGGGGGCTCTGGGCGTGCCCATGCCAATGGCAACTTCAGGGCAGATTTTTTGTAGATCCAGGTAAGGTTCGAGTGCTGAAATTAATGCGGGGAAGCCCTTTGAATGGCCGTCATACCGGACATTATCACCACACAAACAGGCACTGATTCCTACCCGTGGTTTTCGCTGAGAATTGCTGTTATTTATAGACAGAGTCGCTTACCACACGTTTGTTATCACATAGTAAATTTGAAATTTATGCTGTCGCGGCATAATAACATACCGAGAGAAACACCATGCGAGGAGACTTTTTTGCCGGTTTGAGACACCTGTTTATTGGCTTTAAATTATTAAGTAAGCCTGGTATCCGAGCTTTTGTGCTCATTCCTCTTACAATCAATATATTGTTATTTTCCCTGTCGGTTTACATGCTGAGTCACTACTTTAGTGTTTGGATGGAGCAGTTACTTGGCTGGTTGCCAAATTGGCTTGGTTTTATTGAAACACTACTCTGGCTTATTTTTGCTGTGTTGGTATTGGTGGTGGTTGCTTTTGCCTTTACGGTATTGGCTAATTTGATTGCTGCGCCCTTTAACGGTTTTCTGTCAGATGCAGTGGAGCGTTACTTGACTGGGCAAGGGGCACCGCAAAGTAAGCGTAATCTTGGCGCAGAAATCGCTCGGAGTGTGTGGCGGGAATTGGCCAAGTTACGTTATTACCTGCCCCGCATCATAGGGTTAATTGTGCTGGGATTTATACCGATCGTTAACAGCGCCAGCCCCTTTTTGTGGGCGTTGTTCAGCGTCTGGATGATGGCGATTCAGTACCTTGATTATCCGATGGATAATAATGATGTTCTGTTTCCCGTAATGCGCAAGCGTCTTGGGCAGCAAAGACTTACAACGCTGGGTTACGGTTCTACGGTGTTGCTGGCAACCATGGTGCCGGTGTTGAATTGGGTGGTGATGCCCGCAGCGGTGGCGGGGGCAACGGCTTTGTGGCTAAGTGAGTATAAAGGCGAAGCACAGAATAATACGCTGACGAACTGAGCCTGGTCTGAAGCTAACGCCCTTGCCAACGTTAGCTGTATTAACCACAGGATTGCCAGGTTTAGCGGCTACACACGGGACATTGTGGGTCACGTACCAGTTTGAATTGCTGGAAGCCCAGATTCATAGCATCAAAGCGCACTAACGTGTGTTTCTGACTGTCCAGGCCGGCGAGATGTTTCAGGGTTGTGAGCGCCTGCAGGCTGCCCATCATGCCTAGAACAGGGCCGAGCACACCGTTGGTTGCGCAGTTGGCATCGGGGCGCTGGCCGGTGTCTGGCACCATACATTGGTAGCAGGGCGCGTTATCTTCACTGGGGTCAAAGAAGGTGAAGTGACCTTCCATGCCAATGGCCGCAGCGGTCACCAAGGCCGTTTTATGCTTAACGCAGGCGGCATTGATGGCGTAGCGGGTGTCCAGGTTGTCAGTGCAGTCCAGTACCACATCAGCATTCGCAACTTGCGCTTCCAGCCCCTCTGTGTCGAGTTTTTCGGAAAGAATTTCAGTGACCACATGGGGATTGAGCGCCGCCAGGTTATCACCTGCGGCCTGGCTTTTGTGTTCATCAACCTGAGAAGTTCGGTACAGAATTTGGCGTTGTAGGTTGGTCAGGTCCAGCTGATCGTAGTCGGACAGTGTTAATTTGCCGATGCCTGCTGCAGCGAGATAGAGCGCGGCAGGGCTGCCCAAACCGCCGAGACCGATGATCAATACATTGGCCTGTTTAAAGCGCAGTTGCGCCTCAAAACCAAAGGGCTCAAGCAGCAATTGGCGGCTGTAGCGCAGCAACTCCTCGTCGCTGAGTGTCGCAGTGTTAGTTTCAGTGCTCGACATAGCTTTCCTCGGTAATGCTCATTA
>Ga0105356_10002853_pt1 | contig 17124 bp, 15 predicted proteins | sample GOMGulsemesocosm_3_FD_83502 | JGI IMG/M metagenome (GOLD analysis project Ga0105356, IMG submission 83502) | Methane-oxidizing microbial communities from mesocosms in the Gulf of Mexico - GOM9D Gulf of Mexico | ecosystem: Environmental > Aquatic > Marine > Cold seeps | place: Gulf of Mexico...
ATCCGCATTCAGGGAATACCTGATGAGACACTTGGAGAATTGGCAGAGTGGTCGAATGCGGCAGTCTTGAAAACTGTTGTCTGTCACAGGACCGGGGGTTCGAATCCCTCATTCTCCGCAAAACGAAACCCGTAACGAAAGTTACGGGTTTTTTATTTGCAAAGTGTTTGGGTTTCTACGCTTGTTTAGGATTCCATTCAGGGATGCACGAGCGAAGTGAGTGAGTCCTTCATTCTTCAAAAAAATCAAACAATCACAGGTCTATATCATCGAAATCAACCTATGCTTTTTAGTTCATTATAGTGGTCGTTAAAAAAAAAGTGTAAGAATGTGTAATAATTTTCTACATGAACCACTAATTAATAAAAAAAAGTGAGTTTCGCTTTATAAAAATTAAACAATATTTAAATATGAAAAAAGAAAACAGCATGATCATCTGCATATCTGTCGGACTTGCACTTGGAATTTCACTGGGGTCGTCAATAGGGACTGTAATTGGTTCAGTTCAGAATAATGTGGGTGTAGGAATTTCTATGGGTATAGGTTTTGGCTCGACCATTGGACTCGCATTGGGTGTTATAATCGGACTGTTACTTAAAAAAAATGGTTTCAAAGAGCTAGAAGTATAGTGGTATATTAGTATTAATACTTTTTCTTAAACCCTAAAGGTGTAATTTTGGTTTTCGATTTAAAAACTTTAGAGAAATAGGCGTAATCTTCGAATCCCAACATTTCTGCAATAGATGATAAAGAGTTGTCTGAGTGTACAATAAGCCTTTTCGCTTCTAATATTACACGTTCTGAAATTAATTCTGAAGTGGTTTTACCTACTGTTGTTTTTACAATTCTATTGAGATGTTTAGCCGAGATATTTAAGTTGTTCGCATAAAATTTAGCTGATTTTTCTTGTAGATATGAATGCTCAATTTCTTTTTCTAAAGATCTTAAGGTTTCAATATACCGCAAAGAAGATGTTACTTGTGTTGGTTTTAAATCAATGTAACATCTAGCTAAATCTATATAAATGGTGTTTATTAGACTGGTTATTTTAATCTCTTGATAAAGGCGTTTTTGATAATATTCATTATTTAACTCCTTAAATTTGTCATGTAACCCAGTAGTTTGAGTTTTTGTTAAGACCAATGAAGGGGTGTTTTTTTGAGAAAAATAAAAAGGAAATTGATGTAACAAACGATTTGAAAAACTAAGCTCATAAAAATCTTGTGTGTGAAAAAAGAGATAGCCCTTGGGGGCACTCTTAAATTTCCAAGAATGAGTTTGTCCAGGTTTTAAGAAAAATACACTACCAGGTTGTACTGTGTATGCATTAAAATCTATTTCATGAGTTCCAGTCCCTTCTGTAAATAAAATACACAAATAGAAATTGTGTTTATGTGGTTTGTAAACAAGATCTTTATTTTTATGCAAATGACTTTTTAAATCATTCGAATAAAAGTCATCCAAGGGATGAATCTCCTCAAATTGTTGAATGTTTAAAACTGGAATTGTTTTCATGAGTTATATATATGTCCTAAAAGTACAAAAAATAGCTATTTAAAGCCGAGCATACTCGAATCTATTTGTGCGTTCTTTGTATGAGAATATTAATAGGTTTTGTAATGTCTATAGTGTCAGTGTTTACCGGGAAATGTCCGAAATGTAAAAGTGAGAAAATTTTTAATAAACAAGGAAGCTTACTGTTATTTAAGATTCCTAAAATGCATTCGAAATGCGATAAATGCGGATATTTGTTTCTGAAAGAAGCTGGTTTTTTCTTTGGAGCAATGTTTGTAAGTTATGCTTTGATAGTTGGACAGGCAGTAGCTCTTTTCGTGGTGCTGCGTGTTATTCTTGAGTTAACTTATGTAGTAACATTCAGCGCAATTATTGTGTTAATTACAAGCATCGGTACAATAAACTATAGACTCTCTAGAATTATTTGGATCTACCTCTTTTATACTGATGATGCTTGATTAATCTATGAAAAAAAACAGGTGTTTTTACTTGTTGTGTCTCATTCTTATTAAAGTAATTTTGTTTTTAGAGATTACTAATAATAATAGACAAAGCCGATGGAAGCTAGTGAAACACTGATTGATTTAAAAAGCTTATCAATAGATTTGATTAATTCAGATGCTGATTCTGATACTATAAAAAGTAGCATTGATGAAGTCCATAATTATTTTAGGGAAGTAACAGAGATTTCTGGTTATTGTTCTGATGTGAAAAATATGATAACCTTGCCAGCTACAAGTGGCATGGCGTTATCTATAAACCATGCTGCACAGTGTTTGCTAGATTATAAACGAACCTATAAATTCTTAAAGGGGTTTGTAAAAGCGATTGAAGATAAACAAAAGCAACACCCTAATGAGACGATTCAAGTTTTTTATGCTGGATGTGGGCCATATGCACCATTTGTAACACTTGTAGCACCGCTATTTACTCCAGAAGAAATTCAATTTTCATTATTAGAAATAAACAAAGATTCGTTAGAAAAAGCCGAAAAATTAATTGAAAACTTAAAGTTAACAGATTATATAAGCGCTTGCTATTTATCAGATGCAACGACATTTAAAATCGATCAATCAAAATCATATCACATTTTATTTAGTGAAACTTTAGATGCTTTACTCTATAGAGAGTGTTATGTACCAATATTATGGAACTTAATGCCTCAATTCCCCGCTGAAATTACCATAATTCCACAAAATGTAAAAGTTGATTTATTCTTTAAAGAAAAATCGAAGGAAACCTTCGAGGCAACGCTATTTGATGTGAAAAAGGAGGTAGAAATTTCGAATTCAAAGTTGGATTTACCAGAGCAATTCAATTCCGTTAGAATTGATCTATCACAGGCAGATACCTATGATAGAATTGTATTGGTAACCGAAGTACAAGTGTATAAGGAGTTGTTGTTGGAACGAAATGAATCGTCATTAACATTGACGTTAGAAATGGAAATAGAAAAACCAATTGTAAATAAAGCGGTCTTATTTACCTATCATACCAAACCAAATATGGAATTGAAATTTACATTAGAAAAGTAGTAGTTATTGAGTTAGCAGCGATAGCATTGCAGCAAATGATTCTCTGTGTCCAATCCAAAAATGAACTTTTTTAAAAGGAAGTTGTTTTAGGTTTTCATTGGGATGTATTTTATCGAATATGACTAAGGCTGCAAGAAAACTTCCTGCTTCTGAAGGGTGGAAATGATCCTGATCATATAAAGAGATCTTATTATTTAGCTGGTTGTATTGCTTCCAATACTTACCAACGGGTAATAACAAAGCTTCATTAAATTTGGCAGCTTCAGTATGATTTGCAATAACCTTGTCGAAAGTAAAGTAATATTGTTTAGAAGGCCACACCATATAGTAGGCTAACTTTGTGTTGTATTGTTTACAAAGCGCACTTAAAACCGCTCCAGATTTAAGTAGCATTTTTCTACCATTTTCTTGTGATGAAGGGCCTTGTTGAATAATAACATAATCATAGTTTTCTGTCGCTATTTTTTTTTGAACATTCCCTTCTTTTAAATGATCAACAATGGCATAGTTAGGGAAGCATATCATCTCGGTAGTAATGTTTTTTTTATAAGTGCGCCCTATTTCTTCTAAGATCAATGGCAGACCATTTGCATAGGTTAAGCTATTACCTATGAATAATATTTTTTGTGCTTGAAGTTGAAAACCTAGCAAAAGGATTAATAGAAATACTGTTTGTTTTTTCATAAAGCTTGCAGTTTAAAAGGAAAAGATAGTGTATTTTAAAAAAGCAACACAATTTTTTATCAGTATGTTAACAAAACTAAATGGAATATATTTACTACTTTTGTAGAAATGATTAAAGGAGTATTAAAAAATATCACAGCCATTTGTTTGGCATTTTTTGTAATGGCATCTACCATGTCTTTTACGATAAATGAGCATTATTGTGGTGGTAGTTTGGTAGATACTTCTTTATTTGTAAAAGCAGATACCTGTATGATGGAAGACATGTTAATGTCTAATTCTGATACTGCAAGCATAAAAGATAGCTGTTGTAATGATATAATTACTATTGTTGATGGACAAGATGAAGTACATCAAAATGGGAAACAGATTTCATTTCAACACCAACTTTTTATAACTACTTTTCTATATACCTACAGTGCGTTATTTTCGAATAATGAAAGTACCGTAGTAGCATTTAAAGAGTATATCCCACCCATTCTCGTTAAAGACATACAAGTCTTAGACGAAGCTTTTTTAATTTGATTTATAAACGATAGACTGTCAATCCTATAACTGAATGTTAGTAGGGTGATTTTTTGTATTCGGTATTTTCTTAAATACTAATGTCTAATTGTTTTATAATAAAAATTATGCTAAATAAAAGCATCAAATTTCTAATAGAAAATAAACTCGTTGCGGTATTATTACTTATTCTTTTTGTGGGATGGGGAACTGTAAACGCACCCTTTAATTGGGATACGGGTTTTTTACCAAGTAACCCTGTAGCTGTTGATGCTATTCCTGATATTGGAGAAAATCAACAAATTGTTTTTACCAAATGGGATGGAAGATCCCCACAAGACATAGAAGATCAAGTCACGTATCCGTTAACCACTTCCTTGTTAGGAATACCTGGGGTTAAAACCATTCGAAGTTCATCGATGTTTGGTTTTTCGAGTATCTATATCATTTTTGAAGAAGATATTGAGTTTTATTGGAGTCGAAGTCGCATTCTTGAAAAACTTAATTCTTTGCCAAGTGGTTTGCTGCCAGAAGGGGTAAATCCTGCATTAGGCCCTGATGCCACAGGCTTAGGTCAAATATATTGGTATACACTCGAAGGGCGTGATGAAAAGGGAAATGTAACTGGGGGCTGGGACCTACACGAATTACGAAGTATTCAAGACTATTATGTGAAATATGCCCTATCGTCTGCAGGCGGTGTTTCTGAAGTGGCATCTATAGGTGGCTACGTTCAAGAGTATCAAATTGATGTGCACCCAGAATTAATGCGTCAATATAATATTGGCTTGGATCGTATTGTAAAAGCAGTTAAAGAAAGCAATACAGATATTGGTGCACAGACCTTAGAAATAAATAAAGCAGAGTATTTAGTGCGCGGTTTGGGCTATGTGAAATCTATAGAAGATCTAGAAAATGCCGTAGTAATATCAGAAGATTTTAAGGCTATAACAATTAAAGACGTCGCTAAAGTGTCTTTAGGTCCAGCTGCTCGTAGAGGAATTTTGGATAAGGAAGGAGCTGAAGTTGTTGGAGGTGTTGTGGTGGCCAGATATGGAGCAAATCCTATGGAAGTCATTACTAATGTGAAAAAACAGATAACAGAATTAAGTGCAGGTTTGCCATCTAAAGTGTTAGCAGATGGTCGGACGTCACAGCTTACAATCGTGCCTTTTTACGACCGAACAGAACTAATTCACGAAACGTTAGATACCCTTAGTGAAGCACTGACTTTAGAGATTTTAATTACTATTTTAGTCATTATTGTTATGGTATTTAACCTACGGGCTTCGGTATTAATTTCGGGCTTATTACCTGTGGCAGTATTGATGGTTTTTGTGGCTATGAAGATTTTTAATGTAGATGCAAATATTGTCGCGTTATCAGGTATTGCCATTGCCATTGGTACCATGGTAGATGTTGGTGTCATCCTTTCTGAAAATGTCATACGACATGTAGATGAAGACACAGAAAATCTGCCTATTGATACCATTGTTTATAATGCAACCTCTGAGGTTTCTGGAGCTATTTTAACCGCAGTAATGACAACAATTATAAGTTTTGTTCCTGTATTTACAATGATTGGTGCCGAAGGAAAGTTATTTAGACCCTTAGCTTTTACTAAAACCTTCGCATTAACAGCAGCCCTGATAATTGCGTTGTTTTTAATTCCTCCTTTAGCGGCCTTTATTTTTAAAAAAAGAAGTACACGACGAATATCAAAATATATAATTTGTGGGGTTTTATCAATCGCTGGTATTGCCGTTATATTATACGGAAATTGGCTTGGTTTGGTACTAATAGGATTCGGAATTACAGCCGCAATAAAACAAGTGTCTTTTCAAGTTGAAATATCTTCTTTAAAATTTTCAATCTCAAAAAACGTACTAAATATTATTATTTCGGTTGCAACTATTGTGTTTCTATTGGCTACTTATTGGAGGCCGTTAGGTGTTGATAAAAGCATTTTTATCAACCTCGTTTTTGTATCAGTTATTTGTTTTGGATTATTAGGGGTTTTTACCATATTCCAGAAGTATTATACAAGTATTTTAAATTGGGCATTGCAAAACAAATTGTTGTTTTTAAGCATTCCAGTAGCAATTGTGATTTTCGGGTTTTATATATTGAAAAACACCGGGAAAGAGTTTATGCCGTCTTTAAATGAAGGATCCTTCTTGTTAATGCCTACATCAATGCCCCATTCAGGAGTCGAAGAAAATAAACGTGTATTGCAGCAACTAGATATGGCTGTGGCGAGTATTCCTGAAATTAAAACGGTAGTTGGTAAAGCAGGAAGAACAGAATCGGCCTTAGATCCGGCGCCTTTGTCGATGTATGAAAATCTGATTCAGTACAAACCTGAATATATGTTGAATGCCGATGGAAAACGGCAACGCTATAAAGTAAATAATGATGGGCTATTTGAATTAAAAGATGGCAGATTTATTGAAAACCCAAATCATACAGATAAAAATGCAACACTAAATCCTCAAATACATGAACAGCAATTAATCGAAGACAGCGAGGGATCGTTTTACCGTAACTGGCGTCCAAGAATACAAAGCCCTGATGATATTTGGAACGAAATTGTAAGGGCAACTAAGTTACCAGGAGTTACTTCTGCACCAAAACTACAGCCAATTGAAACACGTTTGGTAATGTTGCAAACTGGGATGCGTGCACCGATGGGTATTAAGGTAAAAGGACAAGATTTAAAACAGATAGAAGCGTTTGGTGTACAATTAGAAGGGATTCTAAAAGAAGTAGAAGGGGTGAAAATTGAAGCGGTTTTTGCAGATCGAATTGTTGGAAAACCGTATCTATTAATTGATATTGATAGGGCGGCAATTGCCCGCTATGGTATTTCAGTTTCTGAGGTGCAAAATGTTTTAAAAGTCGCTGTTGGGGGGGTGCAAATTACCCAAACTGTTGAAGGGCGTGAGCGATATGGTATACGCGTACGTTACCCAAGAGCGTTAAGAGGGAATCCAACCGATTTAGAAAACATATATATTCCTGTTGAAAACGGAAATCCAGTGTCTTTAAGTGAATTGGCAACAATTCGTTACGAACAAGGACCACAAGTTATCAAAAGTGAAGATACCTTTTTGGTAGGTTATGTATTGTTTGATAAGTTAGATGGTTTTGCAGAAGTAACAGTTGTGGAGAATGCACAAGCCTTAATTCAGAATAAAATTAATAACGGAACGTTGGTGGTGCCAAAAGGGATTAATTACCAATTCACTGGAACATATGAAAATCAACTAAGAGCAGAAAAAACATTGGCCATTGTAGTGCCATTGGCCTTGTTTATTATTTTTATGATTCTTTATTTTGAGTTCCGATCAGTGGCTACATCATTAATGATATTCTCTGGAATTACAGTAGCTTTTGCAGGTGGGTTTATTATGATATGGTTATATGGACAGGACTGGTTTTTAAATTTCAGCGTATTTGGAGAGAACTTAAGAACGCTTTTTAACATGAAGACCATTAATTTGAGTGTTGCCGTTTGGGTCGGTTTTATTGCTTTATTTGGAATTGCTACTGATGATGGAGTGGTAATGGCTACCTACCTTAAACAGGTTTTTGATAAAAAGAAACCAGCGGATAAAAACAATATTCGAAAAGCAACTCTTGAAGCAGCAAGCAAACGTATTAGACCATGTTTAATGACCACTGTTACTACAATTTTGGCGTTGTTACCTGTGTTAACATCCACAGGAAGAGGAAGTGATATTATGATACCAATGGCAATTCCGATTTTTGGTGGAATGATTATAGACATAACTTCTTATTTTATTGTACCTGTCTTGTATAGCTGGAAGAATGAAATATCATTAAAGTCAGCACAAAAAAAATTACAGAATTCATCTAAAATTGAAGCCTAATGAAAGTACAAAACACATGTAGAAAAAAGAATATAATGTTTATTGTTTGCTCTTTGATTTTTGTTTTATCTGCTCAGAGTCAACAATTAAAAACTTTTGTTATCCAAGCATTGGCGAATAATCCGGCAATTCAGAAGTATGAACTAAAGTACAAGATTGCATCCGAAAAAGTGAATGGAATGAACGCACTTCCTAACACAGAATTTGGACTTGGGTATTTTGTGAGTGAACCAGAAACGAGAACAGGAGCTCAACGTTTTAAAGTGTCGGCAAAACAAATGATTCCTTGGTTTGGAACGATAACTGCGCGTGAAAACTATGTGAGTTCTTTAGCAGATGGAAAGTATGAAGATATTGTGATTGCTAAAAGAAAGTTGGTTGTATCCATATCGCAATCGTATTACAATTTATATAGCAACACAGCAAAACAACAGGTTTTAGTCGAAAATATAGCCTTGCTTAAAACCTATGAAACGTTGGCATTAACGGCAGTTGAGGTAGGTAAGGTATCGGCTGTAGATGTTTTGAGATTACAAATGCGTCAAAATGAATTAGAGCAATTAAAGCAAGTGTTAATGCAACAGTATTTGGCAGAACAAACCGTATTTAACAAACTTTTAAATAGGGATAAATCGATTGAAATTATGGTCGTTGATACATTGACAATGCCTAAAGAAAACGATTTAATCTCTATGGAGAATTTAGCCATACACCCAGAATTAACTAAATATGATAAACTGTATGTTTCAATTCAAAAATCTGAATTGTTAAATCAGAAAGAAAGCAACCCAATGCTTGGTGTTGGACTGGACTATATAGCTGTTTCTGAACGACCGAATATGAATTTTAGAGATAACGGTAAAGATATTGTAATGCCAATGGTTTCTTTCTCTATTCCTATTTTTAATAAACGGTTTAAATCAAAAACGAAACAAAATAAACTAAAACAACAAGAGATTATTTTTCAAAAACAAGATCGGTTTAATAGGTTATATGCGCTTTTAGAGAATGCTATTTATAGCCGTGAATCTTCAAGAATTAGTTACAATACACAAACTAAAAATTTGCAACAAGCCAAGGATGCAGAAGAAATTTTGATAAAAAGTTATGAGACAGGTACTATTGATTTTAAGGATGTATTGGATATTCAAGAACTACAATTAAAGTTTCAAATCAATCAAATCGAATCTATTAAAACCTATTATAAGCAACATACAATTATTAATTATTTAAGCAATTAAGTAACCATAATTTAAAAGGAAATCTTTAAATGATGAAACAGCATAGCATTGAAATAGCAGTAAAAAACATGGTTTGTAATCGCTGTATTAAGGTGGTTAAAGAAGAGTTATTAAAAAGTAAGATTGATTTTGTTGCTGTAGAATTGGGGAAAATATTTCGAAGTAAAGCCCTTTCAAAAAAAGAGAAAGAACTGTTGATTAAAATATTGAACGCGGAAGGTTTTGAATTGGTGGAAGATAAAGATGCGCAAGTCGTTAATCAGATCAAGGCATTAATAATTACCGAAATTCATTATAAAAAAAGAAAAAAGTCAATCCAAAAGTTTTCAAAATTATTGGCATTGGAGCTAGGTATGGAATATTCAAGTTTGAGTAAGTTGTTTTCGGAAATTGTAGGAAATACTATTGAGCACTATGCCATAGAACAACGCATTGAGCGAGCAAAAGAGCTCTTGGTTTATAACGAGTTAACACTAAGTCAAATATCGTACGAGCTAAACTATAGTAGTCCTCAACACCTTTCTAGACAATTTAAACAAATAACAGGAATGACACCAACCCTTTTTAAAAAGGAGGGAAATCGAAAAAAATTAGATACTATTTAATCAAAATTATGCACAGGCTTTTTCTTAAATAGAGAGACTTTTGATTTTCAAACAAAAGAGATGAAACATATATATAAAATTATCGGAATGACATGTGTTGGTTGTAAAACCAATGTAGAAAATACATTAGGAAATTTTAATGGAATTATTGACGTTGCGGTGAATTTGGAAATAGGAGAAGTGGTTCTTGAAATGGAATCGCATATTTCTACTGGGAAATTACAAGAAGCCTTGTTAGAAGAAGGGTTACAGTATAAAATTGAAGCGGTAAAAAATGAAAATCAAAAAGAAAAACCTTCATGTTGTACTGCTAAAAAGGCAGCGGTAAAACCGGATTGTTGTGGATCTGAAGTAAAAGAAACCATTGGGCTGGTAAATGATGCACATGCTTTAAAAAAAGGAAACGGAGTGTTTTATTGCCCTATGCATTGTGAAGGAGAAAAAACTTATAATGCTCAAGTTGGATGTAAGGTTTGTGGAATGGATTTGGTTGAAGAATTAAGCTTGGCTGTTGAAGAGACAGCATTTAGCTGTCCGATGCACCCAGAAGTTATAACAGACAACATAGGGTCTTGTCCAATTTGTGGAATGGATTTGGTGCCGTTGATACCAATTGATTCAGCAGAAGAAACATCCTATAAAATATTAGTGAAGAAGTTTTGGGTCTCAGTTGTATGTACGCTGCCTATCTTTTTATTGGCAATGTCAGAAATGTTAGAAAACAATCCGTTGTATGCTGTTTTAGAACAGCAACATTCAAATTGGTTGCAATTCGTATTGTCAATTCCAGTGGTGTTTTATGCTACTTGGATGTTTTTTGAACGTGCCTGGAAGTCCATAAAATCGCTGCACCTAAATATGTTTACCCTTATCGGCATAGGGGCAGGAATCGCTTGGCTGTTTAGTGTTTTTGCCATGTTGTTTCCCGAAGTGTTTCCGCAAGAATTTAAGACCCAACATGGAAATGTTTTTGTTTATTTTGAAGCAACCACAGTTATTTTAACCTTAGTGTTATTAGGCCAGTTATTAGAGGCGAAGGCACATAGTCAAACGAGTGGAGCCATTAAAGAGTTGTTAAAGTTAGTTCCATCGGTAGCTACGTTGGTAGTAGATGGAAATGATGAAGTAATTGCAATTGACAAAATTAAAAAAGGTCATTTATTACGGGTGAAGCCAGGAGAAAAAATACCCGTTGACGGGATACTTATTGACGGGAATAGTAATATTGATGAATCTATGATTACAGGAGAACCAATTCCGGTTGATAAACATAGGGGGGATACTGTAAGTTCTGGAACCATAAATGGCACAAAATCATTTGTGATGAAGGCCGAAAAGGTAGGTGCAGAGACCTTGCTCTCTCAAATTATTCACATGGTAAATAAGGCAAGCCGATCTAAAGCGCCAATTCAAAAATTAGCGGATAGCGTTTCTAAATACTTTGTGCCAATTGTGCTTTTTCTATCGGTATTGACATTTGTAGTTTGGGCTGTTTATGGGCCAGAACCGACTTATGTTTTTGCCTTTGTAAATGCCATAGCCGTTTTAATTATTGCCTGCCCATGTGCGTTGGGCTTGGCTACTCCAATGTCTGTGATGGTTGGTGTTGGAAGAGGCGCTCAATCGGGAGTATTGATAAAGAATGCAGAAGCTTTAGAGAAAATGAATAAAGTAGATACATTGATTGTTGATAAAACAGGCACTATTACCGAAGGGAGACCATCTGTAGAAAAAGTAATCTCCATAGGTGCCATAGGCAAAGATGAATTAGTAGCATCGATAAGCTCATTAAACCAGTATAGTGAGCATCCTTTAGCAGAAGCGATTGTGAATTATGGAAAATCAAAAAAGAGTGTATTTTCTAACGTCGAGAATTTTGAAGCAATTGCAGGTAAAGGCGTGATAGGTATCGTACAAAATGTACACGTCGCTTTGGGGAATGAGAAGTTATTGGAACAGTTTTCTATAGAAATATCTGCTTCATTGAAACAACGGATGGTCAAAGAACAAGAACAGGGAAAAACAGTGTCCTTTATTGTTATAAATTATATAGCCGTGGGCTATGTTGTTATTTTTGATGCAATAAAAACAACCAGTGAAAAAGCAATAAAAGAGTTGCAGGATAAAGGAATCGAGGTGATGATGTTAACAGGTGATAATAGAAATACAGCGAAATCTATTGCTAATTTATTAAACCTGAAGCATTTTAAAGCCGAATGTCTTCCTGAAGATAAACTGAATGAAATAAAAGCATTACAACAGCAAGGAAAAGTTGTTGCCATGGCCGGTGATGGAATTAATGACGCACCTGCTTTAGCACAAGCAGATGTTGGCATAGCCATGGGAACCGGTACCGATGTTGCTATTGAAAGTGCTTCTATTACATTGGTTAAAGGTGATTTACAAGGAATTGTTAAAGCGAAAATATTAAGTCATAAGGTGATAGCAAACATTCGACAAAATTTATTTTTTGCGTTTATCTATAATGTGTTAGGAGTGCCAATTGCTGCGGGTGTCCTATATCCAATATTCGGATTGTTATTATCGCCTATGATTGCAGCGCTAGCTATGAGTTTTAGCTCAGTATCTGTCATAGCAAATGCTTTAAGGTTAAGAAAAATTAAAATTTAAAAAAAATGAAAAATTTAGTCACAGTATTTTTTATTGCAATCGTAATTGTTGGATGTAAAACGGATACAAAAAAGAAGAAAGATAAGATGCATCAAAACCATCAAATCGATAAAAATGAAACTTCAAACAAGAAAGTGTTAAGTCCACATACCTATGCAATGAGTATGATTGGAAATGCACACATTCATGTTGATTACTCTTCTCCAGGAGTAAGAAACCGAATGATTTTTGGAGGATTGTTGGCCTATGATGTAATTTGGCAAGCGGGAGCACATAAAGCCACTTGGTTAGAAACAAATAAAGACTTACTAATTGCTGGGAAAGTACTTCCTGCTGGGAAATATGGTTTTTTTGTAATTCCATCGAAAGAAGAATGGACCCTTGTTTTTAATAGTCGTTGGGAGCAACATGGAAAGGATGAGTATGATGCTAAAGAGGATGTGCTTCGATTTAAAGTAGTGCCAGAGATTTTAGATGAGGTGGTAGAGCATTTAAAGTATCAAGTAACTAAAACAAGTACTACTACAGGTGTCTTTTCTTTAACATGGGAAAAGGTATTCGTAAAATTTCCTTTTGAAGTAAAAATATAAAATTATTAAAATGAAAAAATATACAAGCTATATCGGAATATTAGTTGTTGGCCTGTTCTTAGGGTGGTTTCTTTTTGGAGATTCAAACGTTGATGAGGCGACTCATGAGCATCATGAAACAACTACCAAAAGTCAACGATGGACCTGTTCAATGCATCCGCAAATTATGCAGCCAGAAGCTGGCGATTGTCCAATTTGTGGTATGGATTTGATACCTGCAAATACGACAGCTGATGGATTGGATGCGAATCAGTTTAAAATGTCAAAAAATGCGTTGGCATTGGCAAACATTCAAACGTTAAAAATCGGAGAAGCTACGCTGTATGAAAATCAACTTTTTTTATCTGGCAAGGTTGTCGAGAATGAGAATAATAATGCAGTTCAAGCCGCTCATATTGGAGGGAGAGTAGAGAAATTATACATAAAATCATTGGGAGAAAATATAAAAGAAGGGCAATTGATTGCCTTGGTGTATTCTCCTGAATTGGTGACGGCACAAAATGAATTACTCGTAGCGTCATCATTAAAAACGAAACAGCCAAGTTTATACAAGGCTGTACGTAACAAACTAAAATTATGGAAACTTTCCAATACGCAGATTGAAACAATTGAGAAATCAAGAAAAACAATTGTTAATTTTCCAATGTATGCCAATGTAGCTGGTGTTGCAACAAGCATAATGGTTCAAGAAGGAAGTTATGTGAAGGAAGGGGAAGGACTGTTTAAAGTTGCGAATTTGCAAACTGTTTGGGCTGAGTTTGATGTCTTTGAAAAACAAATACCAATGGTCAAAAAAGGAAGTGAAATCAGCGTTACAACAAACACAGGTTCGAATAAAACAATAACGGCGAACATTTCATTTGTCGACCCAATCTTGAATGCTAAAACCAGAACTGTAGTTGCTAGAACTGTATTAAACAATACCCATAGAAATTTAAAACCAGGCATGTTTGTCAATGGTGTATTGCGTGTAGGTAAATCGAAGAGTAAGGGCCAATTAGCCGTTCCGAAAACAGCTGTTTTGTGGACAGGAAAACGCTCTTTGGTCTATGTGAAATCAAGTCAGGATCCGGTTTTTGAAATGCGTGAAGTTACTTTAGGGAAATCAATTGGTAAAAACGTTGAAATTATTTCTGGATTAAAATTGGGAGAAGAAATTGTTGTGAATGGGGCTTTTACGGTAGATGCAGCTGCACAATTGCAAGGAAAAAAATCGATGATGAATAAAAGTGGAGGTGTCACAACAACCGGACATGAAGGGCATGCCGGAATGAATACAGCAGTGGTAGGTAATCTGATAAAATCTAAAATGAAGCAGGAAAGAATTACTGTTTCTAAGCCTTTTCAAAAGCAATTGCATCAAGTTGTTGAAGCCTATATAAAACTAAAAGATGCATTGGTAGCATCTGACGCTAAATTATCCAAAAAGTATGCGTTACTTTTAGAGAGCGAATTGGCAAAAGTAGATATGAAATTATTAAAAGGTAGGACTGCTCATGAAAAGTGGATGCCGCTTCAAAAATCCATTAAAAAGACAACGAATAGTATGCTAAAGTCAGTTGGTATAAAAACGCAAAGAATCAAATTTATTAGTGTGTCCTCGAACCTGATTAAAGCAGTGCAAATATTCGGAATTAATAAAGAAATATACCATCAGTATTGTCCAATGGCAAATAACGACAAAGGCGCAAATTGGTTAAGTTTTCAAGAAGACATTAAAAATCCTTATTTTGGGGATGCCATGTTAACATGTGGAAACGTAGAAGAAATTATAAATTAATAACTAAATACAATCAAAATGAAAAAAGTAATTTTTAGTGTAGCTGTAGTGGTTGCCATGGTTTTTACAGGGTGTAAATCAGAAAAAAAAGAAACGACCAATACCGAACAAACAGAGTCAAAAATAGCTGTAACAGAAGCTAGTTTTGGTGTGCGTGGAAATTGTGGAATGTGTAAAAAAACAATTGAAACAGCTGCAAATAGTGTAGATGGAGTTACTGCTGCAACTTGGGATAAAGCAAAGAAGAAAATGAATATTTCTTTTGATGCTTCTAAAACAAATGCGTTGGCTGTGCAAACCGCAGTTGCAAAATCCGGATATGACACAGAAAATGTGACGGGGAATCTAGAATCTTATAACGGTTTGCCTGGGTGCTGTAAATATGACCATGCCATGGAGATGAATCAGACAGGTGAAAAAAAATCTAAGGATACCCATTAAGGTCTACCTGAGTTTTTAAAAAAAAAGCGCTGTTTTTATCAGCGCTTTTTTTATCTTTAATTATGGATTTATTTAACCAAGAAAGAGTTGCTAATATTTTACCCTATGATGGCATTGCTGATTATCATGGTAAAGTGTTGACAGACGAATTATGCCTGTATTATTATGAAGCTTTATTGAATGAAATCGCATGGAAAAATGATGAAGCAGTTATTTTTGGTAAACGAATAATTACGAAACGTAAAGTTGCTTGGTATGGTGATACAAATTATGATTATAATTACTCAAATGTTACGAAGCAGGCTTTGCTTTGGACAGAAGAGTTATTGGAGTTAAAAGCGATTGTAGAAAAGGAGAGTAATGCTAGCTATAATGCTTGTTTATTAAATTTATACCATTCAGGAGAGGAAGGGATGGCGTGGCATTCTGATGGAGAAAAAATGTTGAAGAAAAATGGAGAGATCGCTTCGTTAACGTTAGGAGCTGAACGTAAGTTTTCTTTTAAACATAAAGAGTCTAAGCAAAAAATAGATATTATTTTGGAAAGAGGAAGTTTGTTAGTGATGAAAGACAAAACGCAAACCAATTGGTTGCATCGGTTGCCACCAACAAAATTGATAAAAACACCTAGAATAAATTTAACGTTTAGAACAATTAATGTGTAAAGATTGTCGTTTCTTTGCAAGATTAAAATCACGTATTTATTTTGGAATCTAAACCGTCAACAAATCTTAATAAATTTATTAGTAGCACAGGTATTTGCTCACGTAGAGATGCTGAAAAACTTATTACTGCAGGTCGTGTTACTATTAATGGAGAGCTAACAAAATTAGGAAATCGTGTTTTTGAAGGGGATGTAGTGAAGGTAGACGGCAGGCCGTTGCAGGTAAAGCCAAAAACCTTGTATATTGCTTTTAATAAACCAATTGGAATTGTTTGTACTACAGACTCTAGAGAGAAAAAAAATATTGTTCGTGAGATCAATCATCCAGAAAGATTGTTCCCTATTGGACGTTTAGATAAACCATCTGAAGGATTAATATTCTTAACTAATGATGGAGATATTGTAAATAAAATTCTTAGGGCTGGTAACAATCACGAAAAGAACTATTTGGTTACAGTTGATAGACCAATTACTGATGATTTTATCGAAGAAATGGGGGCAGGAATTCCAATCTTAGGGACTGTCACTCAAAAATGTAAGGTCACTAAAATTTCTGGAAAAACATTTCAGATTGTTTTGACACAAGGTCTAAATCGTCAAATTCGTAGAATGTGTGAGTACTTAGGATATGAGGTGCTGAAACTGCAACGTACTCGAATTATGAATGTTAGTTTGGGAAACTTAGCAATTGGTCAATGGCGTGAATTGACAGAAAAAGAACTTTCTGAGATTAATGAAATGGTGGCAACTTCTTCTAAAACAGAAGAAGCATCTGTTGACGAAAAGAAAATAAAAAGGCAACCATCAAAAAAGCCAGCTAGAAAACCCAACGATTTTAATAAAAAAAGTGCGTCGTTTAGAAAAAATTCACCAAAATCTAAAAGAAACGCAAATAATTCACCTAGAAAAAAGAGACGCTAAACGTTTCATTTTTTTTAACTTTTCAATTCTTAAATAACTGTATCTTTGCAAGCAATGAAATTTGACTTAAAAATTACCGACCCAAAAAGTAAAGCCAGAGCTGGTGTAATCACCACAGAT
>Ga0105356_10002855_pt1 | contig 17122 bp, 13 predicted proteins | sample GOMGulsemesocosm_3_FD_83502 | JGI IMG/M metagenome (GOLD analysis project Ga0105356, IMG submission 83502) | Methane-oxidizing microbial communities from mesocosms in the Gulf of Mexico - GOM9D Gulf of Mexico | ecosystem: Environmental > Aquatic > Marine > Cold seeps | place: Gulf of Mexico...
TCAGAAGATCCTCGATAAAGAGATCACGAGGATGACGGGGGGCAGCGGAACTCGATAACGACGAAACCAAACGCCATCCCCGCAGTCTTTTGAGCGGGGATCTCGTACCGCGCGCCGTGAACTCAACTTAGCGACAGGCTTCAGAAGATCCTCGATAAAGAGATCACGAGGATGACGGGGGGCAGCGGAACTCGCAACGACCGACATAATATTAGAAATGTTGTTGTTAATTTTTGCAACATGGTTGTGTTTTTAAATAACAGCCCCATATAACTTGTAACAATCAAATAAAACAAAAAAATATTAGGAATTATTATGGCGGAACAAGCTACTTCACCAATTAAGGCATTGAATGCTACGGCTCACGGCAGCGTTAAGATCAAGACTGGTTTAAACTTAGAGTCTACTGCTAAGCAACAAATTTTACCGTTAATCGTTCATGAATTTGCGAAGGCCGGTTCAGCGATGCCAGTAATCTTTATTAAGCCAAATGCAGAGAGTGAGGAATATCAACCTGCTGGTTTACTAGGTTTGAAACCTGAAGAAAACTTATTCTATGTTGACGACAAATGGCAGGGCGATTACCTACCCGCTGTTGTTACTCATCATCCATTTGCAATGGTTCCTACGCCAGGCGAAGAAAGTCGCTTACAAATGCTAATTAATGAAAACAGCGCTCAGTACAATGAAGAAGAAGGCGATGCATTATTTGAAGATGGCAAAGAAACTGAGTATCTAACTAAGCGTAAAGAATCTTTAGGTAACTACTTCAATAGCATGCACGTAACACGTGAGTTCACTAAATTTCTTGCTGAAAAAGAATTGTTGATTGAACAAACACTTTCAGTTGATATCAATGGTGAGAAAGTACAGTTAAACGGTTTGTTCTTAGTCGATGAAAAGAAACTAAACGAGATGTCAGATGAAGAGCATCTAGAGCTACGTAAGCGTGGTTTCTTAGCACCAATCTACGCTCATTTAGGTTCCTTACATCAAGTTAACCGTCTAGCAAAAATCCGTGCGGCACAGTAAAACATAGTCAGCACATAACAAGGCCGCTTATTCGAGCGGCCTTTTTTTTCGACAAAATTAACGATAGCGAGTGGCTTCCAAGCTATTTGGTATTGTATACAATCATCGGTAAGGAAAGGATTTTTCTTTGTTAGTTACTTTGTTCTTGAAACTTAGGCGGTAACATGCAACATTAGAACATTACTAATAATAAAGTATTAAATTCTTAAACGGATAATGAATGAGTGCTAATGGACGCTTTGCCCTGTGGCAAGGTCTAATTATTATTTCCGGTCTATTTTTGACAGGAATAAGTAGTTGGTTGATATACCAAGGAGAAATACGAGACGTCAATAATGCGATGAAAATTGATGTTGATCATCGTTCGGAAGTATTAGCTCGGATGTTATTCTCGAGTGTTGAACCGTTGCATGTAATGGCAGCATTATTTGAAAATGATACACCGCCAACCTACGCTCGATTTAATAAGCATGCACAGAGGATTTTTTCAGATCATAATGCGATTCAAGCGTTAGAGTGGATCCCTAAAGTTCAACTTTCAGAGCGCGATGGCATTGAAAAAAAAATGCGACATCTTTACCCTGATTTTGAGATTAGACAACGTGGGCTTGACAACTCGATGGTACGAGCATCGGAGCGCGAAGAATACTTTCCCGTATCTTACGTGGCACCGATTATCGGTAACGAGAAGGCGATTGGTTTTGACCTAGCATCTAATGCGACGCGATATGCGTCACTCATCAAATCACGAGATAGTGCAACAGAGATCGCTACGGCCAGTATTAATTTGGTGCAAGAAACCGGAAATAGTAAAGGTTTTTTAGTATTTTTACCGATCTATAAAACGACGTTTAACAAACTGATAGTAGATAAGAACGATTTTAATGAACATTTATTAGGTTTTGTGCTCGGGGTTTATCGTATCAACGAATTATTCTATAAATCCGCATTAACCGAAAATCCGATCGGCCTCGAACTGATGCTGTATGACAATCACAGTAGTGCTGATGTTGACCTCTTACTACGTGATATCTCTCGTACTGGCGTCGACCTCGAAACTGACATTTCCTACAAAAAGGATTTACCGCTATTTTACTCCCGTCAGTGGAGCTTAGTGGCGAAACCGACGCATGGCTATGTTGGCGAGTTCCATAGCTATATTCCGCATGCGGTTGCGTTCTTTGGTTGCTTGCTGACATTGCTAACGGTGTTTTATATGCGGATGATTTACAGTCAGTCCGTGCGTGTGCAAAAGATGGTTGATGATAAGACTAGGGAATTGAGCCTGGTAAACCAAAAGCTTAAAAGAATATCCCGCACCGATAGTCTTACCCAAATTGCTAATCGACGTTGCATGGATGTATTTTTCGACAAGGAATGGGCACGGGCTAAACGATATCAATCGACTATATCGGTGATTATGATCGATATTGATAACTTCAAGCAATATAACGATTTCTACGGTCATCAACTCGGTGATGAATGCTTAAAGAGTGTCGCACAAGTCTTTTCGAAGATGCTCGGTCGCCCTGGGGATATGGTTGCGCGGTATGGTGGTGAAGAATTTTGCTTGATAATCGCCCATAACACTGATGTATCGGCAATCGCTCATAAATGCCAGACCAGCGTTGAGCGATTGCAAATATCCCATCAAATGTCGCAAACCAGTGACTATGTCACGATCAGTGTAGGCTATTGTACGGTGATCCCACAGCAAGGCATGATGCCCCAAGACGCGTTGAAAGCGGCGGATAAGGCACTTTACCTGGCGAAAGATAATGGTAAAAACCGGGTCGAAAAAATGTTATTCGAATCAGGTAAACAAGCCGCTGCTACGTTAATTGAAACAAACGACTAGCCCTGTCTCCTTAAGCTACCTCGGCCTCCGGCACATCACGGCGGATGAGGTAGTCGAAGGCGCCAAGTGCTGAATTTGCACCATCGCCCATCGCAATAATGATTTGTTTGTATGGGCTGTCGGTGACATCACCGGCCGCAAAAACACCAGCGACCGATGTTTCGCCACGTTTGTTGGTAACAATCTCCCCACGACTAGTCAATTGAATATCACCTTTTAAGAACTCGCTATTAGGCATCAAGCCAATCTGCACAAAAATCCCCGCAAGCGTCACGGTATGGTTGTCACCCGTGGTGCGATCGGTATATTTCAGTGCTGTGACTCGTTTGCCATCACCAATCACGTCAGTGGTTTGCGCCGACTTGATAATCGTCACATTCTCTAACGAATTAGCCTTGCGTACCAATACATCATCTGCGCGCAGTGTATCAGAAAATTCCAGCACGGTAACATGCTCGACAATGCCCGCAAGATCGATAGCGGCTTCGACACCTGAGTTGCCACCGCCGATGACAGCTACAGGCTTTCCTTTAAATAAGGGGCCGTCACAGTGGGGGCAATAGGCAACGCCTTTACCGCGATATTCATTCTCGCCCGGCACATTCATTTCGCGCCAGCGCGCACCTGTGGCTAATAGCACCGACTTACTCAGTAGCATGGCGCCGTTGGCCAGTAGCACTTCAATAAGTCCTGTTTGCTCATTGCGCCTGACCTTTTGAGCCTTGTTGTTATTCATAATATCAACATCATAGCCACGTACATGTTCTTCGAGATTGGCAACCAGTTTAGGTCCATCGGTGGCTTTGATGGAGATAAAATTTTCTATCGCCATGGTATCAGCCACTTGTCCGCCGAAACGGTCGGCTACCAGTCCGGTGTTAATACCTTTACGTGCGGCATAAATGGCGGATGCGGCGCCAGCGGGGCCACCACCGACGACTAGAAAATCGAAGGTTTCCTTATCTTCTAATTGCTGCGCCTGACGGACGCCGGCTTTGCTATCGACCTTGTTAATAATTTCGGTTAACGAAATACGGCCCTGGCTAAAGCTCTGTCCATTAAGGTATACCGAGGGTACGGCTAAGATATCGCGATCAAAAACTTCGGTTTGAAACAGAGAGCCATCAATCATCACATGCTTAACTTGCGGATTGATTGCCGCCATCATGTTTAATGCCTGCACGACATCGGGACAGTTTTGACAGCTCAATGAAATGTACGATTCAAAGAGGTATTCCCCATTGAGTTGCTTAACTTGCTCAATCATATCGCTGGATATTTTCATCGGATGGGAGCCGCTATGGAGTAAGGCCATGACCAGTGAGGTGAATTCATGTCCCATCGGGAGTCCGGCAAATCGCATCTCGCTGTTAATAGCGGTGCCGCGAACTAACATGGAGGGGACGCGCTCATTAGCAACATCGCCTTGGGTGACACTGATTAACGGCGATAAGTCCGCAATCTGTTGCGCTAAGGCGTTAAGCTCTTTAGCCTTAGGGCTGTCATCAACGAAGGTGACTAGCTCAACCGGTGTCTTTAAATTGGTTAAATAGGTTTTTAATTGGGTTTGCAGATTCGTGTCTAGCATAGATACCTCGGGTGTGATGAAAGGAGAGAAGATGTCCCGCGCAAAGGCCGCGGGGCTGGGCAGAGATTAAATCTTGCCGACTAAGTCTAAGCTTGGTGCTAGTGTTTCTGCACCTGGTTGCCATGCTGCAGGGCATACTTCGCCATCGTGTTCTGCAACATATTGTGCCGCTTTAACTTTACGCAGTAGTTCTGCTGCACTGCGGCCAATGCCTAGATCATGAACTTCAGCAATCTTGATTTCACCTTCAGGATTAATCACGAATGTGCCGCGTAATGCCAAGCCTTCGTCTTCAATCATTACACCGAAGTTACGGGTAATTGCGCCCGTTGGATCGCCAATCATTGGGTATTTAATTTTGTTAATGGTGTCTGAAGTGTCGTGCCACGCTTTATGCGTGAAGTGAGTGTCGGTCGATACTGAGTATACTTCAACACCCATGCCTTGTAGCTCTTCATAATAATCTGCCATGTCACCTAACTCGGTAGGACAGACGAACGTGAAATCAGCAGGGTAGAAGAAAACTACTGACCATTTGTTGGCAAGGTCTTGCTCGCTAACACCGATAAACTCGCCGTTGTGAAAAGCGGTTGCATTAAATGGCTGTAATTTGGTATTGATGATTGATTGGTTCATATTGAACTCCTCGTTAATTAGTTAATGTGCTTAGGAACGAGACACATCATAGCGAGGAGTAATGTATTAGTATAATCGATAGAATGTATAGTTTTAATTGGTTTTACCTATTACTCCCATGCTCTGGCGAATCGTTGCCACAATTGAACGCACACACTTCATCCGAGAATAGTTTGGACGGATCACTAACGAAATGCCACGTTTTGGCGCGGGAGCTGAAAAATGGACATAACTGATCGCCTCGTTGGTTAAGCGATCTTGAGCCGCGAGTGATGGTAATAGGGTAATCCCCATGCCGCTAGCTACCATGTGACGCAGTGTTTCTAAACTCGTGGCCTGAAAACTATTGTCCTCTTGCGCTCCTGCGGCGAAGCAATAGCCCATCGCCTGATCTTTTAAGCAGTGTCCATCTTCGAGGGTTAAAATGTTGTGACCGTGCAAATCGCCCAGCGCCAACGCATCTAACTTGGCTAGTGGATGGTTAGTTGGGGCGGCTAGCATCAATGGCTCATCAAACAATTGGTAGGACTCGAACTTATCCATCTGAGTCAGGTACGGTAAAATCAAGATATCGAGCTTGCCGCTATCAAGCTGCTCGAGCAAGACTTTGGTTTGGTTTTCGTGCAAAAAAAAATTGATGTTAGGCAGGCTTTGATGCAGTGGCGCCATGATGTGTGGCAGCAAATAGGGTGCTAAAGTTGGGATCAATCCGACATGTAAGTCACCGGCGAACGGATCGAGCAACGCCCTAGCCGAGGCTTCAAAATCATTGGCTGCTTGCAGCACCTTGCGGGCATCTTGCACCAGCTGTTCGCCAGCGGGGGTTAGCATCACGTTGCGACGGTGGCGCTCCACTAGTTGCAGACCAAGCTGTTGCTCCAGTTTCATCAATTGACCGCTAAGCGTTGGTTGACTGACAAAACACGCTTCGGCTGCCTGACCAAAGTGTTTATGCTCATCGATGGCATTGAGATATTCAAGATCACGCAGTTTTATCATTGCTACTACCTATTAATAATTAGCCGAGAATACATTGTACCAATGAGAGGGCGGTTAACCAATACCAAATAATTTGTAACATATCCGAGTAACTTAGCCTAAAGATATGCAGTAGACTGAGTTATCGGAGGAAACATTATGCCATTGCCATTTATTGTTGCCGGTGCCGCGTTAGGCGCCTTGTTGTTACACGATCACGAGAAAGAGCACCTTAAGCGCCAAGACCGCACGCGTCATGCGCCGATTAACGATGTTATGGGTCGTGAGCCTTCTGACATACACCCCAGCACACGATATACGTCGATGGTGCCTGGTTCAATTGTCTGCTGCGAAGTCTTTGAAGCGTTTATGCATACTGGCATTGTTATCGATGACAACACCATCGTCGAATTGCATGGTAATGGTCTTATCCGCGCAGTATCGCCACAACGGTTCTTAGCTAAGCGCAGTGGAAAGCACCTATTTATTGCCTGCGATCAGGCTTCAAATCCGTTGGTAATAGCACAGTGTGACGACAATGCGGCCAGCGAAGTATTTAGTCACTATGAGTATGATCTGTTTGAGAGCAACTGTTATCGCCATACTTGGCGTTGGTTAAGCGGGGAAGATAAGACAATTAAATCGTTTGAGGAATTTAATCGACTGCTTAGTACCTTAACCAAGCAGCCGATTTATTGGGATCAAGTTAGCCGATAACACCGAGGTTTAATAGCTCGTTGTATTGCGCATCAGACATCTTCATGTCTTTCATCAAAATCTGCTGTGTGTGCTGACCAAGTTCGGGCGGCGCACTGTGATAAACAATCGGCGTATCCGATAAATTCATTGGGCTAGCCACCGTCTTAATCATATTTTCATCCCAATCTGGCACTTCCCGAACCATGTTACGATGCTTTATTTGGGGATGATTAAATACCTGCTCAATCGTATTAACGGGACCACAAGGAACTGATACTTGGCCGAGGGCTTCAATCCAATAAGCCGTTGTTTGAGCCGCTAACGCATGGGCAATGATCGGCACCAAATCACCTCGATGAATGACACGTTGCGCGTTAGCAGCAAAGAGTGGACTGGTGGCCAGTTGTGGACGTCCAATCACCGCGCAAAACTTCGCGAACTGACTATCATTACCGACCGCCAAAATTAGACTGCCATCGTTTGTCGCAAACGTTTGGTATGGCACAATATTGGGATGGCCATTACCTAATCGATTGGGGTTGTGGCCCGTCGCCAGATAATTCATTCCTTGATTGGCCAAGGTGGCCATTTGCACATCGAGCAATGCAATATCGATATGTTGGCCGCGCTTAGTATGAGTTCGCGCCATCAATGCGGCCAAAATAGCGTTACAGCTGTATAAACCTGTCATGACATCGACCAGTGCAACGCCAACCTTCATCGGCTCACCCTCCGGTATACCTGTTAGGCTCATCAAGCCGCCTTCGCCTTGGATCATCGCATCATACCCAGGCTTGTGCGCACTAGGGCCAGTTTGCCCAAATCCTGTTATCGAGCAATAGACGAGGTTGGGATTAACCTGCTGCAAAGATTGATAGTCTAAGCCATATTTTGCCAAGCCACCAACCTTATAATTTTCAATCACCACATCCGCACCTTTCACTAAATCACGAATAATTTGCTGTCCCTGTGCATGCGTGATATCGATAGAAATCGATTGCTTGTTGCGGTTAGCACAATGAAAATAAGCCGCTTGTGGCGGCTGTTCATCGGTGGCCTCCTTAATAAATGGAGGTCCCCAATAGCGCGTGTCATCGCCTTTTTTTGGCCGTTCTACCTTAATCACCTGCGCGCCTAAATCGGCTAGCATCTGCGAAGCCCATGGCCCCGCTAAGATACGACTAAGATCGACAACCTTAATGCCATCAAGCGCGCCAGCCATTAGCAGAACGCCGCAATGCCGGTGATGGCACGGCCTAAGATTAAGGCATGCACATCATGAGTACCTTCATAGGTATTAACCGCCTCAAGATTCATCACATGACGAATCACCCCAAACTCATCGCTAATGCCATTACCGCCGTGCATATCGCGCGCCACACGGGCGATATCCAATGCCTTGCCACAGTTGTTGCGTTTTAGCATCGAAATTAACTCGACCGGGCATTGACCATTATCCATCAAGCGTCCCATCTGTAGACAGCCTTGGAACGCGAGTGCGATTTCAGTTTGCATATCCGCTAGCTTCTTTTGGATCAGCTGATTAGCGGCTAACGGACGATTAAACTGCTTACGATCTAAGGTATAAGTACGGGCGGCATTAAAACAGAACTCCGCCGCGCCCATACTGCCCCACGCAATGCCATAACGCGCCTTGTTTAGACAGCCAAAAGGACCCGCTAGCCCCTTAATATCTGGGAACATATTTTCTTCAGGCACCATCACATTGTCCATCACTATCTCACCAGTGATTGATGCACGTAACGAAAATTTGCCTTCGATTTTAGGTGCCGATAATCCTGCCATGCCTTTCTCAAGCACGAAGCCACGGATCACTCCATCGAGTTTAGCCCACACTACAAAGACATCGGCGATGGGAGAGTTAGTGATCCACATCTTATTACCCGTTAAGCGATAACCGCCGTCCACCTTCTTAGCGCGCGTGGTCATCGATGCCGGATCGCTGCCTGAATCTGGCTCGGTTAACCCAAAACAACCGACCCATTCACCGCTGGCGAGTTTAGGTAAATATTTCATGCGTTGCTCTTCGGTGCCATAAGCATAGATAGGATGCATTACTAATGATGATTGCACGCTCATCGCACTACGATAACCGCTATCGACACGCTCAACCTCGCGCGCAACTAACCCATAGCTCACGTAATTGACTTCACTACCACCGTATTGCGCTGGCAGAGTTGCGCCAAGAAGACCAAGCTCACCAAGTTCACTCATTATCTCGCGATCAAATATTTCATGGCGATTGCCTTCTAAGGCTCTTGGTAATAGTTTTTCTTGGCAATAGGCATGTGCAGTATCGCGGATCATCCGTTCGTCTTCGCTCAATTGGTTGTCGAGAAACATCGGATCTTGCCAGCTAAAAGGGGTTAATTTGCTCATCGTGACTCCGTAATAAGTTGATTGTATAGCCAAGCGCCATGGCTAATTATATTGGTTACTTTACGTTCTTATCTGTTATAAATATAATATATTGATGTTATATTTTTGATAAGTAAATTATATGAACTTACAGCAGCTCGATTACTTTAAACAATTAGCCGATACAGGCAACTTTACCAAGGCCGCGAAAAAAATCGGCATTGCTCAGCCTGCGCTAAGCATCGCGATGAAGAAACTCGAGCACCAGCTCGGCCTCAATCTAATTAACCGCAGCGATCGCAACGACTTACTCCGCCGAAGGCAAGGTGCTTTATCAGGCCGCTGGTAGCCTATTAGCTCATGCAGACCAAGTGGCACAACAACTACAGGAGCTTAAAGATCTCAACAGTGGCGTAGTACGCTTTGGGGTGTCAGCGATGATGGGCTCATATTATTTCCCCAAGGTATTATTGGCGTTTAAGCAACAATATCCCAACATCACAGTGCAGTTGTTTGAGCAAGGCACAGCGGCCTTAGAGCAAATGTTGCTTGATGGCGAAGTGGATATCGCGCTAATTCGCGGCGAGCAAGAGTCCGATCAGTTGCGCTACATCGACTTAATCGACGAGCCGATGATGGTGGGCTTGCCTGCTAACCATCCGTTAGCGCAGTGTGATTCGATGTCGTTAGCGACCTTTTGCCAGCAGCCCTTGGTGTTATTTAGAGACGGCTATTTTCTACGTGAGGCAATCAGCCAATATTCGCAGGAGCATAAACTGAAGTTAGACATAAAGATGGAGACTAATTTGATTGAGTTGCAAAAATCATTAGTCAAAAATGATCTAGGTATTACCAGTTGTTTGGCGGGGATCATGCAAGACACGCCTCAATTGACCACGATTCCCTTCGCCCCAGCCATTGTTTTAAAGCTTGGCTTAGCCTGGAAGAAGAGCCATTACCTGTCCAGCGCCAGTAAAGTGTTTGTTAACTACATTAAACAGCATTATTTAAACTAGTCCTTTCGGCGTATTTTATATTCATTTTCGTAACATCTTATAACGTAATTTGTTGGTTTTTTTGTCGTTTTTGTTACCTTAAACAGCGTATTTACACAGAATTAAGAAAGTTGTTGATTGTTAATTAAATGTTGCGCTAAAGTGTCTGTTAGTTGATCTAAGTCAATAAGAATCGACAACAAATATAATAGGAAGAGGAAACAACGATGAACAAAACATTTAAGGTAACCGCGCTTGCCGTATCAATGGCAACGGCGTTTGCTTCTTCAGCTGCTTTCGCAGCAGACGAACAAGAATCTGAAATCGCTAAAAATGCCGAAAAAATCTCAGTCATTGGCTCACGCGCCGCGCCGCGCTCTGCTGCTGACTCAGCAGTCCCCGTTGATATTATCGGCGGTGATGAAATTGCTAACCAAGGTCCTTCGGACATGGTTTCGTTACTACAAAACATCGTTCCGTCGTTTAACGTAAATGACCAACCAATTAACGATGGTACGACCCTTGTTCGTCCAGCTAACTTGCGCGGCTTGGCCTCTGATCACACATTGATTCTTGTCAATGGTAAGCGTCGTCATCGTAGTGCGGTAATTACCTTCTTAGGTGGTGGCCTATCTGATGGTGCTCAAGGACCTGATTTATCAGTATTCCCAGCAAGCGCAATCAAACAAGTTGATGTGTTACGTGATGGCGCAGCGGCGCAATACGGCTCAGATGCATTGGCTGGCGTAATGAACTTCACCCTTAAGAATGCTAGCGAAGGCGGCATGTTTGAAGTGAAGTATGGCGAGTTCTTTGAAGGCGACGGCGACGGCGTACAAATCTCGGGTAACCTTGGCCTACCACTCACTGAAAATGGTTTCGTTAATACCTCATTTGAATGGAAGCAATCAGATCCAACCTCACGCAGCGTACAACGAGATGATGCTCAGGCCATCATCGACTCAGGTAACACCGCCGTGGCTAGCCCAGCACAAGTGTGGGGCGCACCTGAATTTAAAGAAGACATCAAAGTCTTTATTAATGCGGGTATCGACCTTGGTAATGGCGCCGAAGCGTACCTGTTTGGTAACATTGCAAAGCGTGATGTCGAAGGTGGTTTTTATTTCCGTAATCCGTTGAATCGTGGCGCTGCGTATTCTAATGATGATGGGGAAACACTATTAATTGGTGACATGACCCCTGGTTCTATTGCCGAAGGTGGCGATGGTATATCTTGTCCTGTCGTTACTGTGCCAAGAGATGCAGCAGGCAATTTAACTGGCAATGTGCTTAATACGGCAGAGTATCTTGCGGTTGCCGCAGACGAGAACTGTTGGTCATTCAACGAAATGTTCCCTGGTGGCTTCACGCCTAAGTTTGGCGGTAAAGTAACAGATACTTCATTAGTGTTTGGTACTAAAGGCGAGTTCGGCGAAGAAGTATTCTATGATGTGAGTTTCTCACATGGTCGCAATGAAGTGGCATACAAGATCCGCAACACCATCAATGCCTCTCTAGGTAGTAAGACGCCAACCTCATTTAGTCCAGGCACCTACATCCAACAAGAAGATATGCTTAATATTGATTTGTCTAAAGTAGTCGATGTTGGCTTTGAAGAGCCAATGAACATTGCTGGTGGTTTCGAATACCGCAATGAGTCATATCAGGCTATCGCAGGGGATCAAGCATCTTGGGAAATCGGTCCACTAGCGGATCAAGGCTTTAGTATCGGTTCTAACGGCTTCCCTGGTTTATCTGCACGAAGCGCAGGCAAGACCAGCCGCCAAAGTGTTGCATTGTACCTAGATACCGAAGTGTACTTTACCGATGATTTCATGATGGGCGGTGCATTACGCTTCGAAGATTTCTCTGATTTTGGTAACACCACCAAGGGTAAAATTACCGCTCGTTGGGAATTTGCCGAAGATTGGGCGGTTCGTGGCGCAGCAAGCACCGGCTTTAAGGCACCGACTATTGGCCAAACAACCGTACGTAACGTAACCACCGCATTTAACGATGAAGGCGTGTTAATCGATCGTGCAACGTTGCCACCTACAGACCCTATTTCGGTCAAGAAGGGCGCGACTAAGCTAACACCAGAAGAATCTACGGCTTACAGCATCGGTTTAGTGGGTGAATTTGATAACGGTATTTTCCTTACTGTTGACTACTTCAACATCGAAGTAACAGATCGTATCTCTACGACCTCTGGTATTAAGCTAACCGATCAAGATCGTACAGAACTAATCGCTGCTGGCGTCAGCGATGCGGGAAGCTTTACTGAAGTATCGTTCTTTACCAATGATTTTGACACGACTACGCAAGGCGTCGATATCGTAGCAAGTTATGACATGGACATGTTTGGTGGTGAAACCAAGTTTGCGTTTGCTTACAACTGGACCCAAACCAAGGTTGATCGTGTTAAAGAAGTTATCGTTAACGGTGAGACAACCAAAAACATCAGCGATCAACGAGTCATGATGCTTGAGAATAACCTCCCTGCAACACGTTATAGCTTATCGGCCAATCACACCAATGGTGACTGGCGCATGCTAACACGTCTTCGCTACGTCAACGGTATCTATGAAGATCACTTAGACTCAAACCTACCATTTTCGGTAGGCAGTGAAGTAGTGATGGATGCGGAAGTGGCTTACACCATGAACGACAACTGGAAGTTCACGCTAGGTGCTACTAACTTGTTCGACGAGCGCCCTGATGAAATCACGCCATACGATAACGAAGTTGCTGGGTCTAAATACCCAACAACGTCGCCAATCGGTATCGGCGGTGGTTACTACTACGTTAAAGCAACTTATAACTTTTAATCATATAAGTTAGCGTTCAGCCAAAGATAAGAAGCCAGCGCAAGCTGGCTTTTTCATTAAAACGAGCCGCTAATCACCAAGGGCTCCTCACTGTGCTTGAGTTCAATCACACCATCAAGTAATGTTGTCAGACCCGGACGGCACATCTCACTATTGGTAATATCGAGCACCACTATTTGCCCTAAATCATTAATCACAAAAAGCCCCGGCTCACAGAAAGGATGATTGGTTTGATTAAAGTCCTTAGGCAATGAGATATAAAGACTTAATTCATGCATTTGACTAATTGAAAGGCCAAACGCAATGGGGAATGATACCGTTAAACTCTTAAGGTGCTTCTGTAGTTGTTCGCCGTCATCGGCTGACACCGCGGTAATACTAATTCCATGTTCGATAAGTCTGGATTTTATACACTCCACGCTATTGAGGAAATCAGTACATCGTTGACTATGAAAACCGCGATAAAAAACGACCATATGCCACGTCGAATTACTATAGGGTTCACTAATATCTATCTCTGCACCGGAAATTGTCGGCAATACAATCCGTGGAAAATACTCACCGGCTCTTAACTTGGAATTATCCATAGTACTACTAAGCTCCTTCTCTGTATGAATGCAGAGTATAGGATCAAATAATAATTTTTCTGCTTTATTAATAGAGATTTTTAATTTATGCCTATAATCATGCGGAAGGTAATTACATATAACTAATAGTTATATGTATTTACTCAACATTTGACTTAATTATGGTTGTGTAGATCTGGGATTTCGATGAATAATGCCTAACTTTATTAATTCATTTGTAACCATTATGTTACAACTCTTTTATTTGGTGGTGTCGGTGCTACACTCTGACTGCATTTTAGGCAATTACTGTCAGTTATCGTTATAAATTGACCACCAAGTATTCAAAGAACAAGGAATTTACAATGCCAAACAACACACCAACAGCGCTAGCGGCGCATGTCTCATCTTTTTTCACCGGTAAACTGTTACCGGCTTCTTTAATCATCGCCGCAGGCACAGTCGCTAGTACCACCGCAATGGCTGCCGACGCCACCGTGAAAAGCGATGTCGAACGCATCATCGTCACCGGCTCTCGTCGTAACGATCGCACGGTCTCAGACTCAAGCGTACCGGTTGACGTGATTAACCTCGATGATATGGTCACTACTGGCCAACTAGAAGTTAGTCAAATTTTAAGTACATTAGTTCCAAGCTTTAACTACCCACATTCATCGATTGCCGATGGTACCGATCATTCACGCCCAGCTGTATTGCGTGGCCTAGCACCGGATCATACTCTAGTGCTTATTAATGGTAAGCGTCGTCATAGCTCGGCACTGCTTAACTTAAATGGCACCGTAGGTCGCGGTTCAAGTGCGGTTGATTTAAATACTATTCCGACATCAGCGATTAAATCTATCGAAGTATTACGCGATGGCGCAGCTGCTCAATATGGCTCAGACGCAATTGCAGGTGTTATCAACATTATCCTAAAAGACCAGCCCGGTGGTAGCCTTAGCGCAACTTATGGCGAATACAACACTCAAATGGCGGGCTCAGCGCAACTTACCGGTGTTAGCGCCGATGCCAACGGCGATCTATTGTTCGCTACTGGCGGCGATCGCAAGCTCACTGATGGTGGCGTCACCACCATTGCCGGTGATTATGGCTTTGAGTTAGGGAGTGATGGCTTCATGAACTTATCGTTTGAGTCACGTAAACGTGATGCATCAAACCGTTCAGGCTTCGACCCACGCGAAAACTATGCACGTATCGATGGCGAGCTAGACCCACGCGAACTAACAATCGATCGCTACAACCATAAATTTGGTAAGGCAGAGATCGAAGACTTAGCCGTGTTCGTCAACATGGGCATCAACCTGTCTGAAACAACTGAACTTTACGCATTCGGTAGCTACGGCGACCGTGACGGACTATCAGGTGGCTTCTACCGCCGGGCTAAAGACAGCCGTAACGTATTAGATGTGTACGCCGATGGCTTTTTGCCACACATTGGCTCTAGCGTAAAAGATCATTCACTAGCATTAGGTGTTAAAGGCGAAAACAGCGATTGGAACTGGGACGTTAGCGCAACTCTAGGCCAAAATGATTTCGGCTTCATGGTTAAAAACTCAATCAACACCTCGATGGGAGCTGATAGCCCAACCGAATTTGATAATGGTAGCCTAGTGTACGATCAGCTCGTATTAAACGCCGGCGCCAACACCATGATGGACTGGGGCCTAACCAACGAAGTCTTCGTTGCTTTTGGCGCTGAGTATCGTAAAGAAAACTACCAGATTAAAGCCGGTGAAGAAGCGTCTTACATTACGATCCTAGACGATGACGGCAAGCCCGTAGCCGCTGGTGGCGCACAAGTACTGTCTGGTTTCTCACCAGCGAGTGCTGTGGACGAAAGCCGCCACAATGTTGCACTTTATGTGGAACTAGACACGGATTTCTCTGACAACTTCAACATGACCTATGCCGGTCGTTTCGAAGATTACAGCGACTTTGGCTCTAACTTCACCAACAAACTATCGGCTCGCTATGCGGTCTCAGACGATTTCGCCTTCCGCGGTGCAATCAGCTCTGGCTTTAGAGCGCCAAGCCTGGCACAAACTAGCTACAAATCAATTTCAACCGTATTTGTCGATGGCGTACCAAGCGAAGTAGGGCATTTCCCTGTTGAGCACTCAGCAGCTGTTGCGTTAGGTGCTAAGCCACTAACCGCCGAAGAGTCAGTTAATACCACGGTCGGCTTTGTCTATGAGATGGACAACTTCAACCTGACGGTTGATGCTTACCACATCACTATTGACGATCGTATCGTATTGTCTGAAAACTTATCAGGCGCAGCCGTGGTTGATATCCTAGTAGCCGCAGGCGAGCTAAACACTCAAAAAGCCCGTTACTTCACTAACGCAATCGACACCACCACCAAGGGTATCGATATCGTCGCGACCTATGACTACGATCTAGAAGACTATGGCTCGCTAAGCTTAAGCGCAGCAGTCAACTTCAATGACACCGAAGTCACCAACATCAAAGACAACCCGAGTGAGCTAGACAGCTTAGGTGACAGCTACAAAGTGTTCTCTGCTCGTGAAATTACCCGTTTCGAGCTAGGAACGCCTAAGAGTAAATATAACCTGAGTGCAAACTGGACATTAGATGATTTAGCCGTAAGTCTGCGCGCCACCCGTTATGGCGAAGTGACCGATGCATCAAGCAACCCAGATAACCACGAAGTACTAGCGGCCAAATGGATTGCTGATTTAGACGTTAGCTACCAGCTAACCGACAACATCAAACTAGCCGTGGGCGCAAACAACCTGTTTGACCAATACCCACAAGACACCGTAAGCAACGTCGGCAACGACATCGTAAACGGCGCTAGCACGAACACCTTTAACCAAGTGTTCGCCTACTCAGGCTTCTCATCGTACGGAACCGACGGACGCTTCGTCTACGCCCGCGCTACATACACCTTCTAACGAGAAGGCAAGAGACCAAAAAGGCGCCAATCGGCGCCTTTTTTCGTTTATGGATAATCCCCCGACCTCGTCATCCCCGTAGTCTCTTAATCGGGGATCTCCCAAAAGCCTTCTCCGCAACTCAAAAAATCGCAGTCCCACAACCCCAGTGGTTACACCAACCTCGTCATCCCCGTAGTCCCCCGACCTCGTCATCCCCGTAGTCTCTTAATCGGGGATCTCCCAAAGCCTGCTCCACAACTCAAAAAACCGCAGTCCCACAACTCCGTCATCCCCGTAGTCCCCCGACCTCGTCATCCCCGTAGTCTCCCCGACCTCGTCATCCCCGTAGTCCCCCCGACCTCGTCATCCCCGTAGTCTTTTAAGCGGGGGCCTCCCAAAAGCCTTCTCCACAACTCAAAAAAACCGCAGTCCCACAACCCCAAAGCCTTCTCCACAACTCAAAAAAAACAACCCGAATTATTCAGCCACGTGAGCGCTTAACTCAGCACTAACAGATCCCTTATACCAATTACATTAAGTAAGTGATCTTGTTGTGCAAAGGGAAAATAAACTAGAACAAGGCGCTCGATTGATTTCGACAAGGATGTCGATATTAGGGCAATGCATGGAGCACATTGCCGA
>Ga0105356_10002856_pt1 | contig 17116 bp, 12 predicted proteins | sample GOMGulsemesocosm_3_FD_83502 | JGI IMG/M metagenome (GOLD analysis project Ga0105356, IMG submission 83502) | Methane-oxidizing microbial communities from mesocosms in the Gulf of Mexico - GOM9D Gulf of Mexico | ecosystem: Environmental > Aquatic > Marine > Cold seeps | place: Gulf of Mexico...
TGGCATTAGCATTACTATTAAGTTTCAGTTATTTACTGATCCTCAACCTCCCCACTTTCCATCATAAGAATAAGTAGGTTTAGCGTAACAAATGACATCCTTAACTTTATTTTTAAGCAATTTTCATTTTATTAGACCTTGGTGGTTTATAGCCATTATTGGCTTATGTGTTGCCTTATGGCTCATTAAAAAGCTTAGGTTTAATCATTCACCTTGGAACAAACTGCTGCCTGCGCATCTAAGCCAAGTATTGGTTGAAGGGGCAAGCGACAATCAACCGCGAGCAAGCAAGTCTAGCTTGTTACCCCGTAATATTATCAAGCCTTTTATCATTGGTTTAATGGCGATCACTGCGCTTTCCGGCCCTACTTGGCAAAAACTACCGCAGCCGGTTTATCAAACTCAGCGTGGTGCCGTGCTGATCATGGATATGTCATATTCAATGTATGCAACTGATGTAAAACCAAACCGCCTAACCCGCTCTCGTTATAAAGCCATCGACTTACTGAATAAGATTAACGAAGGTGATATTGGTTTAATTGCCTATGCAGGTGATGCGTTTACCATTAGCCCACTCACCCAAGACATTAAAAATATTGAATTACTCTTGCCTTCTTTAAGCCCTGAAATTATGCCAGAGTTAGGTTCGAACCCTTTTGCAGCGCTAGCGCTTGCTGATGAAATGCTAAAAAATTCCGGTCACCTTCAAGGAGAGATCTACTGGTTTACCGATGATATTGATAATCAAGATATCAATGATATTTATGATTGGTCAGCAAAGTATGGTCACCGTCTGAATATATTAGGCATCGGCACCAAAGCAGGTGCGCCAATAACACTCCCTTCTGGTGAATTATTAAAAGATAATCATGGCGCTATTGTTATCCCAAAATTACCCGCACAAAAGCTAGCGGGGCTGGCACAACGTGGCAACGGTCGCTATCAAACTATCGCTAATGACGATAGCGATATTGACAGACTCGCTAACAATCAACAACAAGCCGAACAACATAAAAGCGAACAACAAAACCAACAAAGTGGCGATCAATGGCAAGAGCAAGGCCCATGGTTATTAATTATTGCGCTGCCATTTTTACTCAGCTATTTCAGACGAGGCAGCGCCGTGTTAATGCTCGCACTAACGGTAACGCCATTAATGTTGCTTAGCTCAGCGCTGTTTATGAGCTCAAATAGTTTTGCTCAAAATGCAACTACCCCTCAGCAATTAACAAAATCGGTTAACGCTGCAGAGTTAAATAAACTAAATAAGTTAAATAAGTTAAATGAGACAGCTGCGCAATCGACTCCTGATAATAGCACCAGTAAACAGCTATGGAATAATCTTTGGAAAACACCCGATCAGCAAGCTCAACAACGCTATCAACAACAAGATTATCAAGGCGCAGCCAATCAGTTTGAAGATAGTCAATGGCAAGGTAGCGCCCATTATCAAGCGGGAAATTATCAACAAGCGCTAGAGTCTTTCCAGCAAGGAGAACAAGCTAGCAGTGCCGACTCTCTTTATAACCAAGGAAACGCACTTGCTCAAATGCAGCAATATGAACAAGCTATTGAACAATATCAACAAGCGTTAACGAAGAACCCTGAACTTCAAGATGCTAAAGACAACATTGCAGCAATAAAGCAGTTACAACAACAGCAAAAAGAACAGAACCAGAATCAAAACCAAGATCAGAGCCAAGAGCAGCAGTCGTCTGAAGAAAATCAGCAAGGACAAGACCAACAGAGCCAGCAGGAACAACAAGATGGTGAGCAATCTGAGCAACAGTCTGAGCAACAGTCTGAGCAAAACGCTAACGAAAGCGATGACTCATCACAAAATAGTGACTCCCAACAGAGTGATTCTACCAGTGAACAAGAGCAAAGCTCAAAGAAATCCGAAGATGAAAATTCTGAGCAAAACCAAGAGCAAGCACAGCAACAACGCCAAGATGAAGCTCAACAGAGTGAAGAAGAATTAGCGCAGCAGCAAGCCGCTGAACAAGAAATGGATGCCGAAAATGAACAAGGCCAACCGAAAACCGCCGCGCAAATTGCAGCTGAACAACAAGTAAAAGAAACCGAACAAAAACATCAGCAGTTATTAAACAAGGTTACCGATGACCCGTATTTATTATTGCGTAATAAAATGAAAATAGAGTATCAAAAACGCCGACAAGAAGGCAGTCGTCAAGGAGCAAAGCAAAAGTGGTAAAACATATCTTCAAAATTATCTCATCAATAACCTTACTCGTTTGGTTAAGTCTTAGCCCTTCAGCCTATGCCTTAACTAAGCTCACCGCAAGTATTGATAACAACCCGGTAATGAGTAACGAATCGATTGTACTTACGGTCACAGCAGATGACAGTGTCGACAGAGAAGACCTTGATACAAGTGTATTATTAACAGATTTTGTGGTCGCTCGTACCGAGGTTAGCTCTAATACCAGTATTGTTAATTTTAGCACCAGCAGAACTACGCGCTGGCAAATTGTCTTAATTCCACGAAAGACTGGAAACTTAGTAATACCCGCTTTACAGGTTGATGGTAATTATAGCGATGCTATTTCAGTGCAAGTTTTACCGCCAAACAGTAAACAAGGCACGTTACAGCAAGATATTTTTATTACTGCTGAGCTTTCAAAAGACGAAGTGTATGTACAACAACTGGTCACCTTAACGGTGAAGTTACATATTTCAGTACAATTACAACAAGCCAGTTTAACAGAGCCGACTTTAACCGGTGCCACTATTATTCAAATAGGAAAAGACCAAGAAAGTGAAGGTATTATTAATGGTAAACGTTATCGCCTTATTGAGCGTACTTACGCGATAACGCCCGAGCAAAGTGGTAAATTATCGGTAGTATCGCCGATGTTCTCCGGTGAAATAATGGTGCAATCACGACGTCGTTCTGGCTTTCTAAATTTTGGTGATACTAAGCCGGTAAATATACTGGGTGAGAAGCTTGAGCTAAACGTACTCCCTATTCCTGATAGTTACGATAATAATGCCAGCTGGTTACCAAGCGAAATTTTAACATTACATCAAGAGTGGCAACCCAGTAGTGATGAGTTTACCGTGGGTGAGCCAATTACCCGAACTATTACCTTAACCGCAGCAGGCCTTTCAAAAGAACAGCTACCTAAAATTGTGATGACCGCTCCCAAAGGTATTAAAGTTTATCCAGATCAAGCACAGCTGCATGCCAATTTAAATAAAGAGCGCTTAGTTAGTCAGAAAAAACAAAACTTTGCCATTGTTGCCAGTAAGCCTGGGCAATATGTTCTGCCGAAAATCACCATTGCTTGGTGGAATACGGTTACCAATAAACTGCAACATGCAACCTTACCAGAACAAATAATTAAGGTATTACCAAATCCTGATGCGGTAAATACCGTGCCAGCACTAACCGCTGCTGACATGCTTACAGAGACAACTGAGCTCAAAGATGATGCTACAATATCGACAGCGCAAACTATCGTTATCGAGAAAGCCACATGGTTACAATGGCTATTCCTCGGACTGTGGTTAATCACCCTAATAGCTTGGTTTACACATATTTATTACCTAAAGCGCAGCACAACAGCGACAGGCTCGGCTAAAGTTAAACGTGGCGTTAATAATCATTACTTAGCGTTGATGGCCGCTTGTAAGCAAGGTAATGCTGAGCAAGTATTAGCACTGGTTGTGCCCTGGGTAGATAGCTTACAGTCACAGCGTGATATTGGCACCTTAGCTGATGCCTTAACTGTGGTCGCTAATGATAACTTTACTACCGCGATAAATAACATTCAGCAGCAGCTTTATGGAAAAAATGCCACGGCCAGTCATTGGCAAGGTAGTGAGCTGTTAAAAATTATTCAAACCATTAATGCCGATAAAATAAACACTGAAAGCATGAGCGCACTCCACTTAAACCCAGCCTAAAGCCCACATAAGTAATAAACTAACCCTGAGATAAAACTTGGGGTTACGTTAAAAACAATAAAATAAAATAAAAAAGTTGGGAATTAAATAATGACCGCTCAGGTCTCTAACATTATGGCTACAAAACAAGTTAGATACGAAGCACTCGTTAAAGCACTGCATACTGATTTATACCGATACGCGTATTGGTTAACTCACGATAAGCAAGTGTCTGAAGACCTAGTGCAAGAAACCTTTTTACGTGCATGGCGCGCCCTTGATTCTTTAAAAGATGAAAAGGCGGCTAAGTCATGGTTGATCACTATTTTAAGACGTGAAAACGCCCGACGCTTTGAGCGCAAGCGTTTTGAAATGAGTGAATACGAAGAAGCCAGTGTGATGGATACACAATCTACCAGCACCGAGCAAGAAATCGAAAATCATTGGCTTCGAGAAAAAATAGCACAACTCCCACCGGAATATTCAGAGCCGTTAGTATTACAAATACTCGGCGGCTATAGCGGTGAAGACATTGCCACCATGCTTAATTTGAATAAAAACACCGTGATGACCCGTTTGTTTAGGGCAAGAAACCAATTGAAAGAAGCCTTAGACGAACAACCGATAAGCAGAGGAAGATATAATGGATGATTTGCAATTTAGACGCAAAATTTACGCAGATCCCAACGGTAAAGATGAAGACTTACTCGCGGCGCTGCAAGCGGATCCAGCTAAGCAAGATTTTGCCAACGAGTTAAATAAACTTGACGATCGTCTTCGTGAGGCAATGAAGGTTTCTGTACCTGACGGCTTATCTGAAAAATTAATTTTAAGGCAAACTTTTGCCAGTCACCAACAGAAAAAACGTAAATCACGGGTACACTTAGCACTAGCAGCTTCAGTAGCAATTATTGCGGGCTTAGCGATCAATTACTTACAATTCTCAAGTAGCTATTCGAACTTAGGTGATTATGCGCTCGCTCATGTTTATCATGAACAAGACCTCTTTAGTAATAGTGATAACGCACAAGTTAGTTTAACCCGCTTAAATCAAAAGATGAGTACTTTTGATGGTAGCTTCAAACAATCAATGGGCGAGCTAATTTCTGCTGACTATTGTCGATTTGATGGCATGAAAAGTCTACATTTAGTCTATAAAGGCATCACAGATACGGTTACCGTATTTGTAGTACCTAATAGAGACGATATTGATTTTAGGGATAGCTTTAACGATAGCAAGCTACATGGCGAAGCTATCGGCTTTAAACATGCTAATGTTATTGTGGTCGCCGATAAAAATGAATCGTTAACTAAATGGCAACGTGCCATTAATAATAATATTAGCTGGTCTACGTAAGTCTGGTTAAGGTGGCTAATGCTGATAAATTATTGGGAAAAATAATAACCGATAGCTAAGAAATAGCCAGAAAGTAGGTGAAAAATCCAGTGGTGACAGCCCCGTGGTTGCAGACCAGTGGTGACAGTAAAGAATTTAGCTGTCACCACCAAAGGTTTCAGTTTCACAAACAAGTTAACTAGCTAAAAATAGTTCAGGGCTTTAAAATAGTTAAGTGCCTGTAAATAGTTAAGTACCGCAAAAAGTCTGATAGCTTTTATCTTCATCTTCCGCCGAATCTTGATATTTATCCGTGCCCGTTTGCTGTTGATAAGGTGAACGCAGTACCGTTAAAAACTCCCCGACAATCTCATCAACCGTATTCCATGCACCTTGTTCATCGCCATTAATAAAGTTGTTATGTTCATAAAAAGCTTGCTCACATCGAGTCAATATAGCTTCAACATGATGATTTCTCGGGATCACTACCGGATTGTTTTTAGCCATCAAAGTATGCGCTTGAATTAACTGAGCTTGAGTAATTTTTTCGCCTTTACAATCGGCTAATGCCGCTTGCCATTGTAGTAACCAAGCATCAAACTCAACGGGTAAATCAATGGTAAATAGTTCTCCGCTGGTTTGAGCACTCACAAACTGAGTAAGTATTGAGAAACATTGGGTATAGTCAACTGAATTTACTTGCATCAACTGCAATAGCTGCTCAATAAGCGGCTGATGGGCTTTGCCTGCAATGGCAGAATTGTCAACTGCACCACTTAGTCCTAACTTATCAGCATACATAGCAAAATAAGCACACTCAAACTTGTCGGTAAAGGCTATCAATACCTTTTCTAGCTGCTTACGCAACGCAGTTTGTGCTTGCTCAATCTCATCCTCGTCTGTTTCTTCAATGGTTTGGTACATTAACGGTAATAAACAGTCGGCAAGTCTTGCCATGTTCCACTGCGCTATTTCAGCTTGCTTTGAAAAAGCATAACGCCGTATTCATCAATAGAGCTAAAAACAGCATCTTGATGGTAAGTGCCTAACATTGCACACGGACCATAATCGATAGTTTCACCACACACTGAGGTATTATCGGTATTCATCACCCCATGAATAAAGCCAACTCGTAACCAATTAACAACTAGCGTTGTTTGCTTCTCAAGTGCTTGCTCTAAAAACGACACCATGCGCTCTATTGGCGATAAGTTTTTTTTCGCAAGCTTAGGAAAATGTCGGTTAACCGTATAATCAAATAAGGCACTAAGAGAGACGAGATCTCTGCGGGCAGCAAAGTATTGAAAAGTACCAACACGAATATGACTTTTAGCAATACGGCTGACGATCGCGCCAGGTTTACCAACACCACGATTGATAGTTTCACCGCTACTCACTACCGCTAAGCAACGGCTAGTAGGTACGCCTAGCGCAAACATCGCTTCGCTCATAATATATTCACGTAACGCTGGCGCCAAGGCACACTTGCCATCACCACGACGAGAAAAAGCGGTTTGTCCAGAGCCTTTTAATTGTAAGTCGTAACGATTGTTGTGTTGGTCGAGTAATTCCCCTAATAAATGGGCCCGACCATCACCTAATTGCGGATTAAAATGCCCAAACTGATGACCAGAATAGGCTAACGCTACCGGGGTAGAATCCTCAAACAGCGCATTACCAGAGAAATACTGTGCTAATAGCGCCATGCTCTCTTTTCTCTGTGCTTGGCTCTGCTCACTCCTCTGAATCTCTTCTGAAAGATTCAACTGTTTAGCTAATGGTTCATTCCATAATAACAATCGTGGTGAAGCAACTTTACTCGGCAGTCCTCGCTGAAAAAAAGCATCACCTAAGTTGATATAAGTATTCGAAAAAGACCCGCTAATATTATTATCCATGATGTGATAACATTTCATCATGCTTAGCAAGGATGTCCGCATCTGTTTGCGGATTCATCACACTAACCACGTAAATAACCAGTGAACATAAAATAAAGCCCGGGACAATTTCATACATTGTAGCGCTTAATGATTGACCATTAATGGTAATTGGCGCATATATCCAGAAAAGCACTGTAGTAGCACCGGTGATCATGCCGGCAAGTGCGCCGTTACGCGTCATTTTTTTCCAATATAAACTCGCGATAACTACCGGTCCAAAAGCTGCGCCGAAGCCAGCCCAAGCATTACTTACTAAACTTAAAATAGTTGAGTTTCTATCGTAAGCTAAATAAATCGCGACCAGTGCTACTAAAAACACCGAAATACGTCCCACTAATACCTGTCGTTGCTCACTGGCTTCTTTATGTAAAAATGTTTTATAAAAATCTTCAGTTAACGAGCTAGAAGTCACTAATAGTTGCGAAGAAATAGTACTCATAATCGCCGCTAAAATAGCCGCCAGTAAAAAGCCTGCAATCAGCGGGCTAAACAAAATTTGCGATAGCACGATAAAAATGGTTTCGGCATCATCTAATTTCATGCCTGTTTTCGAAACATAAGCAATGCCCGCAAAACCCGTGGCCATAGCACCAATAATCGCTACAATCATCCAACTCATACCAATTCGTCGCGCCGTTGGCATATCTTTAACACTACGGATCGCCATAAAACGTACAATGATATGCGGCTGACCAAAATAACCTAGCCCCCATGCCATTGCTGATAAAATACTGATTAAGCTAACACCACTGAAGATATCTAATAGCTGCGGGTTAATAGCGCTAACACTTGCATGCATCTCACTAATTCCTCCAACTGCATTTAATGTCGCAATTGGTACTAAAATCAACGCGACAAACATAATACAACCTTGAACAAAGTCGGTTAAGCTTACTGCTAGGAAGCCACCAAACAAAGTGTAAGCGACCACAACACCTGCAGTAACGTATAAGCCAACTTCGTAACTCATACCAAAAGAGCTTTCAAATAACTTACCGCCAGCCACAATGCCACTAGATGTATATAAAGTGAAGAAAAGCACAATCACTAGAGAAGAGACGACACGTAATAAACGCGAGTTGTCTTTAAAACGATTTTCAAAGAAGTCTGGTAAGGTAATTGAGTCATTCGCGACTTCGGTATAGGTTCTTAAGCGAGGTGCAACAATTAGGTAATTTAAAAATGCCCCTATCACTAAGCCAATCGCAATCCAAAGACTACTCATTCCGCTAAGGTACATAGCCCCCGGAAGACCCATCAGCATCCAACCACTCATATCTGAGGCGCCAGCCGAAAGAGCTGCAACACTAGGACTTAAACTTCTTCCACCAAGCATATAACCCGATACGTCACTGGTAGATTTTCTATAGGCATACAAACCTATTCCCAACATAACCATGAAATATAGCGCTAATGAAATGATTGTACCAAATGCCAAGTTCTTCCCCTTGAGAGTAATTAAAACAACTAAATTGATAGCTACGCTATCAAGAACATCGTTAAAAATAAAGCGATGTCTTAAAAAGAGGCTAATGATAACTAAAACAACAATAAATCAAAATATATAATGAAAAAAATACCGCTTTACCATATATTTATTGGTAATTAATTTATCTTTAAAAGACGCTGTATTTTCTATGTACTTTTACGCTGCCCGACAACCTATTTTAGATGCTAAGAAGAACCTCTTTGCTTATGAGTTACTTTTTCGCGACAGCATAGACAACGTATTTCCTGAGATCAACGGTGATGAAGCCACCACTAAGATGATTGAAGCCAGTAAATTTAACATGGGGATCAGTGAGTTTACCGGTAACAAACCCGCTTTTATTAATTTCACCTTAGAAACATTAAGCCAAGGCTACCCTGAAATGCTCACAAAAGAAGAAGTGGTCATTGAGATATTGGAAACAATAAAACCAGGGAAGAAACTATTATCGCTGTGCAAAGACTTACATAGTAAAGGCTATACCATAGCCCTCGATGATTATGAGCACCAAAAAGTGTGGGCACACTTCTACCCTTTTATTAAAATCATTAAAGTAGATATTCAACAAAGTGACTTGAAAGAAATTAAAGAGGTTATTACGGCAATAGCGCCTCACCCTCATATTGAGTTATTGGCGGAAAAAGTAGAAACTTATCAAGAATATGAACAAGCGCTCGCATTAGGCTTTAAGTATTTTCAGGGCTTCTTTTTTTCAAAGCCTGAGATGGTTAAAACAAAGAACCTATCTCCTTCTCAGCTTTCCATGGCAGAGCTTTTATACGAAACGTCTAAACCTGAGTTAGATCTTAACAGTATCACCCGGGTTTTTGAACGTGATGTGTCATTATCGTATAAATTACTGCGTTATGCCAATTCTGCTATTTTTAAAAGACGCAGTGAAATATCAACCATTAAACAAGCCTTGGTTATTTTAGGCTCAGGTGAATTAAAACGATTTTTAGGATTAATGTTCGCGGTTACTGCTAACCCTGATAAACCAAGTGAACTGCTTAAGCTTGCCATGACCCGCGCTAAATTTTGTGAGCTGGTCGCTGCAGATATGAAAGCTGAAATTGATACCTCAATCGCATTTTTAGCCGGGTTATTATCGATGATAGATGCAATACTTGATGAAGAATTGGCGACTATTTTAGAAAAATTACCTTTGGCTATCGAAATTAAAGAGTCGTTACTGACTCGAAAGGGCACTATGGCCGCTATTATCATGTTAGTTGAGTTCATTGAACACGCTCAATGGGATAAAACCAATCTTGTCATGGAAAAGCTAAAGCTCGATAAGCAAGAGGCTGTTAAACATTACAATGAAGCATTAGTGTGGGCTGATGAGCAAAGCTCACTTGCAGACACTTAAACAAAGCGACATAAAAAAACACTGACTTCAGCGTTATTGACTAATATCAGTGTTTTTATGTCGGTTAAATGTTGTGTTAGTTGAGTACTAAATTAAAAGCCTTGTGGGTTTTCAGATTGCCAGCGCCAAGTATCCGTTATCATCGTATGTAGATCACGACTTGCTTGCCAATCTAATAACTCATTGGCTAATTTAGCATCAGCATACACGGTAGCTAAATCACCTGCACGTCTTGGTACTATTTTAAATGGAATACTTTGGCCACTAATTTCTTTAAAGGTATTAACAATTTCTAATACTGAGGTACCGTTACCAGTACCTAAGTTAATCGCTTTACAACCCGATATTTTATCTAAGTTTTGTAATGCTTTGACATGGCCTTGGGCTAAATCAACAACATGGATATAATCACGAACGCCAGTACCGTCAGCAGTATCATAATCATCACCAAATACTTGTAATTGTGCTAAGCGACCGACGGCAACTTGAGCTACATAAGGAAGTAAATTATTAGGGATTCCATTCGGATTTTCACCAATCAAGCCTGATTCATGTGCGCCAATAGGATTAAAATAGCGTAAACATGCAATAGACCATTCACTGTCACTTTTCGCAAGATCAAAGAGAATATTCTCAACCATCAACTTAGTTTGACCGTAAGGGTTAGTCGCTGAGGTTGACATGGTTTCATTCAATGGTGAAACATTGTCACCATAAACGGTAGCAGATGAGCTAAAAACAAGTTTTTTCACCTTATGTTCAGCCATAACTTGTAATAAGTTAACCGTACCAGAGACATTATTATAATAGTAACTTAACGGTTTATCATTGGATTCACCAACCGCTTTATAACCAGCAAAATGTATCACCGAGTCAATCGTATGTTCAGAAAACAATGCATTCATTGCCACGGGATCACATACATCAGCCTCAACAAAAGTCACGTTTTTCCCAGTAATTTCAGTAATCCGATCAAGTACTTTAGTTGATGAATTCGATAAATCATCAACAATGATAATATCTTGCTCTTCAGCTAATCCCTGTAACTCTACTACGGTATGACTACCAATATAGCCGGTACCACCTGTGATTAATAAACTCATGACGATCCTTTGAAGTATCTTTTATAATATACGTTAACTGTAAATATGTTAACTGTTCACTTTTTGTTAATTGCTATGTGTATAGCGGTTTACGTCTAGCTGCTATTCATCCTTCGTAGGTGAATAAGTCCTAATTACCTAAGCATTAAATTAATATTTAATTACTAAGCGTAATATTCTGCCACGCAGCTAAGGAAATCGCCAAGCATTTCTGCAGGCAAAGCATTGATACCTGCAGCGGCAGCTCTTCCGCCTCCCGTAGGGAATTGAGCACATAATTCACCTGCGCCCTGCTTATTATGTAATGGTGCTCTTAAGCTTATAGTATAGCTTTTATCGATATTAAGCGTTAATACCGCATGGGCTTTATCAGGCGAAGAGTTTGCTAATTCATTACCAAAAACACCACTAACACGTCTTGCCCAAGGCTCATCAGCTAATTGCACTGCTTTCAAGCTAGCTTCATCGTGTAGCACTGCTGCTGACTGAGCATTATTCATATCGGATAAGTAAGCCGTTTTCAACTGCGAAAAAACCGAGCCGGGTTGATTAATTAACTCAAACGGATCGGAGTATTGCAGTAATAATTGATATAGCTCTGCCGGATGAAAATGTAAATCATCAACCGTTGCGCCGTAGCCATTATAATTAATATAAATACCGAGCTCTTCTAATAAGCTTTGTTGCTCAGTTGATAACGCCAATTGGTTTGCTAACGTGATTGCCGACTGTTTCATATTGTCGCCAAATGCGGCGGCAATAGCCCAAAGCGAAAGCTCCCCTTTCAAATGTTCATTAACCAATAAACTAGTACAAGTATTGGCATCGGTATCTAATAAGGTAGTCAGTTTATCTGATTGAGGGATATCACCCGTACGGTGATGATCAACATAAAATACCTCTACATTTTTAGCCAATAATTGCTCAAGCGCGTCAACATTTTTCTCTAAGGAAATATCAAGCACAGTAACACCAGTCGCAACATTGACATCTACTTGTTTAAGTAAACTAATATCTCGTTTTACCCCAGTGACTAACGTGGTTTCTGCAGGTTGAGAGGTATGGGTAGATAAACGTAACTGCAGTAATGCGATAATTCCGTCTGCATCACCATTAAAGACATCAAAATGCATAGTGTTACCCTAACTTATTTTTTGAAATAAAGCCTTGTTCTGCCAAGTGTTGCACAATTTGCTCTGCACATTCGGTAATAGACTTTTCTGCGGTTTTTACGTGAATTTCAGGGTTTGTTGGTACATCATAACCAGAATCTATACCGGTAAAATCTTTAATTTCACCTGCACGGGCTTTCTTATATAAACCTTTAGGATCACGCTGCTCACAAACACTAATAGGCGTATCAATAAAGACTTCAATGAACTCGCCACTGTTAAGCTTGTCACGAGCACTTGCACGATCTTGCGCAAAAGGAGAAATAAACGCGGTCGAAACAATAAGTCCCGCATCTAAAAACAGCTTAGAAACTTCACCAATACGTCGAATATTTTCAACTCGTGCTTGGTCACTAAAGTCTAAATCACCGTTTAAACCATGACGGACGTTATCGCCATCAAGTAAATAACTGTGATACCCCAGTTCAAATAATAACGAATCAACCGCATTTGCTACCGTTGATTTTCCAGAGCCACTTAAACCGGTATACCATAATAAACATGGCTTTTGCTGTTTTAATGCAGCCCGTTGAGCTTTAGTTACTTGCTGTTCATGCCAAACGGTATTTTGTGTTTTCATGGAGTAAACTCGTGTTAAATATATAAAATTAAAAAGGAAATACTAATGGGATCATCAGTATAACAGTAATGCTATAAACTATTGAAATCGGTAAACCAAACTTAACAAAGTCAGTTAATTGATAGTTACCGGCGTTATAAACCATAACATTAGTTTGATAACCGTAAGGGCTAATGAAGCTACCGCTGGCAGCAAAAGCCACCGCCATCACAAACGGGATAGGATCGACACCTAATCCCAAAGCAATGTTATAAGCAATAGGAAAGGTTAACGCTGCAGCAGCACTATTGGTAATAAGCTCCGTCATCACTAAAGTTATCAAAAATATGCCAATAAAAGCGATATAAACACTATAGCCATTGAGCATAGACTCGATAAACTCTGCTATTGATAATGCTAATCCTGTATTTTCTATGGCTGTTGCTAGCGTTAGAGCCCCTAGCACTATCATCCATATTTCTAACGGAAAGCGACGTTTAATTTCATTGACCGTCAGTGCACCACTAAATATAAGTGCAGCGACATAAATAAATAGGCAGCTTAATAGTGATATTGGCGTAATAACCGAAATAAGTATAACGGCAAAAAATCCCCAAACGGTGCCATGATCACGCCAACCACTGAGCATATTTATTGCTTGGTGTCCCGAGAGAATAAAAAAGTTTTTCGATAAGTTGGTGCGGCTCGCGAAATCTTGACCTACGGCGAGCACTAAGAAGTCACCTGACTGTAAAACAATATCACCAAGCTTACCTGATAGCGAACAACCTTCGCGGCGTACTGCTACCACGGCAGCGTCAAAGCGTGCGCGAAAGCCTGCTTTTTTTAAGGTTTTACCGGCTATAGCAGAATCTGGTTTTATTAACACTTCGGTCAGGTTATCTTTGAGCAAATCATCTTGCTCAGCAAATAAAGTCAAACCATCAAATTGATGTAAGGTTAACACTTTAGAGATATCACCGCTAAAGATAAGCTTATCTTTAGCCTGTAACACTAAATCCGGCGTCACAGGTGAAATTAAGCGTCCTCGACGTACCACCTCAACCAAAAATAATGCATCTAAGTTTCTTAAGCCATTATCTTCAATCGTTTTTCCGATGAGTTTCGACTCGATAGCAACTTTAGCTTCAAGCAAGTAATCTTGGGTTTTGAGCTTTCCCTGCTCCATGCTAGGTAAATTTCTAGCCCGAGCAATAACCAATAATAAGCAGGTAATAAAGGCAACTAAACCAATCAGGGTAAAATCGAAGAAGCTAAAACCGGGTAAGCCTTGCTTTATTAATAAACTATTTACTATAAGGTTGGTAGAGGTGCCCACCAATGTCAGCGTGCCTCCTAAAATTGCCGCGTATGATAATGGCAGCAATAGCTTACCCGCATTAATCAACGAGTTATTTTTAACGGTATTAATAAGCGTGGCAACAACCGCAGTATTACTCATTAAAGCTGAAGCAAAAGCAGTACCAATAAATAACCGCAACATTGATCTTATCTTGGAGCCATTAAAAACATGGGCACTAAGTCGACGTAAGCTACTAGTACGTTCAAAAGAAAAAGAGCATAACACTAGTAATATTAACGTGACTAAACCAGGGTTAACTGCATTAGTGAGAATATCGTCAACACTGACGAAAGAAAAGGATAAGCAAACCAGTGTGGTGATCGCAAAAACACGTTCAGGTATTTTGCTATATTTGACTAAGCCAATAAAAGTGACAATAAAAACGGCTATCATCATGTACTGCGCTATGGTCATTATCGTCCTTTAGGTAAGCTCATCAAAAAGGCTGTGGTGCTTTAATTTTCAATTAAAACATCACAGCCTTCAATACTGAAATACTTACTTAGTAATGTCTCTAGCACCCCAGTGTGGGAATTGCTTACGGACCAAAGTATTCAGTTCTAATTCAAACGTTGAATACTCATGCGTTTCACCGTCAATCGCATGATTAATCATACCCGCGCCGACAGTTACATTGCTTAAACGATCAATAATAATAAAAGCACCTGAGCCTCTATTTTCTTGGTAGTCATCAAAATGTAACGCTTCACTAATGACAAAATCAACCGTACCAATATCATTCACCGCTAATTGCGAAGTCGATAATTTTTCCATGGTATTAACATCATACTTACTGACGATGTTCTTCGCATGGCCGGTGGTCATTTTGCTGCCGTGTTTAATGTAATATTCACGGCCCGGCTCTAGTTCGTTCTCATGCATCCATACTACGGTTGCATTAAGCTCTTTCGCTGAGGTCGGTACGCTACCTTTTTTGACAATCATTTCACCACGGCTGATATCTATCTCGTCTTCTAAGGTTAACGTCACCGCCATCCCTTTATCAGCACGTTCAATATTACCATCAAAAGTAACTATTTCTTTTACGACACTTTCTTTACCTGACGGTAAAGCCACAATAGTATCACCAACTAAGACATGACCTGAGGCAATTGTGCCTGCAAAACCGCGGAAATCTAAATTAGGACGGTTAACATATTGCACTTGGAAACGCAGCTCAGTGAAGACCTCTTTTTCTTCAACGTCCATGGTGTTAAGTAACTTCATTAACGTCGCACCAGGGTACCAAGACATATTGTCACTTTCTTCAACAACATTGTCGCCATTTAAGGCTGACATAGGCACAAAACGTACATCAGAGAAGTTTAAACTTTCAGTGAACTCGCGGTAGTCTTTTTTAATTTCTTGATAGCGCTCTTGAGAATAATCCACTAAATCCATTTTGTTGACCGCAACGACAATGTGTTTAATGCCCAACAATGAACAAATAAACGAGTGACGACGCGTTTGCGTTTGCACGCCGTAACGTGCATCAATCAAAATAATGGCGATATCACACGTTGACGCGCCTGTCGCCATGTTACGGGTGTATTGCTCATGACCAGGGGTGTCGGCGATAATAAACTTGCGTTTATCTGTAGAGAAATAACGATAAGCGACATCAATGGTAATGCCTTGCTCACGTTCTGACTGTAAACCATCAACTAATAAGGCTAAGTCAATTGCTTCGCCGGTCGTACCTGATTTTTTAGAATCTTTTTCAATAGCAGCAAGCTGATCTTCAAAAATCATTTTTGAATCATGTAATAAGCGACCGATTAAGGTACTTTTACCATCATCTACGCTACCACAAGTTAAAAACCTTACTAACTCTTTGTTTTCATGTTGCTTTAAATAAGCCTGAATGTCGTCTTCGATTAAGTCCGATTGGTGACTCATAAGTTTTCCTTCAAAATTTTAATCAAATAAAAATGTTATGGTGAAAAATGGTGGTTAGAAATACCCTTCCATTTTTTTCTTCTCCATCGAACCGGCACTATCGTGATCAATCACACGACCTTGACGCTCAGACGTTTTGGTTAATAACATTTCTTGAATAATTTCAGGTAAGGTATTTGCTGTTGACTCAACCGCACCAGTTAATGGGTAACAACCTAAGGTTCTAAAGCGAACACTCTTCATTTGAATTTCTTCATCATCGGCAATAGGCATGCGATCATCATCCACCATGATCAAAGTACCATCACGCTCAACAACTGGGCGTTTTTCTGCCAAGTACAGTGGCACAATTGGAATACTTTCTAAATAGATATACTGCCAGATATCAAGCTCTGTCCAGTTCGATAATGGGAAGACACGAATGCTTTCGCCTTTATGCACTTTACCGTTGTAAATATTCCATAGTTCTGGACGTTGACTTTTAGGATCCCAACGATGATTTTCATCACGAAAAGAATAAACACGTTCTTTAGCGCGGGATTTTTCCTCATCACGACGAGCACCACCAAAAGCAGCATCGAAGCCATATTTATTAAGGGCTTGTTTTAAACCTTGAGTTTTCATTACATCGGTATGAGTCGCACTACCATGAGTAAATGGTCCCATGCCCATGGCGATACCATCAGGGTTTTTGTGAACCAGCAATTCAAAACCATAATCTTTTGCCATTTGATCACGAAAAGCGATCATTTCTTTAAATTTCCAATCGGTGTCGACATGGAGTAACGGGAAAGGAATTTTACCTGGCGCAAAGGCTTTGCGAGCAAGATGTAAAAGCACAGCTGAGTCTTTACCTACCGAATACAGCATTACAGGGTTATCGAACTCTGCGGCAACTTCGCGAAAAATATGAATAGATTCAGCTTCTAGTTTTTTTAAATGGGTTAAATTCATGTGCAATACAAATGAGAAAA
>Ga0105356_10002857_pt1 | contig 17113 bp, 17 predicted proteins | sample GOMGulsemesocosm_3_FD_83502 | JGI IMG/M metagenome (GOLD analysis project Ga0105356, IMG submission 83502) | Methane-oxidizing microbial communities from mesocosms in the Gulf of Mexico - GOM9D Gulf of Mexico | ecosystem: Environmental > Aquatic > Marine > Cold seeps | place: Gulf of Mexico...
CACAAGATATTGTGTTAAATGCTACCTTAAATCCAGACTTCTCCCAAGTTGAAGCTGATGCAGGGCAACTAGATGTTAACAATACTTATTCACTTTTTTACCCAGAAAAGCGACCTTTCTTCTTAGATGGTGCCTCTTATTTTGACACGACCAATTTTAACTTTGTGCATACTCGCAACATTGCTGACCCCGATGGAGGAGTAAAGTTAACAGGTAAAACTGATGCGCATAGCTATGGTTTAATGATTGCTAACGATAACAACACCTCTTTTTTAATGCCTGGTAATCAGGGCTCTGACGTTGCTAGTTTAGATGAATCATCCAATGTTGCCATTGCCCGTTATAAAATGGATGTTGGTGAACGAAATAACGTTGGGGTATTAATGACTCATCGTCAAAACGATGAATATCGCAATACATTAGTTTCTCTTGATGGTACCTACTGGTTTAGCCAAACAGACAATATTGAGTACCAAATTGCTCAGTCTGACAGCAAAAACCCACAAGTAATCATAGATGACTTTGACGTAGCTGAAGAGCAACGCGATACAGCTTTTAGTGTCAACTATGAACACAGCACTCGTGATTACAATCTAAAAGCAGGTTACACCAATATTGGTGAAGACTTCAGAGCCGATTTAGGTTTTCAATCTAGAGCTAATATCGAACGAGTTGTTTTAGGTGGTCGAAGAACCTATTACGGTAAGAGTGATGATACCCTTACCCAATGGGGATATTTTGGCGATTGGGATAAAACCTATGATCAAGAAGGTAAAATGCTCGAACAAGAATATGAAATTCATGGCACCTTAGAAGGGCAAAAGCAGTTTTTCACGAACTTTGGTGTTGTCCATAGAGAAAAATTTTATGACGACCAGTACTTCAATGAAACTCAATTTATGATGTACGCACAAATGAAGCCGGTAGCCAATACTCAAATAGGTAGTTTTTTTCGTATAGGTAAGCAAATTGATTATGCTAATACCCAATTAGGTGATGGTGTATTGGTAGAAGCTTTTACCGAATGGGATGTTAACCGACATATTAATGCCAGCATTAATTATAACTACTCTCATCTAGATGTAGATGATGGACGTTTGTTTACCGCTCATCAAGCTGACCTTCGTCTTAGCTATCAGTTTAGTATGCGCAGTAGATTAAAGCTGGTTGTGCAATACACTGATATCGATCGTAATGCTGACATTTATAAGTATGATGGTATTGAAGATCGTCCTGAAGAAAAGGAACGTTTCTTCTCTAGCCAGTTGATTTACTCCTATAAAATCAACCCACAAACCTTGTTCTTCCTAGGTTACTCTGATGGTGGCTATCAAGATGATAGCTTAACTGAAATCACTAGAGATGAACGTGCCGTATTTACCAAGTTTAGTTATGCTTGGCAGATGTAGTACCCTTGCTTAATACAAGCCTAATAACATAGTAACTTCCTGAAACGCATTACTATGAAAAACAAAAAAAAGCGATGTTATACATCGCTTTTTTATTGCCTGATTTAATCATTTGCTATCAATAGCTCGACTAATTACTCTTACTGATAATATCTGCCAAAGTTTGCTGCTCATCACTATAATCAACATTTATCTGCTGAAGTTTACCACCTTGCTTGAGCACTAATGAAGGAAAGCCTCGCTGAGTTAACGCATTTGCTAAGCTAATTTGTCTGATCAACTCTCGCTCTGTTTCAGCTGAGTTAATATCGACAATGAACTGACCACAATCAAAGTTACCAGCATATTGCTCTTCAAGCTCTCCAGCCAGGTTAATCAATACTGACAAATCAGAAGGATTCTGTGCGCGTAAATAATATCCTCGCTGAATAGCATCTACCATAACCTCTTGGCAGTCTTGATTATGTGCTGCAATAGCCGCTCGACAAGCATTATAAGTTGACCGCCTTGGCGTATTCTCTGTCCAAAAATCATAATTAAAGCGAGTACCCAACTTACGTTCAATGGATCGCCAATGATTTTGTATCATTTGCTGTTGTGACAAAGGCATTGGGCTCTCAGAGTCTGGTGCTAAGCCGCCAGCTACATACTCCACTTTAATTGAATGAGGCAGCTTTTGTTGCAACCTATCCCAAACGGGCCGATAGCCCCAACACCAACTGCACATTGGGTCGTGGAGGTAATACAGTATTTTATTCATGTCCTTCCTTTTCAGCTAATGCAACTATTAGTCATGAATTGACACTGAATCAGGCAGCATTAATTAAATTAAAATCAAAGCGGATAAATGACAACCGCCAATGAAGGCAACGATATTACCAATAGTTTTCTATATCTTATTAAAAACTGGACACTTTAGCCATATGATGAAAACTATAGAGTCTTTATACTAGTGTCAAATCATTGCCATTCAGTGGAATTTTGCATGTTAACAACATTCAGCAAGACATTTATATCATTTGCCTTTTTGCTTTTAAGCTCGATAGCCAGTGCCTCATTGATTACTAATGGCAGCTTTGAAGAGTTAGCTTTTGCTGATAACAGCACTTCTCAGGGCATGGTTCATCAAACAGATTTACAAAGCTTTAAAAACAAAAATAGGGCATGGGATGTTTTTTATGCTCTACCTGGCTGGGTAACAAGCGAGGGTACAGGTATTGAGTTACAAAAAAATATCGTATCTAAGTCAGCTGAAGGTAAAAACCATGTTGAACTCGATTCACACCCAAAAGGCTCATCAAATTCGGTAATGACGCAATCGCTTGACTCATTAATCATCGGAGCTGATTACTTATTAGAATTTTCTTATAAGCCTAGAACGAATAAAAAAAGAGATAACGGTATCAATGTTTTTTGGTATGACACTGCCACCAGTTTTGATATCAATATGGATGCTGATTTGTCAGTTAACAGCAGAAGTAAAAAACAACCTGATTGGGCTGTACAGTCAATAGTATTAACAGCAGAATCTGAAACTATGGATTTAAGTTTTGCTGCTTTTGGTAAACAAAATAGTCTTGGTGGCTTACTAGATAATGTTTCTTTAGTGCAAATAACTAACGATGCCAAAACTGATATTCCAGAGCCTTCAGTGTTCGCTTTATCAATACTTGGCTTTGCATTTTTAGTACGCCGCCAACTTAAAACTGATAAATAACTTATCAAGAAAATAGCTAAATATGGCTCCTGCATATTAAGCATGTAAAAAATAATGCTCGCCCATTATAACTTTCTCAGCCAGCCCCCCTCTTGCAAAAGAGTGGTTGAGAAAGTTTCCCTTACCAGTAACCGAGCGACTAACATTCTATCCAGCAGTAAATAGTAGTTCCTTAATATCAGAAAAGTCTGAAAGATTTAACACCTCAGCCTTTTGATGCAATTCCATATGATCTTTTTGACCTGTTGCTAAAGCATATAAACAAGACAACATAAACAGCACTAACTCATCTTCTCTACTCGACGTAGATTTCTGCTTAGCTACTTTATCTATGTGGTTAAGTTGTTTTATCACACTCGCATCGATATGCCATAGAGATAACATTAAGCTTGATGCGCCATAAATACTAATGCCCATAGCTTGTTGAATGTGCTGATTTAGTGAGTCTAAATCATCAACCCCACGCAAAGAGTGCACCATAAACTGTTGTTTAGCTGCCTCTTTATGACATAGTAATAAGATGCCTAATAAGGAAAAAACCAATACTTGCTCAATAAGAGCAGTATCCAGTTTCACATCAAAACCTGCCGACTTACGCATTAATTGAAAAAACTTAGGCGCAGTTAAAAAGGCGTGAGTACATTGCTCAATAACTTTTTGATCTACGTGTACAGCTAGTGCATCTTTAACTGAATAGATAACCGCTAAATTAACCACGGTATTAATACCCAAATTCCGGCTAATCGCTTCCTGAATATTGCTAGGCGTTTTACCATAAATCGCTTTACTAGCTAGCCCCATTAAGCGTCCAGTGAAAATAGCATCGCTTGCAACAATATCAATCACACGTTGAATATCAAAACTGTCTTCATCTTTTTCGTTAAGTAACTGCAGACAACTATCTGGCAAAGGCGGCATATTTTGTGCGATAAGACTTAAGTTTTGCTGATTATTTTTATCGCTACCAAGCAGTGATAATTCACGAAATTGCGAAGGAGTAATGCCAAATTTATGACGAAAAGCGCGTTCAAAAGTGGCTCTTTCAGAATAACCGAGCTTTATTACTAATGCGCTAACACTGAGGTTTTCAGTTAATAAAGCATGTACACACAGCTCATTCAAAAATTTATGCTGAATTAGTTTAAAAGTAGTTTCTTCTTGACTAAGTTTTCGTCGAAAAGATGTCATACTCATCGCTAAAGCTGTTGCACATTGCTCTATGGTTAATGTTGCCGGTACCGAACTTTTACTGAGTAAAGCATAAACCGCTTCAGTTAAAATTAAATGCTTAGTCGTTTTATTCATCTAGTTTATTAAACGCTTTTATAAAGATAAGGTCGCTATTTTGCACGAATCTCACACTTTTAGCATAAAAAATTTCATAGCTGTAACATATGTTGATAAAACGAGTAAAGTTACCCCGCAGATAATCCAATTATACCCTCAGTTCCTCAAATGCTATTTCAGCTTCTGCCATGTTTTTAACTTCTCTGAACTGATGGAAAGAGCCGATAAACAAAAACACGTAGCCAAATAACTCTAAACCTTCTTGAATAATAGTTTTGTATATATGATGGTAATCGTCATTCATCACCTCTTTCCATAGCGTACCAGAGCCAAACAGTCGACTAAATATCATAATGATAACTAAGCCAACTAATATATTGAAGTAGGCATTGGTTTGACTAAATGAGCGTACTGAACTGATTAAATCCGTACTATGTTTAACGCTATAAAAAATAACAGAGCTAGCTAACAATATAGTTGGGTAAAACCAAAATCCATGCACTATCATGTCAAAATAATGATCAAGTTCACGCAAAAACATACAGCCGAAAAAACCCGCCACCAAAATAAACAATGTCCGAGACTGCTCTACTTTAACGGCGGACCAGATAAAAATAATAACACTTGCCAGTAGTAACAGCTGTTGAAAAAACTCGGTAAGTGAACGCTCAGATAAATTATTTTCTAAGAAAAAATAATCTATATTAATCGTAGTAATAACACCTACTGACAATAATGAAACTAAGATAAAAGGCAACACTAAGACTTTGAATAACTGGAACACAATAAACTCCGATTTCTAAAAAAATATAAAACTATTTGGCTAAAGCCGCCAACTCTAAAGTAACGTGTTCAATACCCTCTCTAGCTATTTTTTTATTGAGCTCTGCCTGTTTAGTACTCAACAATGAAATCCCCTCAACTACAATATCAAACGCCTTCCAGTCGCCTGTTTTTTTGTTTTTCCGCATTTGAAAAACGACATTAATAGTAGGTGCTCCTTGCTCAATTATTTGCGTTTTCACTCCAATAATTCTTTTACCTTTTGTCGATTTCTCCTGCTCAAAGATAACCTCTTGGTTTTTATATTTAGCTAAAGCAATAGAGTAGGTTCTAACCAGATAATGGCGCATCGCCTCAACAAATTCAGCACGCTGTTCTTTTGATATTTTTTTCAGATGCTTGCCTAAAATACGGTACGAAGCATAACGATAATCGATAGAAGGCATTAACTCTTCTTCAACAATATCGCGCATTAGATGTGGAAACTTCTGAATTGCTTGTTGATTTGCTGAAATACGCGAGAATAAGTTAGTACCAGCCGATTTTAATACTGCATAAGGTGAGGCATTTTCAGAAACTGATGCTGAAGAGGCTCCTGAGCTAAGTAATACTGAGGTAGCTGGTGATACCGCCATTACCTCTGTGGCAAGAGAAGTAGAGAGAAAAACAGCAAAAATGCTCTTTGCTATAAAAACGCGCATGGTAAAAGATCCTTAAATATAAAATATGTATTACTAAATCGCACCAAACATACCGACCAAGCGGTATGCTCAAATTGTGACGTGAGAATAGCACCGACCGCTCGGTTTGTGAATACGAATTTAAAGAACAAAAAAGTTTACAAAAGTGTAAATAGGAATAAGCGTGTGGTTTGCTGTTATATTCTATGGGCAATTAAATTAACAGCGCAGAGGTTTATTACATAACTAAACGAAGTTATTTTTTCAAGGCCCTCATATAGATACATAATTCAGCAATGACTTGCTGAAACATAATTTTATTGCGAGAACTTTTACTTAAGGTGGTTGCTCCATTTAGTGTCGCTACAATAAAGTATCCTACCTGACTGAACGACAAATTTTCCCTTAAATCATCATTAATTCTCTCAAGAGCATTAACAATCAACTGATTAAGTTGTTCTTGCATTGATAATATACGTAAACGAAAGCCCTCATCAACATTGGCCATTTCTTCACAGAGGTTATTTAGCGGGCAACCACAAACAACTTCACTACAAGACATTTCATCTGTCATTGAGATAAAGAAGTCACATAAGCCCTCAATAGGGTCATCAACCGACAAGGGAGATTGCCACACGTTTAGAAACATTGGCGTATAAATCTCTTCAAATACAGCGTACCCCAACGCCATTTTACTAGTAAAGTGGTGGTACAATGCGCCTTTTGATATTTCGCAACGTTTGAGAATAACCGACAGACTAGTTGCTTTGAAACCATGATGATGAATTTCATCAGCTGCAACGGTTAATATTTTTTGGCGGGTCTGTTCTGCATCACTCATTATTACTTCTCATATTTTCTAATCACTTAAATAGTAACCGACCAACTGGTTTGTTGCAATAGCAGCTAAACAGGCTTTGGCTGTGTAGGCTAATAACTTCATATAAATATCTGTTCAAACACCCAAGAACATTATCTTCAAATTGAATATCAGGCGAAAGCTGCTATACCTTAATACTTATACTAATAAATATCTCCATAAATCGCCTATGCCTCAAAACATTGATAATAAACAGCCAAGCAAATTTCAAGAAGATCGTAGACAATCTTGTCCTAGTGCACATTCGTTATGGACGCAGCTCTCTATCGCCCAACAAGCTTCAGTTAGTTCAATGCATAATTACGGATACGAATTGAGTTTTATTCGTTCAGAAAATCAGGAAACCAATGCTGTCATGATACTTGGTGATGCAATCATTATGATTGATGAAGAAGGCAGTATTAATACCCTGCCTAACATTGATATACGAAGTTAACTCATATTTACTCGTTAACGGGATATAACTTACTTAATTTATAACCCACTTGCCAAAAAGCTTTTCTTTTCAAAAAGCACACGTACTATGCAGCTTGATAATAGTCACAGCTGTTGTAATGCATCTATAGACTTTTAATACAGCTCAAGAGAACGAAAAATAAGAATATAAATGCTTAAAGTAGAAAGTATAAAGCAAAAAAAGTGACAGTTTGGCATTTTGATTCATTATGCTATTATCAAAGGCAACCTATTGTAAAACACTACTATTTTTGGAGTTTTAATCGAGCATTTATCAAGTCAACTTTTAGAGTTATTCTTGATTAACTTACTAGGTAACCAATAGGGTAATGTGATGTCGAAGTGGCTGTCTATTGCTTTTGAAGCGAGTGTTTTAAAGCGTTCTTTAAGGGTAAGTGCCTTGGTAGGAACAATGTTAATGATTATTAACCACGGAGATATCATCATCGAAGGTCATTTGAGCACAACGCATATATTCAAAATAGCACTAACTTATCTAGTACCATTTTTGGTTTCAACATATAGCAGTGTAGAGTCGAAGCGCAACCCCTAAAGAATAATGCTGCATTACAGCGTATTCCCAAGTATTTTAACTTTTTGTCAATCCATACCAAAGCGGGCCAACTTATGTTTTTCTTTAAAAATAATTCAATTGCTGAAAATGAAACGGTAATTAGTAAAAGTACTCTTGAAACTCTAACCGCAAAGGCTAAGATATTAGATCAATTACTGGCTAGCGAATTTCAACAAACGGCCCTACAAATAACTGAAAATGCAGCATCGGTAAATAAATCATCCTCTGAAAGATTAATTAATGTCGAAAATAATCATCAACTCGTCGGTCAACTTGCAGAACAATCTGAAAATATTGCTCACTTATCTGAAACATCCGTTTCTACTGCACAGCAAACAACGGATAAAACAGGTCAAAGTATTGAGCATCTTACTGACCTATCCAGAAAAATCACTATAGCCGAAGAAAATATCGCAGAATTTACCTCCTTGCTTGAAGGATTAACCGAAAACAACAAAACCATTTCTCAATTAGTAGAATCAATCAAAAATATCGCTAGCCAAACTAATTTATTAGCACTTAATGCCGCAATTGAGGCCGCACGTGCCGGCGAGCATGGTAGAGGGTTTGCGGTAGTTGCAGACGAAGTTAGAGCCTTAGCGAGTACAGCAAATGAGTCAGCAGAAAAGATTCATGAAGAAATGAATAAAATAATGGGCATCTCTGAAGAGATAATATCCCAGCAAACAAATGTTGTTAGTAGCATTGAAGAAAGCCGTGATATTACTACTGTTATTGTTGAGAACTTGGCTAACGTGCATGAATTATCAAAAGAAAACATCACTGCCGCCGATGAAGTTATTTCGCAAGTTAAAAATCAAGTAAACGACACCCAAGAAATACTAGCCAATATTTCTCATATCGTTGAAGATACACGTACAGCTGTTGCTGGCTCATCAGATAATGTTAAATTAGGCAAACAAATGGTAGCCGACTTAATGCCTTTAGACTCTTTACGTTAAACCTGAATATCTACTCTACTTTATTGCGTAAAGAGTATCAGTTTACATCGCTAAATGTGAAGGCAGCGATGTAAACTGACATTAGTGCAGATGATCATCTAGATATATAATAATGCTGCTTCAATCACTATTGCTCGATTATTCTTTGGGATTAAATACTTAACAGTATTCTACCCGATAGTCTGATCTCGTTGCCTTAGGTTTAATTCACCACATCAAGCTTTCCTAGTAGCTTCTTATCTACCAATAATAGTCGTAAAAAGTATGTATATATTGCAGTACGGGTTATGATGCGCAGATTTGGCTAGCACTAAAATCAACAACTTTGACAATACTCGAGCTCACTCGATAGGAAGCTTTTGCAAAGTAAACACTAGCCTGAGCATTTAACCGGAATATTTATCATGCATTCTCCTGTACAACTTAGCAAAGAAGAACTTAGAAAAAACAAACCAACACGAGATGAGTACTTAGGCAAAGCTAAGACGCCGCTTGTCTTGGTATTAGATAATGTTACTAATAGTTATAATGTCGGCTCATTTATTCGCTTAGCTGACGCTTTTGCTATAGAGAAAATCATCGTCTGTGGTGAGTTAACAATTTCAGACAAGAAGTTGAAAAAGGCTTCTCGAAATGAAGCGAAATGGGTTTGCATTGAATATAGCGATAACACTGCTACAAGCTTACAAACATTAATAGAGCACAATTATACTGTCTTTAGTGTTGAGCTATGCGACCAGTCTGTAGATTATAAAGAAGTTTCTTATCCATCACCTTGTGTATTAGTATTAGGAAATGAACGTAAAGGTGTTAGTGAAGCTGCATTAAAATTGAGTCATCAGCATATACACATCCCTATGTTTGGCATGGGCAACTCACTAAATGTTTCAACAGCCGGTGCTATTGTATTAGCAGAGTGTGCTAGCCAAATTCGAAAAGCCGTTTAAAGTTCAGCATACTGAGTCAAACTATGTTTAAACGGTATCAAACTATTGACTAAGTTTAAGTAAAATAAGAAAGCTGTTGGCAGCCACCCTCTCTATATTTGCCAAGAAAGACAGGGGGACTTGGGTAAAGGATAAAGTGGCTTAGATAGTAGGTACACAACTTCTCTTCTTACTTTAATGAAATTTATTTTTGTGTTGCTTAGTCACTTTCCCCCCCTGTTTCGATGACTTAGGACCAATATTTTTATGAACTGGTCGCCTTTGAGGTTTTTGGGTCTTATTAGTCTGACGCTGCTTGCTTTGCACACTTTTATATTCTTTAACCTGGTTGTTACTTCTTGTGTGAGAGCTTTGTGTTTGAGCACTTCTAGTATCTGAACGTCGTGCATTAGTACTTTTTACACTAGTATTTTTGACCTTAGTTATGCGCACGCTTTTACTCTTAACCTTGACGTGTTTTGCATTACTACTTCTAGTGTTAGTGCTGTGTTTGATGCTTTTGTTCTTTTTGACATTATGACCACTATGCACTGTAGGTCGACTGTTATGATATTTTTTCTTTACGCTACCACTACTATATGCAACACCACGCCTATGTTTTGGTTGATGGTGCCAACGTTTGGCGTTATGACTAACAACTATTTTTTTTCTTGGGTGATAACCATGACGATTATAGTGACTTACTACTACATGACGATTATGCCAATGAAAAGCACTAAAGAAAAAGTGCGTACTAATGTGAACGCCGTGCCCCCAATAAAAGTGACCATTATGTGAAGCATAATGATGTGGATTATGCCAATAAATAGGTGGGTAATGTGACCAATGCCAGCGACCATAAACCACACGAGTATCATAATAGGGAACATAGATAACCGTAGGCTGAGCAGGTTCAATAATGATCACTTGCTGCTCTTTTATCACCTCTACATTGTCTAAGTTTGCCAAACTCCCTGCCTGTTCAGCTTGCTTGCGTAATGTTTGAATACTTGCAAGAACTCGAGCTTCATCCTGCAAAAAAGCATCTCCTAGTGTTTTCATCCAATTAAGTTCTTCGCTTAATTGACTCATCACTCGAGGAAAAGGTAATAGCGCGTTAACACTTGCATCCCACCCTTTCCCCTCAGCTCTTTTTTGCAACTGTTCAACGGTTAACTTTGAGTGTTTTGCTAACCAACGCTCAGCTGCTATTACCTCAATTGGGTAGGTGGCAGCGATTAGAATATGAGTAAGTAAAGTATCTGGGTATAAAGCAATAGGTGCTAATGTTTGAGCAAGCTCAGCGTCAGATATCTTCAGCTCTATTTCTAAGGAAGCCTGCGCTAAGCTTTGCTGCCCTTGTGCTAAAACCACAGAGGAGAATATAGTGCTAGACAAAAACAATGCAAAAAACACAAATAAGTACATTATGGCGCTATGCTTTAAGCAGCTCGATTTTAAGGGGCACGACTGCAACGCATATTGTTTTATACTACTTGGCAAAGATTGTTGTGGAATATTCATTAGCTTACCTTTATTCATTATTAATCTTATTGAATAGAGTAAACCTTTCTAGCTGAACCAATGCTGAACAGGGTTAATAAATGAAATTTACAGATATAGACTGAATTTGCAAATTAACAGACACAAAAAAAGCATCGACCAAGACGGTGGATGCTTCTTAATTAACAGCCTATTGATTGGGCTGTTAGCTGTTCAATTAAGCTTGCTTTTTAAAACGTCGTACAACTAGACCCATGATACCAAGAGCAAAGATAGTAAGTGTTGAAGGAGTTGGTATAGGAGTTGTATCTAACGACACTCCATCTATCCATAAGTCAGAATCAAGGCTTCGATCTTCAGCATTTACAATCCCAAAATAGAAGGTGTAATCGCCAGCTTCGGTTATATCGAAAGAAACCGTCTCCCAACCATTAATTGTTGTATCATCATCTGGACCTACAGTTCCTAAGCTTGCAAACTTGCTAACTTCAGCTGGTCCGCCATTTAGGCTAATACCATAAAAAGCCCAGTCATCAAAAGGCATATAATCTTGCTCTACAAAGTTCCAGCTAAAACTAAAGCTATCACCTACTAAAACGTTACTAATTGATTGGTATACCAATGAGCCATCAGTAGCTGTAGTATTATCGTTGGAAGCTTCGAGCTCTGCTTTGCTAATGCCCATTATGCTTGCTAAGTCGGTAGCCTCAGTACCTGATGAAACTAAGCGCGCCGCACTGGTGCCATCAAAAGGATTTACTGAGCCTGGCTCATAATCTGTACTACCAGCAACAGTAACTTTTCCTGAAGAATTCCATGAACTTAAATCACCTGTTTCAAAACTATCATTGATTAGTCCAGCATTTGACGTGAACGATGCTAATACTAAAATACTTGATATAATTAAACTTTTCTTCATTTTATTTTCCTAACTTTACTGCTTACCTTGATGTACTTTCATTTAGAAATACACCAACGCTGTACTTATTTATCCTGTGAAACAAGGAGGTGCAAAAAACACACCAACACCATAACCAGTTGTTTTTAAAAAAATAACCTACGTAACCTGTAACTATATGTAAAAAAAACTGACAGTAATACTTATTTTACGAATTAACTTAAATATTCCATCGCACAATGCAATTTTCCTATACTAGGAAGCATAGCAGCGATAAAAATTCATTTTTAAACAAGGTTTACATATTATTAAAGATTAATACAAATCGAGCCCCTCCTAGCGGCTCAGATAGTTCTATAGACAAATGGCCATGATAACTATCAACCAAATCACGCACTATCGCTAAACCGACCCCATGCCCTTCTTGATAGGTGTCAGCGCGTACACCGCGCTCTAGTATATTCTTAACCTCTTGTCTTTTTATCCCAACACCGTCATCTTCAACCTTTACCATTAAGCTATTATTTTGATGAGTAATGGTCACAGAGATGGTAGTTTTTGCGGCCTTATATGCATTATCTAAGAGGTTACCTAGTAACTCTAATAAGTCAGCTTCGTCCCCTTTAAAAGCAAGCTTATCTTCTACATTGACTATGACCTCTTTAGGCTCTTGCTGATAGATTTTAGCAAGTGTATTCAGCAGCTTTTCAACAACAGGCTTTATTTCAATACCTAAAAGCCACGAAGAGTGCCCAGCACTTTGTGCTCGTTTAAGCTGATGATCTATAGTCGAATTGATACGATTAATCTGCTCTTGGTTAACTGCTGGAATATTACTTTGCGCTTGTAATACGGCTAATGGAGTTTTCAAACTATGAGCGAGATCTGATAAAGCGTTTCGATAGCGCTGTCGTTGTTTTTGCTCGGTATCTAATAATTGATTTAACTGTGAAGTTAATTGCGACAATTCTTTAGGATATAGCCCAGTTAACTTTAGTGCCTCGCCCCGCTCAATCGCTTTAACTTCTTTCTCTAAGGCTGATAGGGGCTTTAATGTCCAGAGTAACCAGATTACCTGCAACAACAAAATAATAATCATTAACACCGCTAAACCAAGCCAAAGTTGCTGCTTAAAGCTAGTGATGAGTTGTAAGAAGTTTTGTTTATCTCGAATAATATGAACAATTAGTGGAAAGTTTTGTCCTGCTTCACTAAAACTAACAGCATAACTATAGATAAAATGCGCAGAGCCATTTAACTCAATTGTAGAGAAAGTTTTATCACCTGTTACTAATTGGGTTATTTGCTTAGGCAATTGTTTAGGAAGATTAAGAGTGAGTAAAGATGGTGAATGCCACAGCGGAGCACTGTTTTTTAATTTTTCTATTCCCTTTGCCGATTCTGGCTGGTTCCGTGATCCTGATATAAAGGCATATAAACCTGAGCCACTGACATTAAACTGATTTTCAATTAAGACTTCCGGCATAACTAAGCTTGCTTGTTCAACTTCAGCAACAGCTAAAATTGAATAACTGTAAGCACTTAATTCCTTTTCTATACTGCGCACCATGTGCCTTTCAAATGAATTAACTATGATAAAAGCAATGCTGGGTAAAATAATAACCACCATAGCTAATATACTCACCATCAAACGAATTTTTAGTGAGTTTACAAAAAGACGTGAACATAAATTGAATAAGTGTGTCAAAAGAGCATTTAACCTGAAAAGTTAATTAAACGATAACCTTGGCCACGCTTAGTTTCTATAAAATTATGTTTATTATCAGGATCAAGCTTTTTTCTAAGACGCCTAATAAAGACCTCAATAACATTGGAGTCTAAATCAAAGTCCTGATCATAAATATGCTCTGTTAAGGTGGTTTTTGACACCACCTCGCCAATATGGAGCATTAAGTATTTGAACACCTTAAACTCATGTGCACTGAGGTTAATATTCTTCTGCTCTACTGACACTTCAGATGTCGCCGTATCAAGACTAAAAGGACCATTGCTAATAACAGCACTTGCCTTACCGGCACTGCGCCGGATTAATGCATTTAAACGAGAGCAAAGCTCTTCAACATGAAAAGGTTTAGTAAGGTAGTCATCAGCGCCAGCATCTAACCCCATAACTTTGTCTTGCCAACGGTCACGAGCAGTTAAAATTAAAATAGGGAAGTTTCTTCCTTTTTCTCTTAACGTTTTAACAACAGTAGAGCCATCTATTTTAGGTAAACCTAAATCAATGACGGCAATATCATAATCAAACTCAATACCTTGATATAAAGCTATCTCACCATCGCAGGCGACATCTACTGAGTAGTTTTGCAAAAGTAATTGTTGTTGAAGCTCTTGCTGTAATGCCTGATCATCTTCGACTAAAAGTAGACGCATAGCCGTTTCCCTTTAAATATACTGCTTATAAGTGAGTTCTTTCAAACTAGTTCTTTTCTATTTTTCCCGTTTTAGCATTGACCTTTTTAGAAACAACCTGACCGTTAGGTTTAACAATTTTAACTTTATAGCCGCTATTATTTTTTTGTTTGTTAACTTTTAGTACCTTACCACCAAATTTTTTCTGCACTATTTTTGCCGCCTGTTTCGAGCTAGTTACTTTGGTATTATCTCGCTTATCAGCCGCCAAAGCACCTGGTGTGGAACAACCGACCACTAATACCAATGTGAATAAAAAAACTCGTAACATCATTTCAATTCCTAGTGCAGATAAATCTTATAACTCTCAGTGTAAAAGAATGCTTGTCGCAAATAAACTAAGTTTAACACCATGATAAAAAATACTCGATGAACAGAAACTGAATACTTTTCATAATTCGTTCAGCTAGAGTTCATTTTACTTGCGTTTTAATAGCATTAAGTCACAAGTAAGAAGGAATTAATGATGAACCATTCTATTAACCAGTTAACCACACAGTTTACGTCAAGCGCTTTATTAAAAATGACGTCAATATTGTCTCCTATAGTTCTTACCACTTTACAGCTAAGTTTAATGCTAACACTTATATTAGTGGCGCTACCAAGCTTTGCCGAGCAAGCAGAAACAAACTCAAATACTGAGACTAGAGAAAGTTACTCCACAGGACAGTCAACAGGAGAACCCAACAAGAAATCAAGAGAGCAAATACTACGCCTTATCAGCCAAAGAAAAGTACTAGGGGATAATGATCAAATACAAAATAAAGCCTTACACATAACTCGTGATGAGCTAATTAATGAAAAACAACAGCAAGCTAATAAGAGAATTTCAGCCAGCTTTTTCAAAAGAATGGCAGAAATACCCAATACATCAAGCGTTGCTAGAAGTTTTAGTGATGGCAGCTTTGTTATTTATGACGCATATTCACAGTTAATCGAAGATTATGATTATGATGGATACTATCAAACCTTCAGCGTCACCTTTGATGCCGACTTCATAACCTATAGCGCTTATGATGAGGCTGCTGTTTATGCCGAGCTTTATTTAAGTGAAAATGGTGGCCCTTGGGAGCACTACTATACTACCGATGCCTTTATCATTCACGGTGAAAGCTCTGATGATGAATTTGAAGTATATAGCACTTTACAGCAAGGCTTTAATAGCAATCACTATGATGTGTTGATAGATCTTTACGAAGTAGGCTACCCAAATATCATTGCGTCTTATAGCAGTGATGACAGTAATAGTTTATATGCATTGCCTCTAGAAAGCAGCGATTATGACCTTGAATATGTCGAGTATTACGAAGAAACTCACATTCATGGCGGAAGCCATTCAACAATAGCATTATTATTCATTTTCGGGATTTTACTAATGCGTCAGCTTAGCTTTAATCAGCAGCTATAACCGCTGCATGATAAACACATAACTAATGGGCTAGTAACAAACCCTTTACAAAATAGTACAGTTGAACTATTATCATAAAAACACAGTTGTACTATTTTAAAGGGTGATTGATATGAAGTTTAGTTACTTCAATGATGGCAGAAAAAAGTTTGGTTTAACTTCAATTGGCAGAGGTTTAACCGCAACAATAAGCACACTATCTCCAAAGTTTAGTTCCTTTCTAGGAGAGAATATCTTGATGAAACCTTATAGTCGTCGAAAATATAATTATGAACAAATCAAGCCATCTAGAGAGCTTAACTTGCAGACTTCAATGGGGGTAGTTCATGTTAATCTCTTTGGCTCTGGTGACAGAGTTATCATCGTCAGCCATGGTTGGGGAGATACAAGTAACAGCTTTCAAAGAATGATAAAGAACTTAACGCAACAAGGTTATTTTGTCGCAGCTATTGATCACATAGGGCATGGAAAGTCATCGGGGAAAAAGTCTCATTTACTTAGCTTTATCGAAACACTTGAATTACTCATAGAACAGTTTCATGAAGAGCGCATCTACGTAGAGGCGATTATTGGCCATTCTATGGGGGCTATTGCCACCTTAAATCTACCTAAACACCTACTTGATAATAAAAAAATCATTATGATTTCATCGCCAATTAAGTTTTTTGAGTTGATGTTTGAAAAAGTAGAACAAGCAGGGATATCAAGAAAACTACTTACTCTGGTACTTGAGACTATCAGTAATAGGCAAGGTAAAACATGGTCACAATTGACCACTGAAAGTAACCGACATAAGTTAGCACCTAATGTTACATTCATTCATGATCGTCTAGACCGATACGCCCCATTTTCAGATGTTAAAGACTTTTTACAGCAAGGGAAAAACACACTGATTGAAACAGAAGGACTTGGACATAGAAAGATTTTAAGCGATACTAATGTCATTAATAATATTACAAAGGTTCTGTCTTCTTAATGAGCAAAGGCGAGCGCACCCGTTTAGAAATACTTAAGCAAAGTATCATATATAGTAGTCAATATGGCCTTGCTGATATTACTATTGGCACGGTATCGAAACTATGCCAACTGTCAAGAACGGGGGTTATTTCACATTTTGAAAACAAAGAAGATATGCAAATAGCCATATTACAGTATGGTGAAGAACTGTTTAGAGAACGAGTAATAAAAACTGCTTGG
>Ga0105356_10002861_pt1 | contig 17101 bp, 14 predicted proteins | sample GOMGulsemesocosm_3_FD_83502 | JGI IMG/M metagenome (GOLD analysis project Ga0105356, IMG submission 83502) | Methane-oxidizing microbial communities from mesocosms in the Gulf of Mexico - GOM9D Gulf of Mexico | ecosystem: Environmental > Aquatic > Marine > Cold seeps | place: Gulf of Mexico...
AGTTTGATCAGAACACTTTCCATTTGAATGGAGGTGAGTAGTGGAAAAACTGAAGCCCAAAATTGTTTTGATCAAGCAGCTACTGAGCATATTCACATTATCCCTTCTCAGTTTTCCTACCTATGCGGTCCAAACCGTTTGTAATGATAATGGAGGCGCTGGTTGGCCTATCAATGACGGTTCTAACACCACCATTCCTATTGAATATATTTTTGGTGATATCGGTCTACTGACTGACTTAGATGTGGATGTAGACATTTCCCACACATGGATGGGCGACCTCACTGCCAGTGTCACCAGCCCAGGAGGCACTAACGTTGTGCTATTTGAGCGCCCTGGTACCACAGCAGCATCCACACTTAATGGCGGGCCCTTCGGCTGCCCTGGAAATAACCTTGACGTATTATTTAACGACGAATCAGGCAACCCCCCGATAGAAAATGCAACCTGTGGCAATAATCCTGCCTATAGCGGTAATGCCCAACCCCACAATGCAGCGCCGAATAACCTATCTGCCGTTGACGGGGAAGCCCCCACAGGCATATGGAATTTTAACTTTATGGACCCCGTAAACCAAGATACGGGAACTATGAATGAGGCCTGTTTAGTTGTTTCCGCCGCTGCCGTCACATTTGACCAATGGGTAAGTACTAACGCGACCTGTAGCGATGCCGTAGACGCGCTAAGCATCTCTACAGGCACTAACCTATTTGTCTGCTACACCCTGTCCAATCCTGCTGATGAATCCTTCACTCTCAGCGCTGGCGACTGGAATGACAGCCTAGGCAACAACTTGGTCGGCTTAGAGGGCACCTATAATGCGGGAGCCAGCCAAACCATTAACTTTGGACCCTTTGCCGCCGGTACTGCCCCTTATATCCTTGGCACAACCGTGGGTACTGCCAATGTAACCGTACGTGGCAACTCGGTTAACTTTCCCAGTACACAAAATCTTTTTACTGACGAAACTGTATCTATCAGCGTCAGTAATGTAGCGCCCGGGGCCGCGAATAAACCCCTGTACCTCTACAACAACCTCAATCTATCGCGCATATCGCCCACAACTGCCCAGGCAGAAGTAAATATCAACGAGGGGGCTACGGCCACCTGGACACTAACCCCCGCTCTACAAAGCAATTTAGCCATCAATGCCACAGGGGGATCTATCCCCCTCAGTCTCTATTTGCGCGAGCTGGGTAACGGTAACAACCGTACCATTCTGTTCACCTTATCCGGGTCATCCTCCGGCGAAATTGCAACCTCATCACAGGTCATTGCGCTTACTGGAACAGCCACACTTTATAATATTAATGTTCCGATCACTGTCGCGACAAACCTAGTTAATGGTGAAACGATTACCCTTACCATGACCAACAATACAACCGGCAGCAGTAACCGCCGTGTACTGGTCACACCCTCTGACGGGGCTAGCAACCACTCATTGGTCTCTCTACCCTCAAATACCATTATTAATGTGGATAGCATCACTGTGCATAGCGCAGCATTTCCCGCAGTGAGTGCTATCACAAGTGCTCAAGCAGGCAATAGCATATTTATTCGCGCCGTCATCAGTGACCCCTTTGGCAGCTTTGACATCACGTCTACTAATCACACTATCACTGACCCGACACCCACGGTACAAGTCAACAACGTAGCGATGACCCAAGTGGCCGACTCGGGCACTAATACAAAAACCTATGAAGCCAGCTACACCGTACCTGGCTTCCCGGTGCTCGGCGACTGGCGTATAGATGTTCTGGGCAACGAAGGTAACGAAGGCATTAATCACAGCAATTTTATTGATTTTATAATACTAGCCCCTCCCAGCTTAAGTGTTCTCAAAAGTGCCAGTAACGGCTCTGCCAACCCCGGCTCGGTTATCACTTATACCATCACCGTAACCAATACCGGCTTAGGCATAGCCAACAGTGTAGTGCTCAATGATACCCCCAGCCTATTCACCGATATAGACACCGGCAGCTTCATCTGTTCTATCGGCTGCCCTAGCTCTGGAGTGACCATGGGCACACCGACCTTCACTTTAGATGGAGATGGTGATGTTACCGTTTGGGATTTAATCATGAGCGGCTCACTCAACGGCTCTGGCAGTGCACCGAACAATGCCTTTAGCATTCAATACACGGCGACCATAGAATAAACTAGGAGTTTTCTATGAAAAATCACATTATACCGACAGCCAAATATGGCGGCATGGTAACCCTCTACTTTTAGCTAGTGCTAATAATGAGGGATTACAAGAACTAGGTCGCCCCCCTTTCAAAGGAAGATGGCATTCCCATTTCCAATCTATACTTAGCAATAACTCTTCTACTTATATTAATTCCATCTTTACGTAAAATATCTACCATCTTATTATCACTAGTTTTTTTTCCAGGCTCCTCATTTTCAACTATATTTTTCATCTTCATTTGAATCGCTATTTTCGAATAACTTTCCTGTGAACTACCAATATACCCTTGGCTGTTGAACAAATATTTAAGCTTTATTGTCCCATGCGGTGTATGGAGTATTATTTTATTAGAATACCGTGAAACACATGATTCATCTAAGCTAACATCAAATGCCACATCAAGTAGTGACATAGGATTTATGTAGTCAATTCCATTAGAGAAAAAAGGTTCTTGGTGAGACAGAACAGAACGGCATATTCTTAGCGCTGATTTTTTTCTTGTTAATATAAGTTTGGTTTCTCTACAAACTTTAAATAATTTATCTACATTTTCAGAGGCTAAAACATTACTTATTTTTTCAATGTCCGATGAGCACGGGATCAACTCAACCTTCCAAATATCATCAATCATTTTTATAGAAATGTGTATATTTTTATTATCCGAATAGTTTTTAGCGGCAGGATCGTTATTCAAATAAAAAATATCGTCTTTATTATCCTTCTCACCCATCGACTTAGGGTTAGGTGCGTAGTAAACACCAACTTTCTGAAGGTCGAAATTTTTTTCCGGGCAAAGAGTTCCATAATTTTTAATATAAAAACAACTATATTTACTCTCACACCTTATATTATTTATGTCTTTTTGATATATAAGTTTTTGATTATTCATAACTAATTCCTTTTATACTCAAAGTACAAAATAACATTAATTTTGAACAAAATCCTCACTGCACGCCCCCCCCAAAAAACCGCAGTAACGCATAAAAACCATATATTTTACGATGCACATACAATGGTTTTACTGCAAAATTACAAAAGACAAAGGCATAAAAAAAAACAGGGTTTTAACCTATAATGTTACAATTCCAATAAGCAATACTTACAAAACATGCACGCTGCGGCTCAAATAAAATGTTTTTTTGTCGTCAATTATAATTCCATCATTAGGAAAATCATCAACTGCCATAAAATAGTGCGAGGTTATTTATTGATTAGTAGTCGGAAAGAATAAAGAAAAACAACACCCCTCTCCCAGTTTACTTTTCACTTTAATTGTCCCATTTAGCTTCTGAACAAGGGTATATGCAAGGTACAAACCTAAGCCAGTGCCTTCACCTACTCCTTTTGTCGTAAAAAAAGGGTCAAAAGCCCTGTCTATAGTTGCTTTATCCATACCTTCACCATTATCACTAATAACAACACTAACTCCTCCAGAAGAAGTATTAGTTACTATATTTACCACACCCGTCGACTTTTTAATGACTGCATGAAAACTATTTGAAATTAAATTTAAAAATATTTGGCTATATTCATTTTCCACACCATGCATTAGAGGCAAATCCCCCTGTTGGAAATTAATTTTAGTATCCGGCTTTTCATTTGCTTCCATAATTTTCAAAGTATCATTTATGACACTATTAATATCAACAAGGTTTACTTCTTCTTTTTTCTTATGTGAGTAGCCTGTTAAAGAAGAAGATATTTCATCAATCCTCCCTAGCCCTTTGTACACATCTGTAATTAAATCATGAATTTCTTCGACTTCTTCATCACTGTGAAGCAATACCGTGTCACATGCATCTTCTGATACGCCTAGTTCACTGGACTCCATAAGATTAGAAATAGTTTTTTGTTGATTTTCAATAAATTCCTCTAGGAATTTTATATTACTAATTATGTAAGCCAAGGGGTTTTTAATTTCATGAGCTACTCCTGCCGACAAGCGGCCAAGAGCGGCAAGCTTCTCCGACTTTATCAACTCTCTGTTATGCCCCATAAGCTCTGCATTCATCTCAACTAGCTCCTGTTTAGCTAGATACAAAGATCGAGTCCTTTCCTCAAGAATTTTTTCTGCCTCTAACCTTGCTTGCTTTTCTCGTAAGTAAGCTTGGTAGTATTCTCCTTTCATATCAGCCTTTAACTTCAACTAAGAACTCACACCTGTGATTTCCCTTGTGCATGCATTGTAAATGAGAAAGCCTTATATTAACGTTATACATATCAGCAGCAGCGTATATCATTCCTTCTGCTAACATGCACAACTTACGAGGTGACTGGTAATACATGGTTAAACGGCTTTTGAATTCGCTTTCATAGGAAAATCGAGGAACAGCAGTCTGTTCAAATAACTTCTTAACTTCTACGTGTATTACATCCTTTATGCTTTTTAAAAAGCCTATAAAAGTTGGCTCATTCACATAAAAGTAAGGGTGTCTTTCAATCAATACTGAAAAAAAATACATTCCAAAGCTTCTTATCAGCTCATCAGTGTCTGCGTTCAACTCCTTCTGAAGAACCTGTACTAGTGAAAAGAACTCACTATCTGAGTAAGTTTTACCTGCAGTATACACTCCACCGCTGTCCACCTTAGATACTTTGAGAGCCTTATTCCATAACTCTATACCATGATGTTCTTCTACCATGTCAGCAAGACTTGTAAATACGATCCCTTTCACGTTAATGTTCTCCCCTGTCAGCCTAAATAAATAACAATCAATGATACATAAGATACTACTTATAGATGACGACAATGCAATTCTTAAGTCATTACATAGACTACTTAGGACATTAAACATTGATCTTTACACTTCAAACAGCGCAGCCGAAGCCTTGACTTTATGCGAAAAACATGATTTTACGTTGATTTTCTCAGATCAACATATGCCTCATATGAATGGGACGCAACTATTAGCCAGAATAAAAAATATCTTACCCGATAGCACTCGTATTATTGTGAGTGCTTACTCGGATTTTAGCTCTATAACAGAAGCATTTAACGAAGGCGTAATACACAAATTCATTTCCAAGCCTTGGGACAACGAAGATTTCAGGTTCGTTGTAAAATCAGTTATTTCTGAAAATGAAAATATTATTGAAGAAAACACAGTAGATAATTACAACCTGATAGAATTTCATGGGATTTACACTCAGTGTGATGAAATGCTTAGCTTGTTTGACATGATTAAACGTGTGGCCACAGCCAATGTACCTGTCAATATCTGCGGGCCTACTGGCACAGGAAAAGAATTAGTAGCAAAAGCATTACATAAAGAAAGTAATCGAAAAAATAAGAAATTTTTAGCAGTCAACTGTGCCAATCTCTCCCCAGAGCTGGCAGAGTCGCAATTATTCGGCCACAGAAAGGGTTCCTTCACCAGTGCGTCTAGTGACGCAGGGGGCCTCTTAGCCGCGGCAAATGGTGGGACTTTATTTTTAGACGAAGTGACCTGTCTAGCCCTCCCTGTCCAAGTGAAGCTTCTAAGAGCCCTACAAGAGCGTGAATACTACCAAATGGGGGCAACTGTACCTGTTCCCTTTGATGTACAGGTCATATCCGCCTCTTCTAAATCTATCAAACAAGCTGTCGAGGACGGAGAATTCAGAGATGATCTTAGGTTTCGCCTAGAAGTTATACCCCTGCAAATCCCCCTGCTTAAAGACCGCGGTGATGATGTAATAGAAATTTTCAAGCTATTTATACAACAACTAAGAGAAGGAAAAGAAATAACCATTAGCCCGGAAGCAGTAGACTGTATTCTGGCACATACATGGCCAGGTAATGTTAGAGAATTATTCAACGCGGCATCATACGCTCACACCATGGCAGAGGGCAGTGTTGTATACAGTAAGAACTTACCTATAGACATTCAGGCGCCAACATTTAAGCATGTAGCAAGTAGTCAAGTGAAATTTACTAATACCCCCCCCCCTGCAGAAGAGCAGATATTAAACGCATTGGAGAAATACAAAGGCAACCGATCAAAATCTGCTGAAAGCTTAGGCATTAGTCGCATGACACTATGGCGAAAAATGAAGCAACTCAACATGTGTTAAGTTGCAGCCCTTTACTAAACAATATTTAAACTATATATGACTATATTTTAGGGAACATATATTCAATTAAATTTCGAGTAGATGAGTCATGAGCGGAAAAAGGGAGCCCCTTATCAACTTCATTCTTAATAACACTAGCTAACTCTTTCCCGTACTCAACCCCCCATTGATCAAAAGAATTAAGCCCCCAGATTACACCTTGTGTGAAAACCTTATGTTCGTAAAGGGCAATTAACGCCCCTAAGCTCTTAGGTGTAACCTTATCTAATACGATAGCCGTACTAGGGCGGTTACCTGGAAACACCTTATACGGCAGGGTCGACTTGATCTCCTCTTCAGGGAGACCTTTTTTCTGCATCTCAGAATAAGCTTTCTCTCGTGTTCTGCCTTTCATTAAGGCTTCCATCTGCGCAATACCATTAGTGAGCAGCAACTCATGGTTTTCTCCGAGAGGATTATGACTCTCCTTTACTAATATGAAATCCGCTGGAATTAACTGGCTACCTTGATGAAGCAATTGAAAGTAAGCGTGCTGACCATTAGTTCCCGCCGTCCCCCACACTACAGGGGAAGTATCTATATCTAATTTATCCCCCTCTCTGCTGACTCTCTTGCCATTACTTTCCATATCTAGCTGCTGCATATACTCAGGAAAATAACGCAAGTAATTATCATAGGGTAAAATTGCATGAGAGCGTGCCTTCTTAAAATTTATATACCATACACCAAGCAATGCCAGAAGAACTGGCATATTCTCTGCCGGAGGAGCTTTTAAAAAATGCCTGTCCATCGACTCTGCTCCCTCGAGCAACTCAACAAATTTATCCATACCGATCATCAGAGCCGTTGACAAGCCTACCGTCGACCATAATGAAAAACGCCCGCCAACCCAATCCCACATGGAAAATTGCTGATCAGCTTTAATTCCAAAGTTTGCAGCGTCTTTGTTGTTACTAGTGACAGCACAAAAATGCTTGAAAACACTATTCTGATCCCCTCCATTTTGTAAAAACCACTGCCGAGCAAGCGTGGCGTTATTAAGTGTTTCCTGTGTTTTAAAGCTCTTAGAGCAAACAATAAATAGTGTTGTCTCCGCCTTGCTATGTTTGAGTGCTTGGTATATTTGAGACCCATCAACATTCGACACATAAGAAATCGTCAGGCGGTCTGTACAATAAGGAGTCAATGCCTCCGTTGCCATTTTAGGCCCCAAATCTGACCCTCCTATACCGATATTTACTATATGCCCTATTGGCTTGCCACTGTACCCTAGCCATTCACCGGAACGAACAGCATCCACAAAGCAGGCCATCTTATAAAGTTCCAATCTGACCTCAGGGATTATATCCTTGCCCATGACATCCATATTATTTTGAGAAAAAGCACGTAACATTACATGTCCAACTGAGCGCTTCTCCGTATGGTTTATTTGTTTACCGCTAAACATTTTTTCACGTAGATCCTGAAAATAAGTACCCTCTAATAAAAAAATTAATTTATTAATAATATCTTTGTCGATCAAATTTTTTGAGTAATCCATATGCAAGCCTGAGGCAGATAAAGAAAACTCACTACAACGCTGATCATCCAAAAATGATTCATTTAAACAAATGGCTTTATCGTCGGCCAATCGCTGCAAATCCAGCCATATTTTAGTCTCGTTTATCATTGTTTTTTTCCACCTTATATTCACGAAAAAACGCATCAATATTATTAGGAGATACATAAAATATTTTATTTTGTTTAATAGCTTTTCTGTAAGAATCGACCCCACGACGGCCTCCTTGGTAGACTGCCCAGTCACACTCCTTGTCGATATTAAAGTAAATAACTCCTGCCACCCTGGGCTGCGATGCGAGAAAATAATAATTTTCATTTAGCCACCTTCCCTTGGCACCTAGATCATAACCCTTTCTTGTTACAGCGGTTGTTGCCATTTGTGAAACTATAATGGGCTTATTCTTTGTTAAGGCTGATAGTTTTTGTAAATAACTAGAGTGTAATTTTTTGAAGCCTTGCCATTTAGGCCACTCAGTAGCCTCACAAAAACCAAAGTTATAAGAGGAATACGCTAATATATCGACCCAGTCATCCCCAGGGTAATAATCTTCATAATCATGGCCCTCTCTAGCCCACCCATTAGGAGCATAACTCCAATATATGTTCTTCTCAGAAACACCCTCATCAGAGAATATCCTACGTATTCTTTTATAGGATTTTTTAAAATAAAACGGCGATTCGCCGTAACTTTCCCAAAAACCATTCATTTCTGGTAAAGGTGCTAATATTATTTTCTGGTTCGTATTATTTTTTAACGCATTAAAAAATACTTTAGCTAAGGAGTGAATAGCATTGTCTATTTTACCAGCTGATATATCACTTGCACTTCTATTAGAAGTCAAATTAATAAAGGGGGTATATCCATATTCCATGAGTAAATTTAATTGTGCAGGAATGTCATGCATAGGATTTGACGACTCCAAGCTGACAAACAATCCGACCAGTGAATGACGCTGACCAGCCCAATTGTCCATGTCAACTAATTTCTCACGAAAATCCTGATCAAACCCAATAAAGCCAGGAGGTGACACGCCAATCAATAAACCTTTATTATCAGAAATAAAATTAACTGTCTCAATACCTAAAGGCGGAACACTAGGTAAAACAGGATGGTATGATGAGCTACAGGCCTGTAGCAATAAAAATATTACTGTGAATATAAACTTACTCATCACCAAACCCAGCCATAACTTATTTGAAATAGCCCGTCATTCACAAACCCATTTTTTGAATGAAATTCAGACCCGTAGTTATGATACTCGTATCTGAATTTATTGGGCCTCCAGTCTACATAGCCGAATGAAAGTGACCAAGAGACATCACCACTTCCACCAAGTCTTCGGGAGGCTCTCGTTCTAATATAAATATTTTTAGAGGCATACCACTGCAGGGAAGATGATAGCCAAGGATAATTTGAAGAATGGGCATTATTTATTGATAGTGTTGAAGCTAATTTTTTACTTTTTAGATATTTAGAATTAATTCTGTAACCAACAGAAGAAACAGCATTCTGAAAATCAAATCCATCACCAGGTTTTAAGGGCCCCCAATTATTTACTTGAAATGCCCATTGATTGTTCGATTCCCGGTATTTTATACCCCATGAATAAGCAAATATATCTTTATATTCAGGATATAATTTAAGTGATGTATATACGTCAACATTACTTGTCAATTTCAAATTAATCGAAGTCCCTATTGACGGCTCCTTATTTTCGTTTATTGGTTTTATAAGAAATGCAGATCCAGATAAGTATTTTTTATATTTTATATTTTTATTGATTTTATTTTTTTCAAAAGAACCATTTTTCTTATTATTTAACTTCACATATCCAGGAATAAATTCACTCTCAGGATTAACGAATGACAAATAATACTCCAAATCAAAACCTTCACCAGGGGGTATTTTGTTTTTTATATTATCTTTATTGCTTGAGTTATAAAATAATTCAGGTGAATGTATAGAGTTATTCATTTTTTTAAAAAAAACTTTAACCCTGTTTTTTTTAATTGTTACACTTGGTTTTGTAATTATTTTTTTGTTTTGTTTTGTTTTTTTATTTTTTTGATTATTTATTTTTATGTTTTCAATTTTTTTATTTATGCTTAATCCGTCTATACTAATAATTTTTGATTTAATCAAAGCCCCATGACCAGGGGAAATGACAACTTTTTTGTTACCTGAATCGCATGAAAACCCAGATAATGATTTAGCCTCCTCACTCGAAAATAGATATGGTTTGAACGATATTGGCAATAAACTGTTTCCTGCCCCCTCCTTTATTGTCCTCCCTGTATCAGGGTGAGGAAAACATTGTTGATTAAATATTTTATGGAAAAAATCCTGATAAGCAGTTGGCCCTATAGATATATTAGCAAGAATACTAGGTACGATAATATATGAATCATCACTAGAGAATCCAAAATTTTTAAATCCTGTACTCATACTGGCCGGTATAATGTATTGGTTTTTATCGCTGCTATTGAAGTATATTCCACTATTATCAACATTGTATATTCCGCAATAATTCCATCCTAGAATTACGCGGTCATATAACTCTGAATTCAAATAATTAGACTCATAAAGGCTAACAATCTTATTTAAAAAATCGTCAATTTTTTTAAATTTATTATCCCCGGACACATAATCGTAAGGGTTATTATTAATTTTTTGTAGTGAAATAATTTTTTTTATATTATCAATACTATTTGCACCTTCACAAACAACAGACTCCATTAATGAATTCATATAATTAACACTAGTATTTTCAAGATTTCTCTTATCAACCTCAGATTCAGCGTGAAAAGCAATAGCGCTTAACAGGCTAAATACTGCAGACTGTAGTGTTTTTTTCACAAGAATTACAAGTTATACATTTATTGCAGCCGGGTGACTCTGTTAATACTTCTTTAGCAAATAACTCCCCCCTACATAATTCACACGTTCCACTAAAAAACGAACCGTACATTTTATACAATATTGACTGTAAAATAATTCCATTAGTGTTAGCTGTAATTGCTTTATTGAAGCCGTTTGAATTTTCATAAACACCAGAATACCAACCTTTTTCTGGGTGATATGCACTTTCTATTGTTTGGTATAAAACATCACTATATGGATTATCTGGATAAAGCGTCATCATTCCAATTGCAGCCTTAGTAGAAGTTGTTTTCAAGCCATCGTGTATCACACCACGATCAGTAATTGTATTCCACGGAATTCCCGAAGAAAAAATAGTGTTATAGATAAACCATGGCTTTTTATCAATATTATCCTCAGAAACAGCTGTTACTATTCCTTCTCTAATCCAACGTTGCCTTTGGACTTCATAAATATTATCCATTAATTTACTGTTAATAGCGTCTTCTCCATTTTCAAATATATCCAGTACATAAGACTCTGTAACCACATAGTTATAAGCGCCTAATACACGAGGATCTCGCCTGTCATACAATATTGGAATATCATAAATCACGGAAATTTCGGAATATTTATTCATATAATTTTTTGATGTATCTACGCTAAAACCCATTACATCAAATATTTTTCCCGCATATTGTTCATAGCCTAACCTGCCTTCCTGCAGAGTCATCATTTTTTTACTAACGGGGTCAGTGGCATAACCATACATTTGGCATTTGTTAATTAATTTATTATAGTCCCATCGCCTCAATACTTCCCGCGAAGCATGCGTGTACTTAGGGTGGGCTATGGACAGTGCATTAAGCCAGCTTACAATTCTAGCTAAATCTAAAGTAGAAACACCAATTCCTTCAATCGAAGGTTTATTTCTATAATCCACCATATCACCACTTTTTGTATTATAGGCTTTATTAGGTGCAATATTTTTATATAGATCTAAATCACTAAGAGTTGATAGTAATGGTACAACCATGTCATCAAACTCTTTTTGGGATAATAAACATAACTCTCGTGCAGCAATCATTCCTGCGAGAGAGGAACCCGTATCCCACATGGTAGTAGAAGGATATTTATCGACAGAATTAACTAGACCTGTATTTTTTTGACTATTATTTTCAAAATATTTCCAAGCAATTCCTGCTATTTTCATATCTCGATGCGTTATAGGTTTTGGTTTTATTAATCCTGACAAATAGCTAGGAGAAGCATCTTTTGATATATTTATTTTTTTTGTATTACACTCCCCCCCAGAAACATTAAGGTGGCAACACTGACTACTTGGACTGTAATCGTATGTGCTATTTCCTTTAAAACAATTTCCAGACACACATGAAAACAAGGAAACACCATAACAACTAACAATATAAATAATAACAAATAAAAAAACTGCAATTACCATAGATATAAATATATTATTAGCATTAGTATTATTTTTTTGTTTTAAAGACATTTTTATTTCATCCCATCAACGATAACATCAATTTTGTTAAGTAAGTTTTCTGCACTAATTACAGTTTTCTTATTATTAATGCTATTAATTAACATATCTATTTCCGGCATAATACTTTGTATTTTATTCTTATATTGTTTATCTTTTGTAGAAATATCCCAGATTGATTTTTTTGCTGATTTTATTTTAGTTAAATAATTTTTAGTATTTTTATTTTTAGAAAAAATTCTTTCCGATTTACCGATAAGGTAAGATGCTTCTTTAAGTTTAATTTTACTAGAATGCAATTTATTACTACATTTTTCCCCTGAAATATTTGCCTTTGATTTTTTATATATTAGTTCTATTTTCTCTTCCAGAACGAACAACCTGCCGCCTAGGTCAGCATCATGAAAATCTCTTTTACCAAGCAAGTAATTTGTATTTTTTAACTCGAAATTTAATTTAAATAATATGAGCACAATCAAAATAACGCCTGTAATTAAAAATATTATTTCTTTTCTAAGCATTTCATTTATCACTTTTATTTTGAGAAAACAACCAGTCAAGCATTTCGTCATTTAAGTACTCAGCATCCCATACGTTATGATGACTGCCTTGTATTTCATTGAAGGTAGCATCGCCACCATTATCTTTAAGTGCTTTATATATACGCCTAGACTCATTAACTGGGACTATTTTGTCTAAAGAGCCATGAGTAATCCAAATCGGCATACTACTAACATGTTTTGCTATTAATTCAACTGCCTCGTCATCAGAAAGGTTATATAAAATTGAATTTTCAGGTGTTTTCCTACCCTCTCCAGGCTGAAGCCGACCTGCCATGGTGACTAATGCGGCAAATTTATTTTTATATTTTGTACTTAAATACCAACCACCATAGCCCCCCATCGATATTCCAGTAAGATAAATTCTGTTTTCATCAACAAGATAATTTTTTTCGACTTCATTTAAAGCCGTAATTGCTATACGTTCACAAATTTTGTCTGACCACCAATATCCTTTTGGGCACTGGGGGAAAACAACATGTGAAGGATACTTGAGAAGACCTTTTCTAACTACCTTGCCTAATCCATTTTTAGTTTGTAGAAAACCATCTTTACCTCGCTCTCCAGCCCCGTGTAAAAACAATATCACAGGTCGCTCACCATCCAGCAACCCATTGCTATAAACTTGGTACGTATATAGATCACCATCTATTTTCGTAGAAAATTCTTGAAACATACTCGCACAAGAATACTCGCACATGAAAACAACGATAAATAATATATTTTTCATATTAATTAGGAATGTATTTAATTAAAAATTTAAACTTAACCATCATCCACAGACTCATAATTGCAATTATATGAATTGCACTATTCTGTATTATTGTCTCACCATTAAAATGCGGAGCACTACTGGAATACTCTAAAACCAAGTCTAAAACATATATGATCGGCAAATGCATTATAAATACATATAATGAATATTGACCAATAGGTATAAATATCCATCCTATTAATTTATTTATTGGCTTCCAAAATTTTGTTAATAAAAAATATACAAAAGACCAAAAGACAATGTTATTTATAATCCTTAAAACACCAAGATTACTTTTTCCGTACCACTTATTATGCAAAAAATAAAATTCCTGCGAAGAGTAATAATTAATATTTGGCCATTCCGGAAAAGCTTGGTTAGGAGAATTCCAAGCAAAGAATACAAAATATGAATTCATTATGACTAACACACTAATAACAAAATATTTTTTCTTAATTAATATTTTTTTTATTTCTTCGAAAAAGTAACCCGCAATCAAGGCAGAATAAAAGATGAACTGCCAAGATAACAGTGGAAAGGCATACTCAAACTGAGCCTTGGATGGCCTAGATGGATAAGTAGTTTGGTATAGATAAAGCACAGTTATAACTGTAAGTACTAAACCCCAATGGTTCTTTTTTAATAAATAAATAACAACAGGTGAAAATGCCAGTAACAGTACATATAGTCCTAGAATCTGTATTTGATGCGGGCTATGTTTCAGCATCAATACATCTATTAATATTTTATTCCACGACCACTCGGGCGATGGCATCAACTTATATATATCCCCTGTAGACCACTTTTTAAAAGTAGTGATAACTTCAATACCAGGCAAGCTTAAATAGACTAAAACGTACAAAATTATAACTATAGCTATATTTGCTTTGTATATTTGTATAGACCGAAAAAACAGCTTATTTGTAGATTCTATAATATTGTTATTATTCCCCTGTAAACGACGATGAACTATTCCTAATACCAACCCTGAAAAAATAACAAAACCCTCTGCGCTGGTAATGACCCCCAGCCTCTCCCAGGCAAGATAATTGAATATAGAAAAAACTTCGATATGTACGACAACCAGCATAAACATGACAACCCCTCTCATCATGTCTATCCTTAAATCACGTTGGCTACTATCTGTATATTTCACTATAAAATCCATTCTGTAAATATGCATGATTAATCCAGCATTAATCATGCCAACCTAAAAAATAAAATCTACAAGCACTCACCGAGCTTTAGTTACTTATCAAAAATCTCTTGAAAACCTTAAACATTAAATTTTACACCTAATATTTTTAAGGAGATTACCCCGCAGACCGACCCTCCATGAAAGCGTAGTAACTCACTGTTACGTTTTGTTACATATTTATATCTTGTGTTACTAAATATCTAAAAACTTAGGCAGGAGGTATTTTATTCAACAGGAAACTATAAATATTTAATTTCAAATCACCAATTTTATATATAGATATAGCGATATAGAGATATAAAAAGTTGGCCCAATAAATGCTATTAACCTTTTGAAGACACACAATATGTATAAATAAATTACAAACTAAATAACAAAAAAATAGAGAATAGAGAATAGTAAAATGAATATACTTTTAGTTAATAACGACAAGAAGATTATTTGCATTCAAGAGCTATGGTTGCTTCGCATGGGTCACACAGTTAAAAAATCAAAAAATGGCTCAGAAGCATGGTCATATTTAATGAAATATGATTTTCAAATTATTATTTGTGATGAGGCATCAGCCATAATTAACGGAGTTGAGTTATTTAAAAAAATAAGAAATCATATATTCCCTCACTACATCTATTTAATACTATTACTAAGCGATGGAAAAGATGCTATTCAGTCACAATCACTAAAATCAGGTAGTGATGATTTTATTAGCAAGCCATTTTCATTTGAGGTATTTCATAATCACATTGAATCTGCCCAACGAATAGTCGACTTAGAAAAAAAGTTAACAAATCAAAAGGCTCTAGTGCAAACTGCTTATGACAATTTATCTAAAGTAAAATCAGATATTGATAATGATTTAGAACATGCCGCTAGTTTACAGCGCGCCTTATGCTTTAATGACCCAGGTGAAATACCTGCAAAATTAAGTTGTTATTATTCACCTGTAACTGAAGTTGGCGGTGATACCCTAAATTATATAAAACTCAGTAAAGATATTTTCTTTTTTTATGCTATCGATGTATCCGGACACGGGATATCATCCGCAATGATGTCGGTTTCTCTAGGAACAATGCTCCACTACTTATTAAAGGAGTATTTAAATAAAAACTTAAGCAACAATGACATAAAAAATATTCCTTTAGAAATAACAAATCATTTGAATACCAAGTTAAACAACGACGATCATATTGATCATTACTTTACTATGCTTTCTGGAATCGTTGATAACAGAAAAAACAAAATATATTACGTACAAGCTGGCCACCCTTTTCCAATTTTATATCACTGTACAAGCCATATAACTGAAATAATTGAAACTAATGGTTTTCCTGTTGGACTATTAAAAGAGGCCAGCTATGATTTAGATGAAATAAATTTTGATCATAATGATCGGCTACTTATTTACTCCGACGGAATATTTGAACTCAAAGAGTCAAACGAGTTATTGGATCAGAGTTGGCTTAAAAACATCATGGACAACATTTCTAATTATAGCTTTAACGATGCATCTAAATATATCAACAAAAAACTTGACGATATAATCGAACAAAAAACACAAAAAGACGATATTAGCCTACTGTTAGTCGAACTTAACTAAAGAGATATTCAAAATGTTTTTATCAAAATATGAAAATAACATATGCATTATAACAATAACTGAAACCAATAAATTAGATGCTTTTTCTGCACCCGAACTTAGATCCTATATTGTAAACATCATCAACAATGGCTCAGAAAATATTATTATAGATTTGGACAACATTAGCTTCATTGACAGTAGCGCTTTAGGCGCTATTGTTAGCATAATGAAAATTTTGCGCAACAATGGAAAGTTAATGTTAACTGGTGTCAACGGCATTGTTCTAGATTTGTTTAAATTAACTCGTATGGACAATGTGCTTAACCTGTATAGCGACGTTGATTCAGCAAAAAAATCTCTATTATAAAAGGCGAAAGGTTATACATGAAAGCAATGATACTTGCAGCAGGAAAAGGAACACGAGTTAGGCCGCTAACAGACATAACACCAAAACCAATGATTCCTATTATTAGAAAGCCTATTATTCAACATATTATAGAGCACTTGTACTCTAGCAACATTAAAGAAATAATAATTAATACCAGTCATTTATCTGAAAGTATTGAAAATTATTTGCGTGATGGAGACCAGTTTGGTGTCAATATAGCTTACTCTTACGAAGGCTATATATGTAACGACCAGCTAACCAGCTCCCCCCAAGGATCTGCTGGTGGAATGAAAAAAATACAGGAATACTCTAGCTATTTTGATGATACCTTTATTGTTATGTGTGGAGATGCTATTACTGATTTGAATATTTTCGAAGCCTATGCATATCACAAAAGCAAGAAATCTATAGCCACAATCGTATTACAAGAAATATCTGAAAATGATTCCCATAAATA
>Ga0105356_10002864_pt1 | contig 17088 bp, 18 predicted proteins | sample GOMGulsemesocosm_3_FD_83502 | JGI IMG/M metagenome (GOLD analysis project Ga0105356, IMG submission 83502) | Methane-oxidizing microbial communities from mesocosms in the Gulf of Mexico - GOM9D Gulf of Mexico | ecosystem: Environmental > Aquatic > Marine > Cold seeps | place: Gulf of Mexico...
ATATATAAAAACACAGAATGCTTTTCTCCTAAGTTAAATGAATATATTATTAGAAAAGAAATTGTAGAAATTGAATTTTTAGATTAAATGTTAGTAGATTTTAAAACATTACCAGAAACATCAAGAGTTTGGATTTATCAAGCCAATCGTTCCTTTTCTGGGACAGAACTGGAAGAAATTACGTCTAAACTGGATGTGTTTATAGAAAATTGGACGGCTCACGGAAGTGATTTACAAGCAGGATATGAGATTAAGTATAAGCGATTTATAGTGCTAGCTTTAGATCAAAACTTGAGCATGGCTTCTGGTTGTTCCATTGACGCGTCAGTACATTTTATTCAACAGTTAGAACAAGCTTATAATGTTGATTTAATGGATAAAATGAACGTATCTTACAAGCAAGGAGAATTTGTTGCGCATAAGTCGTTAATCGATTTCAGAAAGATGGCAAAAGATAAAGCTGTTTCGAAGAACACGATCGTTTTTAATAATCTTGTTGCCAATAAAGCTGAATACCTTGAAAATTGGGAAGTTCCTGCTAGTGAAAGTTGGCATAGTAGGTTTCTTAAGTAAATTATTCCATAAGGAATCTTGAAATTCTATGCTTTAGAGGATATTCTGCTTATTGTTTTATTAATATTTTAGAAGTATTAATATATGATTCCTAAAACTTTATGCTTATAAGGTTTAAACTCTGGAAAAACTTTTATATCTCAAATAGAATAATGATTTTTACTACTTACAAAATGTAAGCATGTAGATATGGCCAAGGAAATTTACTTATTAAATATATGGGGACATGATAAACCTGGAATAACTTATGGTTTAACAAACGTTTTATCAAAGTACGATGCCAAAATATTGGATATTGGTCAGGCAAATATTCATGATACTTTATCTCTAGGTATGATGTTTGAAATTGAATCTGGATCAAATTCGGCAGGAGCATTAAAAGATTTGCTTTTTAAAGCGTATGAGCTTGGTATTAAGGCTAAATTCACCCCAATAACACTTAAGAATTATGAAGATTGGGTAGATCTTCAAGGGAAGGATCGATACATTGTAACCATTTTAGGTGAAAAACTAGGAGCCGATCAAATATCAAAGATTTCTAAAGTAATTGCAGAAAAGAATTTAAACATAGATTCTATAAAAAGACTCACTGGGCGCTTATCTCTTATTAGAGAGGAAGTATATCCAAGAGCCTGTATTCAGTTATCCATTAGAGGTGGGATTGGAGTAAATAATAAATCTGATTTTAATCAGAAATTCATGGAAATTTCAACAGAATTAGATGTTGATATTGCGTTTCAAGAAGATAATATTTACAGACGAAATAGACGCTTGGTTTGTTTTGATATGGACTCAACTTTGATACAAGCAGAAGTAATTGATAAATTAGCAGAATTAGCAGGTGTAGGAGATGAAGTAAAAGCAATTACTGAATCAGCAATGGAAGGCGAAATAGACTTTAAAGAAAGTTTTGTTAGACGCATGAAGCTATTAAAAGGCTTGAGTGAAGACGTACTTCATGATGTAGCTGTTAATCTACCTATAACCAAAGGAGCAAGAAGACTCATTGATACTTTGAAAAGCTATGGATTTAAAACTGCTATTCTATCCGGTGGATTTACATATTTTGGGCACTATTTACAAAAAGAATTGGGTATGGATTACGTATATGCTAACCAATTAGAAATTAAGGATGGTGTTTTAACTGGTGGTTATCTTGGTGAAATTGTTGATGGAAATAAAAAAGCAGAATATCTTAAAGAAATTGTAAAAAAAGAAGGAATAGATATTAGTCAAACCATAGCTGTAGGTGATGGAGCAAATGATCTACAAATGCTCAATCTTGCTGGGCTTGGTATAGCTTTTCATGCAAAACCAACGGTAAAAGACAATGCTCAAAATTCTATATCTAGTATTGGATTGGATGGGGTATTGTATTTATTAGGATATCACGACAGACATATAGATTTATTCGAATAACCTTAGAAAAAAGAGAAGATTTCTGGCAATCCAGATTCCTTAACTTATTATAATTACAAACACTTAAGGTTTTTAAAATAAATGATTATAAAACTATCTTAAAGTCTTTACAACTTCATAGTAAAAATGCTATTTTGGCATAGTTTTTCGTCTGTTATATTTACTGACCTAGAAATTAAAGCTAACTTATGCGTAAATTTACATTATTAGTATTATTTATTTGCCTCACCAACAGTATCATAGGGCAATCCAAGAATCATCCTTTGGCGACATCCGATTTTGAATCTCAAAAAATTTGGGTAGATAGTGTTTATCAATCTATGAGCCTCAAAGAAAGGGTTGGCCAATTATTTATAGTCCAGGTATATTCAAGTCAAGATCAAAAGACAAAGGAAGGCGTCATTAAATTAATAGAGGACCAACACATTGGTGGACTTATATATTCGAAAGGCGGTCCGGTGCGACAAGCCCATTTGGATAATGAGTTACAAGCCATATCAAAATTGCCATTATTAATAGGAATGGATGCAGAATGGGGCTTAAATATGAGGCTCGATTCAACCTATGCGTTCCCATGGAATATGACACTGGGAGCAATAAAGGATCCAAAGCTTATTGAACGTGCTGGTAAACATATTGGAGAACATTGTAAACGATTAGGGGTTCATTTTAATTTTGCTCCAGTAGTAGATATCAATACCAATCCAAAAAATCCAATAATAGGAAACCGTTCATTTGGTGAAGATAGGGATAACGTAACAGAGAAAGCACTTGCTTTCATGAAAGGAATGCAAGGCGCAGGCGTTTTAGCCAGTGCGAAGCACTTCCCGGGACATGGAGATACGGAAACCGATTCTCATAAAGCATTGCCAACGATTACTTTTAATGAACAGCGCATTGATTCTGTAGAATTATATCCTTATAAATCAATGATTAGCAAAGGACTCTCAAGTGTAATGGTTGCACATTTAAATGTACCAAGTTTAGAGTCACGCTCAGGGTTTCCTTCATCACTATCAAAACAAATTGTAACTGATCTTTTAAAAACAAGATTAGAATTTCAAGGTCTAATACTTACTGATGCACTTGGTATGAAAGGTGTTTCTAATTATAGCGAAACAGGAGCTATAGATTTAGCAGCTTTTAATGCTGGAAACGACATTATGCTTATGTCTGAGGATGTTGCCATTGGTGCTTCTAAAATAAAAGCAGCTTTTGAAAAAGGAGATATTACTGAAGAGCGTCTTGCTCATTCAGTAAAGAAAATATTGATGGCGAAGTATAAAGTGGGCTTACATAATTACGAACCTATCAATACAAATAATTTAGTAGAAGATCTTAACAGATTAGAAGATGATTTGCTGTATGGAGAACTTATTGAGAATGCCATTACGGTGGTGAAAAATTCAAAAAATCTATTACCTGTAAGTCAATTAGAAACAAAATCTGTAGCTTATGTAGAGTTAGGTGACGATGATGGCTCGGTGTTTTTCAATACACTTAAAAAATACACCAAAGTTCACGAGGTTAAAGCAGATAAATTGGATGATCTAATTTCTAAATTAAATAATTATAATACCGTAATAATAGGTTTTCATAAATCTAATGCTAGTCCATGGAAATCTTATAAATTCTCAAATAAGGAGTTGGTTTGGTTATATGAGATTGCCAGGACCAATACAGTAATATTAAATATTTTTGCAAAGCCTTATGCGCTTTCAGATTTAAAATCTATAGAAAATTTTGAGAGTATTTTGGTGTCTTATCAAAATAGCAAAATTGCACAGGAAAAGGCAGCACAATTAATTTTTGGAGCGATTCCAGCCAAAGGTACTTTACCTGTGAGTGCAGGTGAGTTGTTTAAAGTTGGAATGGGTGTTCAAATTCAAGGTGTAAGCAGATTGGGCTATGCATTACCTGAACGTGTTGGAATAAATTCACAACGCCTCGCAAAATTGGATTCCGTAGCGCAATATGCAGTTGATTCGTTAATGACTCCTGGGATTCAATTATTGGTAGCACGCAAAGGAAAAGTTATTTACAATAAAAACTTTGGAAAGCATACGTACAAAGGAAATCGGAAAGTGAAATCTACTGATATGTATGATGTAGCTTCACTAACTAAAATACTTGCTACGGTGCCATTAATGATGGAATTAGAAGAAGATGGTGTTGTTTCATTAGATAGTAAACTATCAGAGTTACTTCCAGAATATAAGGCTTCAAATAAAAAAGATGTTACCATTAAACGTATGTTGTCTCATTATGCCAAATTAAAGCCATGGATCCCATTTTATAAGAGCACTTTAGATTCTATAACTCAAAAACCGGATTCAAAATATTATAGAAAAAAAATGAGTAAAGCATTTAATATTGAAGTGGCAAATAATTTGTATTTAAGATCTGATTACCAAGACTCTATACATGTTTTGATTAAGGAAAGTGAGATGCAAAACCGTTTGAAATATAAGTATAGCGATTTACCATATTATATTTTGAAGAAATTTATTGAAAAACATTACGACCAACCATTGGATAAATTAGTACAACAGCATTTTTATAAATCATTGGGAGCTAATTATACAACATATAACCCGAGTGAAAGGTTTAGTAACACACAACTTATCCCAACTGAAATTGATGATTATTTTCGTCATCAAAAAATACATGGGTATGTGCATGATATGGGAGCGGCAATGCAAAAAGGAGTAGGAGGTCATGCCGGAGTTTTTAGCAATGCAAACGATGTGGCAAAGATCATGCAAATGTATTTACAAAAAGGCTATTATGGAGGGCATCGCTATTTTAAATCGGCTACACTTGATAAGTTTAACACCTGTTACTTTTGTGATAAAGATAATAGGAGAGGAATTGGTTTTGACAAACCACAATTGGAAGACGATGGTCCTACATGTGGTTGCGTATCTAGGAGTAGTTTTGGACATTCTGGATTTACAGGAACTTACGCCTGGGCTGATCCAGAAGAGGAGATAGTTTATGTGTTTTTAGCGAACAGAACTTACCCTAGTTCAGAGAAAAATTTATTATTACGAAAGAATATAAGAACGGATATACAACGTTTAATTTACGAAGCAATAGAACGATAAAAAAATGAATATAGGAATAGTATGTTATCCAACTTTTGGAGGTAGTGGTGTAGTTGCTACTGAGCTTGGATTGGAATTATCTAAACGTGGACATGAAGTACATTTTATTACTTACAGTCAGCCAGTACGATTAGAGTTATTAAGTAATAAAGTGCATTATCATGAAGTAAATGTTCCAGAATATCCCTTATTTCATTATCAACCTTATGAACTAGCACTTTCGAGTAAATTGGTTGATATGGTTAAGCTTCACAAGATTGATGTGCTGCATGTTCATTATGCAATACCACATGCTTATGCAGCTTATATGGCTAAAAAAATGCTATATGAAGAAGGGATTGAGTTACCCATAGTAACAACACTTCACGGAACAGATATTACCTTGGTAGGAAGTCATCCGTTTTATAAATCGGCAGTGACTTTTAGTATTAATAAATCAGACGCTGTAACATCTGTGTCTCAGAGTTTAAAAGATGACACCTTGAGACTATTTGACATTACTAACGACATTCAAGTCGTGCCTAATTTTATTGATTTTGCCAAGCATACACCTCATTTTACCGACTGCCAACGAGGAATGATGGCTAATGATGATGAAAAGATAATTACGCATATTAGTAATTTTAGGAAGGTAAAGCGTATTGATGATATTATTAATATTTTTTATAATATTCAGAAGGAAATTCCAGCAAAACTAATGATGGTTGGTGATGGCCCAGAAAAAGAACCAGCAGAAGCGTTATGTAGAAAACTAGGCATTGAAGACAAAGTAATATTCTTTGGAAAAAGTCATGAAATTGACAAAATATTGTGATTTAGTGATTTGTTTTTATTGCCTTCAGAAACAGAGAGATTTGGATTGGCCGCTCTTGAAGCAATGGCCTCTGGCGTGCCTGTAATATCAAGTAATACAGGAGGAATTCCAGAGGTTAACAAACATGGTATTTCAGGTTTTTTAAGCAATGTGGGTGATATTGAGGATATGTCTAAAAATGCAATTCATATTTTAAAGGATGAAAAGGTATTAGCTATGTTTAAAGAACAATCCAAAGAAGAAGCTAGGAATTTTGATATTCATGCAATTGTACCTTACTATGAATCAATTTACAAACAAGCCCTAGCCAATTGCTTGTCCATTTAATGGGGCTTTTATTTTATGAATTAATCTGGCAAGGCCTCGCAATTAAAGCCTTTTATATTTAATAAGTTTTTTAAGTCGCTTTCGTTAAAACTTTTTACAGATCTAACCTTTAGCACATTATCTATGTCTTCAAGGTCGATAGACCATTCAATGATCTTAGAATGATTATTAAAGAGCGACTTTATGCTATCTAGCTTTGCCTTAGTTTTAATATTTGTGCGTAAAATGAATAGATTCATCTGATTATATTTTTTCGTTTTTTTTAGATAGTACTCATTGATAAAAGGATGTCGAAGCATTGTTATTCTTCCGTTGATTTTTCATTTGTATTTGACTGACGATCTACATATTGTTTATAAAAGTCATCACCTTCCTCTTTCCAGAATTTGTCATAATATTTCCATTTAGAAAATTCAGATTTAGAATTGGTCCTACATTTAGACTTTGATTTACTAGAAGAATGACTACTTCCTCCTCCGCATCCACCCAGAAGGATTTTAAGCAATATAAACAATCCGACTGCCTGCCAGTAGCTAAGTGTTGTTAATCCAAATACTTCAGGCATTATCCAGTTCCATAGCCACATGATTACAAAACCAAAAAGGATGGCAAGTCCTGTTATCGCAAGTGTTCCAAAGATTATAATCCCTGCGATTTCTCCAGGAGATCTACCTCGTAATTTATGTTTGAAAAAATTCGTCATCGTATCTTATATTTAATTAATATGTTCATTTTGTAATTCTAGTTCTTTGTACAACATAGCAATGGCCCTATGCCGTCTGGACATCAATGTTCCCTTTGGTATACCTGTTTCCAGAGATATTTCACTATAGTTATAGCCTTCAAAATCAATGGCAATGATAATGTCTCTATACACTGGTTTTAAACCAATTATAGCTTTCTTTAAGGCGTCTTTTATTTTTTCTGAATAAACATTATCCGTTGTTTCGAACACCAACTCTGCCAATTCGAGTAGTTTAGCATTATTCTCATCATCATAATTATCAACGGGCTTTTTTGTTCTCATAATATCTATAATCTTATTTTTTATAGAATTATAAACAAAGCCAGCAACATTATTTATTGGCGAATATCTATCGGCACCTGAAAATAGTTTTAAGGCTACATCTTGAATTATATCCTCAGCGTCACGACTAGCGCTAGCTTTAATTCTTGAGTTGACAAAAGCTTTAAGAGATTGGTATTCTTTTCCAAAAAAGTCTTTAAGCTTTTTATTATTTTCCGATTCCAGGGTCATTTAACAGCCTTTTAAACAGCGCTTCAATTATAAAGACGAAACATTTTAATTCCATTGCATTTTTATTGCATTTAATTTAAAATAGAATTTGAAGTTGATATGTTTTTATTGTACGAAGTTAATCATCATAAAAAAACCACCTCTAAAAAGGGTGGCTATTTATATAATAATAGAAAATTTTAAAATTGATACTTTAAGCCTAAAGCAATATCAAAATCTAAATCATTATTTATATGTCCAAATCCAAATTCAGGTCTAAAATCAAAAGAAATTAAAAGTGGGATATTAAAATCATATTCTATACCAATATTGGCGGCTGCGAGAAATGATGTACTGCTATCATCTTCTCCCGGCGCAACATTTTCCAGACTGTATGAAGAGATTCCGCCACCAACACCTGTGTACCAATTAAAACGCTCGTCTAAAGGTTTTACCCATTGATATAACCCAACAGCTCTAATCGCGCTATATTTCTCACCATCACGCCATCCTAAACCAAATTCTAATCGTTCAGAATCACTAATCCTTTTTTGGTACGATATTTCAGCCCCAAAGCCATTGCTATCTCCCAATCGTAAACCCATGGCATGATCTGCAATTTCCTGAGCATAAGAAGTTAATGTGAAACTAAGGAGGGATAAGGTTATTAAATAGATATTTTTCATAAATTTAGAGTTTATTAAATGCACTAATATTTTAGAATAACGTCAAATATATGGTATTATTGGAATGAATAGCATAAAATAGAAAGCATAGATTGGACTGATAATACACTTGTTTTTTTTGTATTAATTGGATAAATGATAAAAAAATGAATGATTAATGCTTTCTATTTTTGTTTTACTAATAATAAAATTACATTAGCGTAAAATATAGATTAATGGCAGGAAATTCCTTTGGAAATTTATTTAAAGTCACCACATTTGGTGAATCTCATGGACAGGCAATAGGAGGGGTGATTGATGGATGCCCTGCAGGGATAACCTTGGATTTAGATGCTGTTCAAAAGGATTTAGATCGTAGGAAACCAGGTCAATCAGAGATTGTTACACAACGTAAGGAATCGGATACTGTTAAGTTTTTATCGGGAATCTTTGATGGAAAAACAACAGGAACTACCATTGGTTTTATTATTGAAAATGATAATCAGAAATCAAAAGATTATTCACACATAAAAGATGTTTACCGTCCAAGTCATGCCGATTATACTTATGATAAAAAATATGGCAATCGCGATTATAGAGGCGGCGGACGAAGTTCAGCACGTGAAACAGCATGTCGGGTAGTCGCTGGAGCGGTAGCCAAGCAATTTTTAAAAGACATTCAATTTAATGCATTTACATCTTCTGTAGGTGATATTTTTATTGATAAGCCTTATCAAGACCTTGATTTTAATGCCATAGAATCTAATATTGTACGTTGCCCTGATGCAGCGAAGGCAGAAGTGATGATTGCAAGAATTAAAGAGATAAGAAAGCAAGGAGACACCATTGGAGGCACGGTAACCTGTGTATTACAAAATGTCCCTGTTGGATTAGGAGAGCCTGTTTTTGATAGGCTTCACGCTGAATTAGGTAAAGCAATGCTTTCTATTAATGCTGTGAAAGGCTTTGAATATGGAAGTGGTTTTTGCGGAGCAAAAATGAAAGGGAGCGAACATAATGATTTATTTAATGCCGATGGATCTACACAAACAAACCTTTCCGGAGGAATTCAAGGAGGGATAAGTAATGGCATGGATATTTATTTTCGTGTAGCTTTCAAACCTGTGGCAACGATAATGCAAAAACAAAGCACAATTGATAAAGATGGCAATATCGTAGAAATGCAAGGCAAAGGCAGACATGACCCTTGTGTTGTACCTAGAGCTGTTCCTATAGTGGAAGCTATGGCGGCATTGGTTTTGGCAGATTACTATTTAATTAATAAAACATCTAAAATTTAAGGTTAATATGAAGAAACTTGCATTACACTGGAAAATACTAATAGGAATGTTACTTGGTTTGGTCTTTGGCTTTATCATGCTTCAAATTGATGGAGGTAAAGGGTTTTCTGATGATTGGATAAAACCACTCGGAACTATTTTCGTTAAGCTATTAAAACTTATTGCTATTCCTTTAATATTAGCATCATTAATAAAGGGGATTTCAGACCTTAAGGACATTTCGAAATTTAAAAACATTGGGATCCGTACGATCCTAACCTATATTGTTACTACTGTTTTTGCAATAACTATTGGATTGGCTTTGGTTAATGTTTTAAATCCCGGTGATGGTATTTCGGAAGAAACAATAGCCAAGCTTACAGATACATATGCACAGAATTCTGGTGTGCAATCCAAAATTACTCAGGCTTCAATTCAGAAATCTAGTGGACCGTTACAGTTTTTAGAGGATATGGTGCCCGACAATGCTTTTTCTGCTTTGAGTGATAATGCCTTAATGTTACAGGTAATTTTCTTTGCTATATTTTTAGGTATTTCAATGCTTTTAATTGGAGAGAAAAAAGCGAAACCACTTAAAAAGTTTTTTGATTCCTTGAATGATGTCGTTCTTAAAATGGTAGATTTAATTATGCTATCTGCGCCTTATGCAGTGTTTGCGCTGTTAGCTAGTGTCGTTGTGTCTTCAGGAGATCCAGATCTATTAATGGCATTAGTTAAATATGCAGGAGTAGTCGTTTTAGGCTTATTATTAATGATTACTTTTTATTGCATACTTGTAGCCGTTTTTACCAAGAGAAACCCATTTTGGTTTTTAAAAGAGATAAGTCCGGCACAATTATTAGCCTTTTCAACAAGTAGTAGTGCTGCAACTTTACCAGTAACGATGGAACGTGTAGAAGAGCATATTGGTGTCGATAAAGAAGTCTCTAGTTTTGTACTTCCTGTTGGGGCAACTATAAATATGGATGGCACAAGTTTATATCAAGCTGTAGCAGCTGTTTTTATTGCTCAGGCCTTAGGGTTCGATTTAACTTTTTCAGATCAATTAGTTATAGTCTTAACTGCATTATTGGCTTCTATAGGTAGTGCTGCTGTTCCTGGAGCAGGAATGGTAATGCTGGTTATTGTATTAGAATCTATTAATTTTCCAGCCGATAAACTTGCCATTGGATTGGCGTTAATATTTGCAGTTGACAGACCGCTAGATATGTGTAGAACCGTTGTAAATGTAACAGGTGATGCGGCAGTATCTATGCTGGTTGCTAAATCTGTTGGTAAATTTGGAAAACCTAAAGTAAAAAATTGGGACGACCACTACGATGAAGTAAAATAATAAAAAATACTGAACACGTAAGCAGTTGTAATTTATGTCGGAAATATCAATTAAAAGACCTATTGTCTCTGTACAATGGCTGCAACAAAACTTAAATGCTTCTAACATTGTACTTTTGAATGCAAGCATTTTAAAAGTTACTGAAGACGATTTAATAATAGATAATAAACAAATTCCTAAAACGCGTTTTTTTGATATAAAAAACGCGTTTAGTAATACATCTGCTCCATTTCCAAATACGGTACCTTCAGAAAAGCAATTCATTTCTGAAGCACGAAAGTTAGGAATCAATAAGGACAGTGTTATTGTTGTTTATGACGATAAAGGAATTTATTCTAGTGCCAGAGCATGGTATTTATTTAAAGCATTTGGTTTTAATAATGTGGCCGTATTGGATGGTGGATTACCCGAATGGGAACAAGCAGGGTATTTAGTTACCGGAAAAAAAGAATTTGAATACTCTCCTGGAAATTTTGAAGGAACTTTCAATCCAGTTTATTTTAAAAATTTCAATGATATTCAACAAATTTCTAATGATGAAAATTGTTTAATTCTTGACGCACGTTCCAGTAAACGATTTGAAGGGCAAGTTGATGAGCCTCGAAAAGGTTTACGTTCTGGACATATTCCAAATTCTGTTAATTTACCATTTGCTGAATTGTTAAATGGAAATGGATTAAAATCAGAAGAAGTACTTAGAACAATTTTTAAGGATTTAATCATTTCAAATAGAAAATTAGTCTTCTCTTGTGGATCAGGAATTACAGCATGCATCATTGCTCTAGCCGCAGAAATAGCTGGTTATAGTGACCTTAGTGTTTACGATGGCTCCTGGACGGAGTATGGTTCTTTAACCAAAGAAAACGATTAAGTCTACTCTAGTTATATTATTAAATTGTTTTTATTAAATTAAAACAAATCCAATATCAGAATTTATTTTGAGGTGGTTAAAATAAAATCTCTTCCAATATATATTTTAGTTTAACAATTAAAAGTTGAGTTTCAACGATAATATTACGATAAATAGAGATCCTTGCTTATATTTAATATAACTAAAATAAATGTGCTAAGATTTTACATTTAATACTGTGAATTATTAAATGTATTAAACCTTGAGTGAAAACTCGAGGTTTTTTTATACTATAAATTTTGCTTTCAATTCTGGCGTAGGAATCATGCAACTTTCTTTTTTTCCATACCATTTATATCTGTTTTTCGCAATATAATCGTAAACCCAGTGTCTAATAAAAGCTGGAACAATTAAAAACAAAGCAAGAGCTTTAGTGGGAAAGGATAGCTTAGAGGCTATTCTTAACGCAGCAGTAGATTTATATGAAACACCTCTATCATGTTCGTAAAGTAATATAGAATCGATTTTGCTAGCGTCAATATTATAATCCAAAAGTATTTGCTTTCCAATTTTAGACTGTAAAGGTGTAAACATAAAAATATTCTGTGTATCTCGCTTAATGGCAAATTGAACTGAAGTATTGCATAAATTGCAAACACCATCAAATAAAATTAATTTTTTATGTTTAGGAAGACTTTGTAGCATTATTTAGCTTGTACGAGCTCTAATTGATCCATACTTACGTTTGTTGTAAAGATACCATAATTAACAATGGCTTTATTTTTTTCAATGGTATCAATACTTCCAACAGCTTTACCATCAAGTAATCTAACGCGATCACCAACTTTAAGAACTGGTTTAGGTTTCGCAGGTTTTAAAGCTTCTTTTTTCTTTCTCTCCTTCTTTTTAACTCTAATTTTTTGAATCTCCTTTGAAACCTCTTCTTCTATGCGTTCTTCCTTTTTCTTTTGTGCTTGTTTTTGTTTTTTAGGAAGTTTTTTACGCTTGGAGTTTTCCATTTCTACAATCCGTAGAAATTCAGAAATTAATTCCTTTTTGCGTTTGTTATCAAAATATTTTTCAGAAATATCACTAATCTTCTTACCCAGATAAATAAGTCTTTGATTGCTGTCGTACAATTCTTGATAACTTTCCAACTTAGTCTGAATTCGATTATTTTTGAGTTCTAACTTATCCGCTTCAGCAATCTTTTTTTGCTCATTTAATTTAAGAGAACGCTCTGTTTTCTCCAACTTAAATCGCTCTTTTTGTAATTTAGCAATGGTTTTATCAAAACGAACCTTACCACGCTCTATTTTCTTTTTTGCTCTATTAACTAAACTATAAGGAATGCCATTTTTTTGTGCAACTTCAAATGTGAACGAACTTCCAGCTTCACCTAAGACAAGCTTATAAAGTGGTTCTAAACTTTTATTATCAAACATCATATTAGCGTTTTTCATAAAAGGCAACTCATTGGCGAGTAACTTCAAATTGCTATAATGAGTGGTAATTAGTCCAAAAGCTTCACGTTCATAAAATACCTCCAAAAATGTTTCTGCTAAAGCACCTCCAAGTTCAGGATCACTTCCGGTTCCGAACTCATCTATTAAAAACAAGGTTTTATCATTGCACTTTTTTAGAAAATAATTCATTTGCTTTAACCTGTAGCTATAAGTACTCAAATGATTTTCTATGGATTGGTTATCACCAATATCACTTATTATTCTGTTAAACAAGCACATTTCACTGCGCTCATGAATAGGAACTAATAAACCACTCTGTAACATGACCTGTAAAAGCCCAACTGTTTTAAGTGTAATACTTTTTCCCCCAGCATTAGGACCGGAAATAACTATAATTCTACTATCATTAGAAATCTCAATAGTTTGTGGAAAGGTTTTTTCTCCTTTAGCCTTATTTGTGAGATACAAAATAGGGTGTAACGCTTCTCTTAAATATAAATATCGATTTTCAGAGATTTTTGGAAGAATACCATTAATAGATTGTGCATATTTAGCTTTTGCATAAACAATGTCGATCTTTGTGAGAAACTCTAAATATAAATGTAATAAAGGAGTAAATTCCCTAATAAAATTAGTTAGACCTTTAAGTATTTTGGTGACTTCTTCTTTTTCTTCATACTCAAGGTTATTTAGTTCTCTATGATAACGTAATGTTGATTCTGGTTCAATATAAACAATACTTCCTGTTTTACTTGAGCCAAGTATAGCTCCTTTTACCTTACGTCTATGCATTGCTTTTACAGCTAATACACGCTTGTTTTCAACAACAGACTCTCTTATGTCATCAAGAAAGTCCTGACTAATATAACTATTTAGTGCGCTTGTAAAACTGGAATTAACCTTTCCATTAATAACATTAATGGACTTTCGAATGGTATATAAAGTGTCACTTGCATCGTCCTTAACCTCACCAAAGCGATTAATTATTGCATTAACGCTTTCAATAATTTGTGTTGTTAATTCAATCTTTCTGGCGTCACTATCTAGAGTAGGGTAGTACTCATTAAATTTATTGAAGAATTTAATAAGAGCATTTGAAGTTTCAGAAATTGAAGCTATTTTTTTAAAACTACTAATTTCTAAAACGGTTTCTTCAATCCCCAAAAACTTTAAAGCCTCAGATATATCTTCGAAGCCATGATTAGGCACTCTATTATCATTATCAAATGATGAGACAAACTCATTTACTTGATTTAAAGACTTTAGAAGCTCTTCTTTAGAATTAAGAGGCGTGATGCTCAGGACTTTGTTTTTGCCCAAATCAGTGATACAATATTGAGAAGCATGAACCAATACTGTTTCAAATTCTAAATCTTGAAGGGTTTTGTTGTGAATATTTATCATTAATGAATTACCAGGAATATCAAACAAAGGTAATTATTAAAGTCGGAATTTAATATAGTAATTTACATTCTAAACAATGACATAAAATTATTGGTTAATAAGAGTAGCCTTAGTTTTTATCTGCACCGTTTTATTGTTTTTAATATAGTCTTTTCTTCTATTAAATCTAAGTCTTTGTGTTCTATTACAACTGAAATACAATAAGACAAAGTTTAAAATGATCAAGCTAAAAACACCTATAGTAATTGTAATAATCATATTTTATTCTTTATATGTAAATAGTTAGACACATAAAACTTAGTTTTGTCACCAATGGTAGCAAGAAAAACATTTTTAAACTAGTGAAGGTAAATTTTGATCAATGTTGGCTAAAATACGTTAAAGATGAGATTGATAAGTCTTACTTTGACGCTTTACTTGATTTTGTAGACTATGAGTATTCAAATTTCATCTGTTTTCCGCCTCAAGAAGAAATATTTTCAGCATTTAAATATTGTCAACCAGAAAATCTGAAAGTTGTAATTATTGGTCAGGATCCTTATCACGGTTATGGACAAGCAAATGGATTATGTTTTTCTGTGAATGAAGATGTTGCTATCCCTCCGTCATTGCGAAATATATTTAAAGAACTTGAATCTGATTTGGGAATGCAATACCCTGAGAACGGAAATCTTGAACATTGGGCAAAACAAGGTGTACTATTGCTGAATGCAACTTTAACCGTAAGAGAAAACCAGGCTGGAAGTCATCAAAAGAAAGGCTGGGAACAATTTACTGATGCAATAATCAGTAATATTTCAAATCACAAAGACAATGTAGTGTTTTTGCTTTGGGGAGGTTATGCACGAAAAAAATGTAAGTTAATAGATGCCACCAAACATCATGTTTTACAAAGTGGACATCCGTCTCCTTTAAGTGCTAATAGGGGATATTGGTTTGGAAATATGTCATTTAGTAAAACTAACTCCCTGTTGGAGCAAGATGGTTTGAAACCAATTGATTGGCTAAAATAGTTCTCTTAGCTCTAATTATATATGGTTTGTTTACTTTTTTAGTTTTCTTAGTTTTATTACAACTAAAAGCTAATAATATAAAATTAATTAGTACTAAACTGGTCACTAATATTGAAATAGTATAGATCATAATCGATTTGGGTTAAACAATTATACGGTTAAAATACTTAAATAATCGCTAAAATGCAAATTCCTGTAATATAAATAACATTTAATATTGCAAATTTATTAATTAATGTAAGACGAAACAATACGTAACGTTACGTATATTTAACAGTTTAGTGTTAAATTTTCCTACCTGAGCTTAAAAAAAAGACGTTAATCACGTAATGAAGTTACTAATTGATCATAATCCCATTTTTCTGAAATTATATTAAGATTGAATAATTGATCTTGAACGGTACTAATTATATCCTCTGTAATATTGTTTTGTGACCATTCAGTTAAATTAAGCCATTTTTGAACATCACTTATTTGTTGATTATACCTTTTTGCTATTGTAAGATCTATATTTGGAATGTTTTTAAATTGAGAGGTAATGTTATTAATAATATTAAGGATTGTTTTTAAACACTCTTTATTATCTTCTAAGAATTCATCTCTTACCGCAATAACGAAGCAGGGCCAAGGTGATGGACATTCTGCAATTCTTCTAAAGGTATTGTTATCTACTAGGGGTTTAGTTGTGAATTTTTCCCACATAAAATAATCTGAAGATTCATTTGATAAACTTTGTACAGCACCATCCAAGTCCTGAACTATTTCAAAATCTAAGTCAGTATTTAAATCCCATGAATTATTTTGAGCATTGACATATGCCATTAAATGTGACCCAGACCCAAATCTGCTTATTGCTGCTTTTGTACCTTTTAAATCATTAGAGCTATGGTAATTAGAACTATGTGCAACATGAATACCCCAAATGAGTGGAGAATTTACAAATACTTGCACAATTTTACTGGGGTTTCCTTCAATAATATCTTTTGTAATTCCTTCGGTAAGAATAACAGCCAAATCTATTTCATTATTTCTTAAGGCATTGCACATTTGACCGGTACCACCTAAGTAATCCTTCCAGCGTAAATTGATGCCTTCCTTTTTAAAATCACCTCTTTTCAAGCCTAAGTACCAAGCTAAATTAAAATGTTCAGGAACACCTCCAATTTTAACTGTTTTCATTGTATCCGAATTCATTTTAAAAGACTATACTAATTTGTTAAGTGTATAAATTATTAAATTTTCAACTGTTTGCTCTGGATTTTCACTAAAGATTCCATTAGCTCTATTTGCAATTATGGCATTCATGGATAATGCCTTATGACCTAATAATTTAGACAAACCATAAATAGTTGCCGTTTCCATTTCAAAATTTGAGACGTTTAGCCCTTCAAAATTAAAGCTATCCATTTTATCATTTAAATCAGGATATGCTAGCGGCAACCTTAAAATCCTTCCTTGAGGACCATAAAATCCACCAGCAGTTGCAGTAAGCCCTTTGAAAATAAAATCATCATCTAGCAGATACTGTAATGTTTTACTACTTTCTATAATTAATGGTTTAGCATTGTTAGAATTCCAA
>Ga0105356_10002866_pt1 | contig 17084 bp, 17 predicted proteins | sample GOMGulsemesocosm_3_FD_83502 | JGI IMG/M metagenome (GOLD analysis project Ga0105356, IMG submission 83502) | Methane-oxidizing microbial communities from mesocosms in the Gulf of Mexico - GOM9D Gulf of Mexico | ecosystem: Environmental > Aquatic > Marine > Cold seeps | place: Gulf of Mexico...
GCAATTTCATCTATTGAATTTAAAGCTCTTTCTTCTAACCTATTTTTTGCGACAGAAGGAAAATCAATAATTTCTAATTCTTCAATTTGATTCGACCAGAGTTTTTGAAAATACTGATTATGGCGTTTTACCTGACGTTCATCTCTTCCATCTTTCCAGCTACAAAAAACATCGAGAGATTCGTAATTTCCTCGTTCGTGCCAACCACTCCATGTTTCATTAACTGAACCTTTAAACGAAACAGAGTTGTTTCCATCAGTTAAAATGCCTAACTTTTCATGATAAATACCAGCAGAATTTTTCCTAAAGGCTATTTTTACTTCCATTATTTTTAATTTTATTAGTGTAGCCAAAGCTTCAGTATTCTTAATCGCTTTACCATCACTTAATAATGTATCAACAGTATGGAGTATTTCTTGATTAGCTTTGTGAATATCGCAATCATAGCCTTGTTCCAATGCGTCAATGTCGGCAGCAGATAAAGATGGTGAACAGACAAGTTGAATTTTTCCGCCTCTTTTGGCGAAATTAATTATTTCAGGTCCAATAAGGAGAAAAATTGTTGAGCTAAAATAACCAACAGAGCGCTGGTAAATTTCACTTTGTTTCAAGCATGGAAGATAGAAGTCAGCGACAAGATTAGATTCACCTGTCCGGTATTCTTCTTTTAATTCGAGTTCATTAAGGTTCAAGCTAAGCATCCTTTGCAAAGCCTAAATACTCTGTATTTAGCATTAGCCCAAAAATTACGTTTGAACATTTTTGTAGATTCACTTTATCTCCTTATAAAGAACGCCCTATAACCTAATGATTAATAAGTAGGAAAACCTCGATTATACACATATGTATAATGCTACAGTTCTAACTGAATGTCTGTAACAAATTGCACTTATGGACTACATCATGATCTTAAACAAATAGGTTGAATGAGGATTTATTCTGGAAACTCAATAAATTCAGGTGTTATGGTCCATAATCAAAACATATAAGAAAAGAGGCGAGTGGCTATGCCGTTATCGGTGACGTTATTATTAGTTTGTATTATCGGCTACTTGGCACAGTTTATTGGATTGTGCATGGTCAGAGGCGTAAACGAGTTAAAAAAAGGTAAACCTGAGTTCCTTATCGCTATATTGTTCAGTGGTGCTTTATCCTGGGTTGCGATGGTTTTTACTTCTTTTGCTGATATTCCAACAAACTTTAAAACATTTGAAATCAATGTATGGTTTGTTATTGGTGGACTATTATTTGGTTTTGGAACCGCGTTCAATCAAGGATGTGGAGTTTCCACTTTAGGTAAGTTATCTAGAGGTGATTCAAAAATGATCTTCACTATTATTGGTTGGTTAATTGGCTGGACTATTTTAGCGAGCTGGAATCCATCAATTACTCATAATAAATTAATAATTTCACCTGATATTACAATTGGAGTTTTGATCACTCTATCAATTGCGTTATTGGTTTGGGCATTGTTTGGGGATAAGGAAAGGAAAAAGTTATGGCTAACAATGATGGCTATTGGTTTTATCGGAGGTTTTGTTTTTCTCTTTGAACCCAAATGGACGCCAAGTGGACTTCTTCATAAAACCAGTCATGCAATAGTGAATCCTGACAGCAGCTTATGGCCTCCCAAAGAGAACTACTTTTTATTTATTGCTCTACTCATTGGAATGTTTTCTGCTGCTTGGTATACCAAGAAGTTTGAAATAATAAAATCCTCTTGGAAAGAGTGGTCATTGCATATTGTGGCTGGCACTTTCATGGGTATAGGAGCCTCACTGGCACTCGGAGGGAACGACACTCAACTATTATTAGCATTACCAACCTTTTCACCAGCAGGAATAGTTGCAGTCTTAGGAATGTTAGTTGGTATTTGGGTAGGGTTATTTATTAGAGAAAAGCTCACCATTAAAACCTAACTACAGAACATATGAAATTTATTACTTATTAAAATGGTCGTTTTAGAAATGAAAATTTATTCTATTATCGACTAGGGAATATAAAGTTGCTAATCGCATCTACTTGCCTTCGTGTACGCTTATCACACAAATCAATACACCAATTATCAAAGCCACCATTTAAGCTTGTTCTTAATAATTCGACCTTAACAACAGACAATTGACTCTTCTCATAATAATCCACTTTCTTATGAGCGTGATTCTTGATACCTCGATTTAAGTTGCGCTCTAGAAGAACTATGTTACCAATGCTATTAATGTTTTTCTTCCATTCGATATCCCTTTTAGCCTCATTTTCTTCTTCTGTTTGAGACAATATGTGCTCAATATCAAATTTACCACCACTAAAAATAACTTTTGTTACTTCATCTAAACCATCTTCTTTAAGTTCAGCAGCAAATACCGCTGACATTCTACAAAGTAAATTTTTCGAAGTTGTGATTGAAAATACATCAGCATTTAACGCTTTTTTGAATAACCCTTCATTTTCATATGAATACGTATAATCTTTACTACCATTTAATTTATCTTCAATTAACGAAATGATGGGGCTGTCATCACCTGAGCTAATTAAAATTGCTTTTAACAAATCATGATTGAATGCAAACCTGACACTATTCACTACTTTTTGGTAATTAATACTGTAAACGATATATAACTTTGTTAAGGAATTTATAAATTTTTGCAGTTTTTGATATTTATCCACATCATCTTTAAATTGAAACAGAAAAATATAAATAAACTTCCTATACCTCGCATAGCGTGTCCAACTCCATAATATATATGTTGAAAAATCAATTACTGAGGAATAGTTTTTTTCAATCTTCCAATGAACATGCCAGTCTAAACGTTCTTTCACAATCCCTTTTAGCTCATGAAGAAATAGTTTAATTTCTTGGCCTTTCTCTTTTTTAAAGTTGGGCCATTCTCCAATATTAAAAAGCGTTTCGAATAGTCGATCATAAAACGTATCAACCGCAAGTGAATATAATAGTGTAGGTAAATTGTACTTAGCAATTAAGAAAGCTTGATAAATACCAAGTATCTCCTGCATGGATACGCCTGCTTTATGCATTTTATTAAAATGATCTATTTCTTCATAAAGGCTACTTATTTTTGAAAATATCTCCTCACTATTTTTAAAATCATTTGCGGCAACTTTCTGTAAATATTCATACATACGGATCTTAAAAAGATCATTAGTATCTAAAGGAAGTCCAGCGGTATTGATTGTGTCAAAAATTTTAAGTGTTTTAGAAAGCCCTGCCTGAGTTTCAATCACCACAAAATAAATCTTACGATTGATATAATCATGTAAATCATCAAATGGAAAATTTTCTAACGAAAATAACTCTGACTTATCTAGCCAGTGCTCAACTGCATGACGAATCAATAAAGCATTTTCACTATAGATATTGTTTTCTTCATTAACCGAGTCTATAGAAAAACTATTTCTAAACTCTTCAAGTAAGAGTTGTTGTTCACCATTATTAACTTTTGTTTTTAATCTCGAAAATACTGACGAATCAAAACATGATGAACTAGGGAATAGTTGCTCAAGAACCTTAAATAGAAGGAAGAATGTTGTGAATCTTTGTTGACCGTCAATGATTTCTTGTTGATCATTTTTAGCTTTTGCGAGTTGCATAGTACCTATAAACATAGGCTCTTTTGCTTCAACACTGCTTTGTTCGGAAAAAGCACTGAAAATATCATTAACAAATTGCGTTATTTGCTTTTCCGTCCATGCATAAGGACGCTGATAAATAGGAATTATATAATCAATTTTATCATTCAAAAGACAAGGGATGTTGTTTGGATTAAGCCCTAAAACATATCTACTTGCATCAATGTCGAAACTAGCCATTTATTTTCCTTTAAAATAATACATCCATTATTTAATAAACCATAAAATATATATTTTTCAACATCTTGACTTGGTAATGCTAACGATATCACAATTTTTTATAAAAGAATATCGAGTCATTACTTTTCCCTTTTCTATTCCAATGAAATCTTTTGTAAATCAATGGATAAGGGCTATGATTTAGTGATTATTCATAGCGGAGTTCATAACATGCATATTTCACTCATTCATTTGCTCCCAATTGCCCTTAGACAAGAAATCGACAATCAGTTTTCTTATATTATTCAATATCACTCGAAGCTAAGATTTACGCTTTGGCCTCGGTTGAACAAAGGTATCCGTTTCCAACTTCTAAAACACCCGCACAAAGATTTAATTTTGCAGGCATGTTATCAATATTTAGCTCACCACCATTGCATCATATCAACTGCACTTTGCGGCTATTCCTTCAGCGGTCTTCACATAAATAGTAGTCCAGTGATAAGTAATAGCGCTGCTTACTTTTACCTAATGGGTTCTATGTCTCAGATCAAGCATAACCAGGATATAGGAGAAATTAGCTGGTTACTTAAAACAAATGCTGAGCTTTGGAGTGATATTTGCGGTGTGTTTCTAATTTACGAATACCGATACCAAGAAAGCAAACCTGACGTAGTTAGCTTTGTTGAGCAATTTGCACCTATCAAAAAAGTTAATACCTATCTGGAGTCGCATCATGCTTAAAACATACATGAAAAACACATCAATATTACATATCAAAGATTTTGAAGAAGGTAGAAACGAGTTGCTTGCAGATGTTCTATTTGGAGAAGTGATCACTGATGAAACAAAGCGCTATATGCAAGGGGAGTCAGTGATGTCTTCTCCCATCGTATGCTCTTATAACAATGAGTTTAAGACAGAGTCTGGTAGTTTTTATATCACCGAAGGACATATGTTTAATTTAACAATTTCGACAAAGAAATGGGCCGATATTAAAGAAAAAGCACAATACCTTCACGATCATGTATTGCAAATCAATCAATACAACTAATTTCATAAATTTTAACCGGAGTACAATATGACAAACACAAATGAACAGACATTTTGCAATTGTTTTAGCTGTGATCGAGGAATTCTCGTAGGAGAAAAGGTTCACAGTTTAACTTATACATACGAGAAAATTTCAACACCAAGTATGGTAAGTCCAATTTATGCAGAGGGCCTTGGAACATGGTGTGATAGCTGTTTTTCAAAACTAAAAAAGGATAAAAATTACCAAGTACCTTGGGATCATATTCCAGACCAAACTGAATAATAAGAGTTAGGCTTAGCGAATGACAGCTTCATGATGCTGTCATTCGCTAAAACCCTTAAATATCGGCTAGTATTTACTTATCCATCAGAACTCGACAAAATTATGTCTATCAACAATATCATCTGTCTTGAAGTAAACGAACTCTATACTGATAAGCAACTTCATCAATATAAAACAACTTTGCCTAGTTTCTGTTTTTTTGAGTTCACACAAGAACTACAAACAACAATAAGTGAGGCAAAAGAATTGCTGCTTGAAAAAGGGTTTCATGAATTATCTTTCCAATTAAGTGCCGTTAATTGGTTCTTTAAGCTGACAAACAGATACCATCATGACATCACTACTTTTATTCATATTAATGAAAAGGCCATTTACTTTTCCGGAAAAATGAGACCATTTGAGATTGTTCATTTTCGTACCCCTGAAATTTCTATCAACCAACTTGAGTTTAACCAAACCCCAATAAAACCCATTAAAATTAGCCAGCTAAAAGGACCACTCGCTATTGGCCTAATCACAAAAATAGATAATCTAAATAAACAATACAAAGAAACAGAAGATTTATATTATGGTATTGAGCCACTCATAAATGAACTACAGCAGCTAGATGAACAGACCGCTATGGATTTACACTTACATTGTGATTCACAACTCGACTTAATTAAAAGGCAAGGTAATGAGCTATTGAGCAAGATGGAAACCTTAGAAAAGGAAATGCACACATTATCTCGCGCTGTTCTTCACAAAGTATTTGGCGTCAGCAAAGGTGACTGGATAAGTTACCTACCAGCGAAATCAACTTCGCTGATACAACTTCAATATGACCACTGCGATATTTATGAATACAACTTAACAATGCGAGGGCCTGGTATTACTAAAAAAGGGGAATTAGGTAAACGAGAACAAGTAATATCAATCGAATTGGTTTCTGAAACATGAATATTCAAAAGCTAATATCCAAAATAAAAATTGCCCGAAAGCGCAGATTAATAAACAGTTTTCATTTATCACCAAAAAGTGGCATCGATGTTGGTGATGAAGAATATCAAAGTGTATTACAATTACTAAAAGATATGTTCAAGTGCTTTAAAGCAAACAAATGCAGTATAGATGTTTCTTTTTACGGTGAAATATTTATCACCTTAGCTGAGTGTGACCATTCATTCGAATTGTCCATTACCAATAGGCCCCGTTGCATTGATATAAAAAGTGCTGAGACTCACCTAGGAGATAATCATTTCATAAAAATGAACAGTTCAAGTTTCAACAACTCACTGACAGTTTCAGTCAAAACCATGAGGAAAAAATCAGAATGGAAGCATTACCGTATTTCAGAGTTTGATATTGATGGGCTAGTATTGGCTGAACTCATCATAAAAAACATGCATCAAAGGGTGAGGTACTATTCAAACAGTGATGAAGCTTTATCACTAGACCAACAAACAAAATTAGACAGGTTAGCGGCTATTCATTTAGGTGGAGCAATACTAGGTAAATCATCGATGTTGCATCATCTATCAAGCTCACTAAGAAAGATAATATACATTAGTAAAATCACGATATCTGCAAAGAGTATAATTATTGGTGACTCATTAGACAGGGAAAGTTCTTATCATTATTTTGGCGATAGAGAAGCCAATTTTTTTAGTCAATACCTTATAAATTATTAGATAAATCATTTAAATCTTCAACCGAATCAGCTTTAAAATTTCTAGCTTTATTTACAAGTTTAACCAAAAGCACATGATTTCGTAATGAATTCGTTTTAACGTAATCATGATGCTCTATAATTCAGTCAATTGAAGTTAATTGGATTATCGTTATGGCACAAGAATCAATATCTATTAATAAAAGCTTACTAAAACACCTTAGAAAACAAAAAGGTGAAAAACAAGAAGTTACAGCAACTTCCTGTCATGTAGGTCATCGACAATATCAAAATATTGAAAGTTCAGGTCGAACTACCACCAAAGTAATCCAATCACTTGCACAACATTTTGATATATCTACTGACGAACTAATCAATGATAAAAAAGTAGATGATTCTCTTTGGTATGTTACTAACCCTTATTTTTTAGTCGGAAATATTGAACAAGGTCACTATAAGGCGATTGGTGACATTACTAAAAGAGCAAACTGTTTCCATCGCGAAATGAACGTGCGTTTATCAATTAAAAATAAAAAGCAGTCTAAAGAAATAACTTTATCCATTAACGATGATGAATTTTGTTGGAGTTTATGCCCAGTTAGATTAAATGAAGAAATAGGGTTGCTGTGGGATGAGCTAACAGAGTGGCAACAATATGTATGGAATGATTCGTTGGATGAGCTGTTATATTCCTGTGTTTATGAGGTTTATATTGACGGAAAACCTTTAGTACCCATGAACATTACCCCCAAATTTATGGTCGAATTTAAAGAAGTTGGGGGCAACAAAGTTATCGATAAAGGATACCGAATATTTAATTCAGATCCTGAATTTAGAGTATCAATCAGTGAATGGTTAGATAGCCTCACCTATACCATCCCACCTACCCGTTCACAAAAAGGTAGCCTCAACATAATTTATGATTTTGCAAATGACAAAAACAAAATCGTAACCATATCTCGTGTATGGGTTGATAGCTCTGAAAAAGTACACCGAGCGCCATGGCCTAGTGCCAACATAGATAAAGTTATTGAGGCTATTACTGAAACTAAAGATGGACGAAGAAGATGGGCACTTCCCATCGGCATTGATGAAGTATGGGAAGGTCAAAATATTGCACCGATGATACCTGAAGTAGCTTGTAACGAGATAACTGAATTACCAGAAATTAATTTAACATTCGGAAACGAATAACCAAGCAATAGCACTTAAAAATAAGGAGATGAACATGGCTAAATCTAATAAACCAGCACCAATAAATGGTCCAAGTAAAACAGGTGAAAAATCAGGAGGTGGACGAGGCAATAACTCGCCACTATGGAAGTAAATGTCTTGTGAAAAAAGTGAGGGCTATGACGCATATTGGAAAGGAAAATCTAAAGGTTCAAATCCCTACCATTGGTCTAATGAAACTTGGTGGATGGTAGAAGATTGGGACAAGGGCTGGGATGAAGGTCAAGATGAAGATTATGACGATGATTAGTTATCTTGCATTTTATCTATAGAAACTGTCATGCCATAAACGGAATACTCTCCTTTATGTAGTATGACAGTTCTTTCTTTAAACTTGCTCAGATCAGCTTTTATTTCTTTCATAGGCAGGTATATCAATATAGTCATCATCCCCCCTAGCTACGGCCTCTTTAATATTTGCTTTACGTGTTTTTCTTGACTCTATACTTTCACCAAACACCGAAAAATGGGTTTTTTCCATTAACTCTTGAGCTTCCTCATTAGAGAATATATTCAATGCTTTACCCGCATGAATAAAACCTTCTAACCTGAATTTTTTCTTATCATTCTTTTGGTGTTTTTTAGCATCTTCAAATATATCAATTAACTGATGCATACAAGAATCTATGAAGCTTTGCTTATCCATACTTACCTCAATTGGTGAAACGATTAATTAGCATATCGATATTAGTCTGGGCCGACTCAAGTTCCTTTAGCAGATCAAGTCGCGCGGCTTTTAACTTATCTATTCCTGCATCTTCAAGCCGATAAAGTTCTTTATATGCAACAGGATTTAATGAGCAATTATTATTCGTAATAATATTTAATGGAACATCAATACTTCGCCCCTCAACTTCTCCTTTAGCATTAATAAGTTTTGTTAGCTCATCTAGCCTGGCTAAAGCATGCTTCTTTTCAGATACTGTATAAAAATCAACGGCATTAATAAACCGAATGAACTTACTATTTCTTTTCAATATTATTAATACAAGCTCATAGGTCTGCTGGCTAAATAGCTTTTGTGGAAGTGTAATCACTGCGCTGACATAGCCACTTTTAACGAGTTTAGCCCTCTCTTCTTCATCGCTTTGCCTGTTTAGTGCATTTTGTACCAAAAAGATATAACCACAGCCCTTGCTAGATAATAAAGACGTTAATGAATTCGCCACATTAAATTCAGTATATCGGGGTAAATTAATTTCATCTTTATTAATTGTCTTAGCCAAACTATCTTTATTTTTACTTAAATTATCTTCGTTATTTGATACAACCTTATCCTTATTAATTTCACTTTTATTAATGACCTTTGGTAATTTAGTGATCTTTACCGCCAGATCTTTCGAGTGATTAAAAGGCTCATGTCCCGATTGTAAACAATGGCTATTTATAATATTGACATCTTCACTATGAAGTAACGCTAACATTCTCAAGATGTGAAGTGGTGACTGTTGCACAGCCTCAACATCAACAGCTTGCTTTGATTTCAGGGATAAAATTGAAGCACTCGCTTCAATATCTGCATCAAAAGGCAAATACATTCGAGTCTTTGAGATGGTTTTATTTATCTCACTCAAAAGTTGGGAATACACTGAACTTAATCGAAGTGGCTCAACTGGGATATTGAAACTATTCTCAATGTTCATTTCTTGAAGTGGTAATAATGACCTTCGGTATAACTCTAACGCTTCAATATTTGATAAGTGGCTATATTGGAAGTTTGAATGACTAAACTCAGCAATGAGCCTATTAATGTCTTCAACCAAGCTAGTAGGGTCAATACGATGGATTTGTTCTTCAATAGTCTCGATGGATTGAAAAACGGCACTGCTAGATCGGTTACCCTGCTTAACTAAAGAAAGCGTATTTTTAAATTCATCAATACCATTAAGTGACCGATTAAAATTAAAAAGAACCTTAGGTGAAGTTGAGTCATATAAATTGCAAAAAACGATAAAAAGAAAAAAATCTCTTTGTGCATTAGCATTGCTACTTTCAGCTAAAGACGTTAAATGACAGTGTTTATAGCTTTCAACAATTGAGCTTTGATAATCAGGCATCGGTATTCTCCTCTGCTTTTAGCTCAATTAATTTCTGTAATTGTCGTTCACGATTAGTTATCAACTGTTCAAGTAGGTACTTCTCTTTTTCTATCTCTTTAGCCAGGTTAATCAATTCTATTTGCTTTTCTTTTGACAAAACCGGAATAGATAACTTTTCTAGGGCTGCCTTTCCCAAGTTGGCTTGCTTTCCACCACTCGCTTGGGATTTTAAGAAAACCTGTGTTGAGGGCAGGTTTATAAAAAATAATAAGAATTCAGGAGGAAGAACCTCTTTATCTAATGAACTAATAATCAGGAAATTTTGACCAACTAAAGTTTTCTCAGGAACATCACCAACTAGATAAGCATGATGGTAATCACCCTTTTTTAAAATAAGTAGATCACCTTTTTTCACATAAAGGTTAGCGTTTTCAGTAGGTGAGTGGATCTTATCTAAATTTGAAATATCTAGTTTTTTATCTAGCCCATCTTTAACAATATTTTTTATCTGTATCAGGTAATGAGTACCTACAGGATCAAACCTAATAGTCTCTCTAAAGGTATACCCAGAGCGGATCACAATATCGTTTTTACTTGTCATAGGTGTTATTAAGTCATTATTAATATGCCTAAATCTTAACACAATTTAAATTTATATTGTAAAAAAAACTTGCATTTATGTATCAAACGGATCTACACTTATCTCAACTTCACGATACAGTATAAATTTATACTGTATCTCAAGTCTAAATTCATAGGCTTGTTAGCTGACCGAAAGATAAGGAGGATAGCTGTGTGCAAGTTAATAAAAATAAACGTAATAATGAATCATCATTTAAGAATTGTTCTTATCGAATAGATAAATCTCAGTTAGTCGTTAATGAACAACTAGTTATGGAAACCTTTGATTATCCCTTAATCAAACGCGTAGTGATTTCACCATTTTGCTGCAAGTTTCAGTACAAGCAACATATCAATTTTACATCCCTTATCTCTATAGATTATCAGTATGGTCATACTTCGCTGATCCATCCCTTTGATGCAAACAATCTATTTTTTCGATACATCCACACCATATTCGAGCAGGATTCTAGTCCTCCGATTTAATTCCAGCTCTCTTTCAATTTAGTCGCTAATACCATGAATTTACTTCATTAGTTTTTAGCCCTATTTGATACCAATACACAAACTTTAAAAGCGCTAAATGTAAACCGCATTACGTAGGATTTTTGCGCTCAAAAAACAGACAGGGGAACATCATGAATAGTCTTTTAGCAAGCTTTAGCTGCAAACACTGCACAGAAAAAAATAAAAAAGAGTTCTTACAAACTGAGCGACTAACATTACTTAGAAAGCTAGACAAAACTAGTCGAGTAAAACCTAGTATCAACTTTTACTCCCACAAACTACGAGCATTACAATATGCAGAAAGCATGCTTGAAACTGATGCATATTTGCGCCTAGAGTTTGAACCAACAGTAAAGCGGTACTTAACGCAGCCTTGTTCATTCAAACTAAAAATAAACAATAGAAAAACTCGTTACACCCCAGATGCTCTGGTTGAGGACATACATGGTAAATACTTTTTTTTAGAGGTAAAGCCTGAGGAAAAACTTCAAGAAGGTAAAAACCAACAAAAATTTTCACAGATAAAATCTTATTTTGAAAATGAGTTGAATGTTCCATTTAAAATTCTAACTGAAAAGAATATTCGAGAAGGTAAGCTCACTCAGAACCTTCAGCAACTCTACGGTTTTTTAGATGTAACGCTTAATAACGCAACCACTAAAAAAATCATAAGTTCGCTCCCAAAAGAAATCACCGTTAAAACGCTAGAACAATTCTGTGGTCAATTTAATCAATTACCTCACTATGGCTGGGCGCTTATTGCGCATGGCTATTTCAACTTTAATTTTGAAAAAATGTTAACCAAATCTGCCTTAATTTCAATTAACCATAACCGCCTAGGAGCATAATTATGAACACCTCTATAAATAACCCTCAAACAGTATCAATGTTTAAAGAAGGCATGCGTATTAATTACCTTGGTGAAGATGCTGTTATAGGAGCAATTAAACCGACATATGCAGTTATTGAGCATGAAAACAAAACAATATCTACACTTACCCCTAAGCAGCTAAATCATGCATTTAAGGTGGGTAATCTCATTGTTAAAAAGCGTGAAAATGCTGTGGTATTTCAAGGGTTAACTTTGCCTGAAGATATTAAAAAAGCAGAGTTACTTGAGCCATTTTTACAAAAATTACATACCAAGACCTACACTCAATCTTTAGATACAGCCTTAAAAGTGATCACTGAGGTTTGTGCTACAAACAACATCTCAAAAGAAGACGCCCCAAGCGCAACAACCTTACGTACAAAATACAAAATTTATGTGGAAAATGAATTAGATATTATTCCTGTCATTAAGATGCCAAAAAAAGCACGCGCTCCAAGATTAGATAAAGAAGTAATTAAGATTGCTGAAAAGTGTTTTTATGATCTTTATTTACAACCCAACGGCATTAAACCTTTAGAAGTCTTTAAGGAGATTGTTAAAGAGTGCGAAAGTGCAGGGTTGTCTGATAAATGTTTAAGTCGATCTCAGTTTTACAACATGAAAAATGAACTGGACCCTTTAGAAGTCATTCGTGCTCGACAAGGACATGATGCGGCTAGGCGATTAGCTAGGGAGTCAGGTGGGAAATATGTCCTTGATTTTCCACTTCAACGTGTGGAAATCGATGCCGTTCATACCAAAGTTGGACTTTTAGATGACGCTACGCTTGATTTTATTGGTGTACCAATCATCTACCTAGCTATTGATACTTATACTCGCTGCATTATTGGTTACAGCATTTCTTGGGGGGAATCTCCAGGCGAACTTGCCGCTGCGGTAACAGAGTTAATAAGAAAGTGTGTTAGCCCAAAAACTAAATCCCCCAAAGCAATGAATTGCTGGCCATTAACGGGTAATCCTTACGGTTTTTTTGGCGATGCTGGTAAAGCTTTTATTGCACGAGAAGTCACATTTCTAATGGCTCAATTACAATCTCATTACATAACCACGGAGACTAAGTCGCCATGGAAAAAGCCTTTTATTGAATCTTTCAATAAAACCCTTAGAAATCAATTGGCTACATCAAGCCCTGGCTATATGAGAAATGATGATGAAAATACTTATGACGAAACCATCGAAGCAATGGCTGTATTAACAATGACGGAATTCATGGACTCATTGGAAGTATTTATATTAGACCACTATCACCAAAACCCACATTCGGGTCTATATGGTGATACCCCTTCAAACTATTGCGAGAAAGCATTAGAAAATTTTGCCCCTCGAATAATACAGGATATGACTATGTTAAACATTATTAAGGGTTCTGAAGAATCCGGTGCTATTCAGCCGAGTAAGGGTATTCAAAAAAACAATGTTTTATATTCATCGCCTCAACTAACTACGCTTCGATTCGAGCTATTAAAATCACCAAAAGCTGATAGCCCTAAAGTTACTTTTTTTTACGATAAAAATGACATTTCAAAAATTGTTGTCGTTAATGATCTTGACGGCACAATGTTTCAAGTCGAAACCAAAGACCCAAGAGTTAAGGAAGGTATGAGTTTAAAGGAATTCAAGAATGATCTCCCACCGACAATTACATCAAATACAGCTACACCTTTTACTCGCTTCAACCCTGTCATGACAGAGGCTATTGAGCGTAAAGCTAGATTACTTAGAAAAAAACGAGAAAAAGATGAGCAGAAAAAAGCAAAGCGTAAAGCCCGCCAACAAGCAGAATTTGATGCTCAAGATGAGAAAACTACGGATGCTTCAGAACATATTGAAAATGAAGCAAAACGTTATGCTCAAAACCATACGGGTAAAGCACTTGTTAATGATGCACATACCGATGAGGGCAGTGAGTATCCAGACGATGAATGGGAAACAGAATAACCACCTTTTTAAAATAAACTAAATGGAGTAAATCATATGATTAATCAAATTATCAAAGAACAAGGTATTACGTTTAGCAATAGAGTCTGTAAACACTCAGCCTACCTTAACGCTTACAAAGCGATTGAGCAGCTTGAACGTTATCGAGGAGTGAAACCTAAAGGTTTATTAGTTAAGGGTTATACAGGCACTGGAAAGTCTTTTCTGGCAGAGCAAATAATTAAGAGTAGGCAACCCGTTGATACAGATTGTCTATCAACACATCCTGTACTTTATATTAATATTGCTGAAGGGAGCAAAACTGTTGGCTCAGTAGTATCAACACTGTTATACGAACTAGGTGCTCCAACCCCCTTCAAAGGAAATATTGCTATTCGTATGACAGAGCTTAATGAGTTAATGATAAATATGAACGTTGAACTAGCTATTCTCGATGAAGTACATGATTGGATACCTAAAAGTGGCATCACACCAAAATCTGACATCTATCTTTTTTTCAAAGGATGCCTTAATAAATGGAAAATTCCTTTTTTGTTTTTGGGAACAGATGAGGCAGAACAGGTGTTTGTAGAAAAGCAACTTAAAGACCGCTGCTTACCAGCTCAAACGCTATCGGTATTTACTTGTAACGGTAATAAAAACACAACTAATTTTGGGAAGTTGCTTTGTAGCTTGTTATCAAAATTTCCTAGAGAAACTAAAGGAATGAATTTCGTAAATAAAACAAAGAATGATGCAGATAAAACAATTTTTACGTTAGTTAAATCAAATAGAAGCCTTTTGCTACGTTTGTGTTTAGCAACACAAGGTCAAATGCGAATAATCTCTGATTTGTTAACAGGTTGCATTTATTTAACTAAAGAAAATCAAGTAGTAGATATTTCAATATTGAAACAAGCTTTTGATGCTGAAGTTAATGACAGACCACACGGTAACCCTTTTGATGAACTAATGAATTTACGTAGTGTAATTAAGGCATTAAAACAGGAGAAGTTATATGCAAAGTAATAACGTAGCGTATCAATTCCCAGTACGCCCTAGACCTTTAAAAAATGAAAGTGTTGAAGGGTACATACTAAGGTTAGGTGCTATGAATGGTCGTAATACTAAAAATAGAATTGCTGATATTGTAGGTATTAGATTAACTGATTCAATGTATGAAGTTGGTAACCCCCGTTACAGAACTTTGATAGAAAGCTTAAGCAAAACTATACGATTAGAAGCAAATCAGTTGGATAATTTTTTTGTACGTCTTTCATTTCCATTAACTGATAACGACAGGTTCATCCAAAATATTAAGCTAGATGCACCAAGGGTTTGTTCTACGTGTTGTAGTCATGATGAAAGTCGGTACATTAAGCAAGATTGGCACTTAGCACATCATACGCATTGTGACGTTCATCAGGTTAGACTTATTGAAAAATGTCCTTGTTGCCAATATCCATTACAATCTACTGCCGCAATACTTAATGGTTGTTCAAAATGTGGATTACAGTGGGAAGATTACTGTGCGTTGCCGACAGAAGTACCCATTTATCAAAAAGTATTCCAATCGCTTTCCCAAGTTGAACAAGCTGACTATATCTCTGTACTTTATAAAGCGCTGGTCATTATTTCCAGACCTTATGACTGTGCATATGAGCCTTTACGCAAAGTGCCCTTCAGTAGCACTGATATTGTGTATCAACTTAATCAAGCATTTGCCTTTTTAACATCAAAACAGTTTCAAAATAAATTATATAAAATGAGAAAAGATAAATTATTAGCGGATGAAAAACTATTATTTCTCTCAAAGAAACAAATAGATAATTTGGTGTTGCTGCCACAAATCAAGAGGCCAATATATTTAATGCAGCACATTTCACGTATGGTGTGCGCACCTATTGAGGATAATGGATTTATCAATAAACCTAGAGAAAAATTCCTGGTTAATGGAACAGAGTATTGCTACCAAGTTTCTAAAAATACTGCCGCATCTTTACTTCAGTTAGACATTAAATCTATTGATTATTTAATGGATTCAAATAGGATAAATTTTGTGAGACAAAAAGGAAGCACGACTGGCGCTTTTATTCATTTATTTGAAATTGATCTATTTATAAAAATGCTCACAAACACTGTAAAAATCAAAAGACATGTGGGCGATGTTGATAACCTGATATCAATGGAGAAATTACGAAAAGGACTAAAATTTTTTAATGCCGACTTAACTAAATTGATATCTATATTAATCGATAATCCTATCCAACTTTATTATTGCTCGCCAGTTGTAACGATATCATTTAATGAATTATATGTTGATAGAGATGACATCACTTCATTACTCGAAGAGCAATTCATCCCTAGCTTTAATGAACAAGTTTCCAATACAAAAATAAGAGAAATGTGTTTTCTTAATAAAGAGCAATATAGCGCTTTAAAAGTAAAATTTAAGTTAACTGATATTGATGTAAAATATAAATATAGCTTTGTTTCACCAAAGAAATTAACTACTTTTTTTACAAAATACATGCTTTTAAATCGCTGGGTAAAAATACACGATGTAAAACTAAAATCACTCATTAAATATCTTGAGACTCAACCTGATCTTATTCGCAATTTATTAGTAAATGAACACAATATCGTATTATATGAAAATACTGAAAAACTAAAAAAAGCACTCAATAGATTTTTAATTCTAACCAGCGATGAGCCTCAAAAGCTCATCGCTTTTTGTTTCTAGCCAGAAAAAAACACCTCTTCTTCATCTCGTAAAACCAGACCTAATTTAAAACTTATGCTACGTTAATAAATGACGAAGTGAACTCACTGTGCCTGCGTATTTGTACCTATAAAGCTTAACTGGAATATTGGGCTACTAGCCCTGCCTTAACTGGAAAAACGTATATTGCCCAAATGGAATTTTTTATCAACCGACTGTTTTTAAGGAACTTTATTTTTCCACTTTAATTGGAACAATCATAAGTGTTGCCTAACTCAGAGCTTCACTCTAAATCATTTATCCATGAAGTTTCGGGAGGTATTAGTGCCCTCATAAGGCAAAGTCCGGGGCCATATTTTTTAACTTAGCTAAATAAAGAAAAA
>Ga0105356_10002875_pt1 | contig 17074 bp, 14 predicted proteins | sample GOMGulsemesocosm_3_FD_83502 | JGI IMG/M metagenome (GOLD analysis project Ga0105356, IMG submission 83502) | Methane-oxidizing microbial communities from mesocosms in the Gulf of Mexico - GOM9D Gulf of Mexico | ecosystem: Environmental > Aquatic > Marine > Cold seeps | place: Gulf of Mexico...
AATGCCACATGGCAGTCATCATCATCCACAAAAAGTAGTGCAGTTACTTATTTTAATAATAATAATAGTACATGGACAAGTATATCTGATCAAAATATACCAAAAAAAATTACGGCAACTTATTTATCAGAAGAGTTAAGTGATTTTACACATGTAGGAGGTAAATTGACATATACGGGCTCATCTGCTAAAAAATTTGTAATAAATACTAATTTATCAATGTACTCAACAGAAAACGATAAAAAGTGCACCGTTTATATCTATTTAAATGGCGTTAAAGTGGCAAAAACTGCAAAAAGAGTTTCTTCAGGAAAAGCGTATGAAGGCACAAACTCGTCGACCATGGGTGTCATTCAGATGACTACCAATGATTATATTGAGATTTATGTAGAGAACAATGAATCTGAAGATTATCTAAGAGTTGTTGATATGTATTGCTTAGTTACTGAGTTCTAATGTTATTATTGTTTTGATTTAAATAACATATCTTCTAGATTGATAATAATACATGTCCAAAATTTTATGAAGGATATACCAGTAGTGTAAAATACGGATCGATCTTGTCTTCTAATGTGCTGATTCTGCACTTTTTAATTAATATCATCTTCCTTAATTCGATTCTTTGATGTTAAAGTTTGTTAATTTACTAATGTGCAATGCATAGTACTGTAACAAATTTAAAATAGTGTCGTCTATTAAGTATCAATCAAATTAAAATACAGTAATCATGAAAACAACAGAACCAAATATAAACCGAATAAAAAATCATTGGATGTACGTCTTAACTTTTATACTTAGTGTGTTATTTACCCTAAATACAACTGCTGAAATTAACAAAAACTCAAATGTTTTAGATGATAATTTAAATAGTGAACAACAAATGCTAGAAGCTATAATTTTTGCCAATGTGCTTGACTTTAGCAGTGAAAACCTAAATATTAGTGATATTGAAGTTATAGAAATAGAAGAGGATGTAGTAATAGGATTTGATACATCAAATCATTTACCGGAAAACTTTAACCCTTTAAAAGGAAAGCACGATTTAGATTGGAATACCATTGAATTAATAGAAATAGAGGAGGACGTAGAATTAGGATTTGATACATCAAATCATTTACCAGAAAACTTTAATGCTTTAAAAGGTAAACACGATTTAGATTGGAATACTATTGAATTGATAGAAATAGAAGAGGAGGTAGAATTAGGATATGATACATCAAATTATTTACCGGAAAACTTTAATCCTTTAAAAGGTAAACACGATTTAGATTGGAATTCTATCGAAATAATTGAAATAGAAGAAGACATAGAAATTAATTTTAATACCAAAGCATATTTACCAGCCAACTTTGATCCATATGAAGGCATGCACAAAAAAGAGGTTCAAGTCTGTTCTCAATTATAAACATAAATTAGAAATTAATATTTAAACCAGTAATTATTTAATTGCTGGTTTTTTTTTTATTCTTTTTAGTGAGATACATTGCAAACCTTTAGCTGTATTTCGACAGGCTCAATGCAATGGCTCTGGATTGCCTTATGGTCAGGTCCCCGTGAGCTAACATTTTTTAATGTTACCAGTGTGTTCAATATCAGTGATGATTCGTTATTAAAGTTTCATTTGAGGAAAATGTTTTTCCAACCAATTCATTATATTCTAAAGTAATCAATATAAGGTTGTAAAGTTGTTCTTTAGTGAATGGTTTGGTTATGTAATTATTCATCCCATTATCAAATGCCCTATCCATTGCTTCTGAAGTTACATTGGCCGATAATCCAAAAATCTTGATGTCAGTATTAAATTTTCTAATTAACTGTGTTGCTTCAAAACCATCCATTTCTGGCATATGTATATCCATAAAGACCATATTATAATTATTTGCTTTAACCTTTTCAACCGCAACTTTACCGTTGTGAGCAATATCAACGTCAATGTTAACATCTTCAAGAATTTTCTTGAGGATAGCAACATTTATTTTGTTGTCATCTACAATCAAGGTTTTTAAATGAGAGAGATTGAGGTTTTTAAAAGTCTCTTTTATACCATGGTTATGTTGGTCTCTTAATATTTCGAATAGTAGAGTAATTTCAAATTTAGAGCCATGGTTTTCTGTACTTTGAACCGTAATGGATCCTCCTAATTTAGTTGCAAGATCTTTACTAATGGCTAGGCCAAGACCGCTGCCTTCATGTTGTTTTTTTAAACTACTGTCTATTTGAGCAAACCTATTAAATACAGAATTTATTTTATTTTTAGGGATGCCAATTCCTGTATCTTCGATGGTTATTTTTACTTTTAAATGATTATCAATTTGCTCCTCAATATAGGTTAAAGACATGCCGCCTTTAAGCGTGAATTTTGAAGCGTTTTTAATAATGTTAATTACAATTTGAGCCAATTTATTTTGATCGCCTATGACATTTTCTCCAAAAGGCTCTTTAAATTCAGAACGTACATAAAGATTTTTTTCAGTAAACAGATGCCTGTACGTGTCAACTAATTCCTGGACTTTTTTCGATGGTTTGAAATGGACTTCATCTAATTTAATATTCCCTGATTCTATTTTATCTATTATTAAAATGTCATTTACAATAGATAGAAGACTTTTAGAAGACTTATGTAGCAAGTCAATATGGCCCTTATCCGTAGCATTTAGGTGACTGTTTTTTAAAATTTGAACAAATCCTAATATGGCATGAAGCGGTGTTCTAATTTCATGACTCATATTAGCGAGAAATTCGGCTTTTGCTTTTGTGGCTTTCTTGGACTTTTTTTGTTCATTATTTAAATCTTTATTGGATTTTAATAATGCTTTATTAATAGCTTTTGTTCTTAAAACTTCACCTTTAGCCCTTAGGTAAAAATAAACGAGAGATCCAATTAGCATAGATAAAAAGATTCCAGCAACCAAAAAAGAGTTAATAAAAACAGATCTTTCCGTTAAAAATAACGCTTCTGTAGGTGCTATTTTAAAACTCCAATATTTAGAATGAAGCTTATCGATTAAAATAGATTCTTCATAAATATAATCTTCGTAATTGTTGCTTTCGTTTTGTGCATTAAATTCATAAAAGAGGGTTCCTTGGTAATCTCTCATTTCTATCTCATACTTATCCAGACCTGCTATGAAGTTGTTAAGATGATCTGTGAAATCCATACCGGCAGTTATTGTGCCTTGAAATTTGTTTTTAAAATAAACAGGGATATCAATTAAAAAAGCTTGACCGCCTTGAGTCATTTGTGACCATGGAGTTATATTGGTAATACTGTCTTGGGTGTGCTCAATCCATTCGTTTTTACGGTATTCTACTTTAGAAATATCTAAATTAAGGGCTTTTATATTTTCATTTAAAGGGACAATGTTTCTAATTATCATATCCGAATCAATCCATTCAATAAAATGAAAAGAAGGGTTTTGATCTAGAAGTAATTGTGCGTCCCTTTCCCAATATTGGAAGTGGTTCCCGTTAGTGAACTCTAACCTCATTTTAAGGTTTTCTAATCCTACGATGTCCTTATTGAGAATTGACTGAAATTTATGCGATGTTGATTTTCCGATGTGAATCAGATTTTCTTTTATTTGTTGCTTATGAGATGTTCTTAATTCATTCCATATGGTCAAAGTAAGTATCAGGAGAACAACAAAAGAAATAGTAGGAATCATTATTCCCTTTTTATTATGGCTATTTAGTATGGTCATGCTTTTATGAAATGGGCTTCAAAATAAAAATAATATTAAGTAGCAAATTTAAGTTATTTACGATTAAATACCAAATAAATCGGTAAGTAACATTTATTTGTAGTCAAATACTTCTTAAATTATGCACTCTGTTAAGAGTGTTTAATTGATCAAGCCTTGTTTTTTGCTGAGTTTTTAAATCTTTTTGTCTAAATGTGATAACTTGGAATTGTAAATTTTTGCGAGATCCTTCAATTTATTGTTTTATAAAGGAGAGCCTTGTTGGCTTTTGTTATTGCTAAATACCCAGTTATTTCTTGAATTAATGCATATGCTTTTTCTTTATCAATAATAAATCTGTTCACTTTGAGTTGAGAGATAATTATGGTAATTGATCATCTATCTATATAAGCTATATTGTTGGTGTTGAGTACATTAATAATTCATGTTGCATGATTGTAATAGCGTTGAATATTATTACCTAATGAGTCATTTGAAATAATATTTAAACGCCCTGATGATTTGATGACTCCAAAAATGATATCATTCGCTGATGTTATTGGATGTTTCGAAGTTGAGAACAATTTTCCCAAATTGTTCTCCTTTTGCCATTTTTTCAAAAGCCAAGCTTATATTTTCAATGGAATAGATGGAGTCTATAACAGGGCGTATGCTCTTTGAAGAGATAAAGTTAATCATTGTTTTAAATTCTTCACTGGTCCCCATGGTTGTACCATGAATTGATAGTTGTTTCCAGAAAATCATACTAGGACTTAAGTTTTGAATATTGCCAGTGGTACGTCCAAAAAGGGCAATTCGAGCGCCAGGATTGGCCAATTCGGTCAACGATTTAAAATTCTCCCCAGCAGCGCTATCTACTATGACATCAAATCCTTTAGCGTTTTCTAATAATTTAGCACTCCAGTTATGGTCTTTATAATTACTGCCCTCTTTTGCACCTAATGCAATCGCTTTAAGTACTTTTTGGTCACTTCCAGAGGTAACAGATACCTCAGCTCCAACTGCAATAGCGAATTTTAATACGAATAAAGCAACACCTCCACCAATTCCAGTAACTAAAACTTTATTGGTATCTTCAAATTCCCCTCTATGAAATAATGCACGATAGGCAGTTAATCCCGCTAAGGGAATTACTGCGGCTTCTTGAAACGAAAGGTGTTTGGGTTTATGATAGACATATTGTTGGTTGATTGCAATATATTCGGCGAAAGTCCCTTGTTTAGGAAACCCTAGAATTTCATAATCTTTGCCTTGTACTTTGTCATTTGATCCCCAATTTAAAGATGGATTTATTATAACTTCATCACCTTCTTTTAAGTCATTTACATTGGTCCCGACCTTCATTATTATTCCGGAACCATCCGATCCTAATATAATATTTGAATCACTTTTTAATGCCTTTTCTTTGAGTGTCCATAATTCATGATGATTAATGGAAACGGCTTTTATTTTAATAAGAACATCAGTGTGTGAAATAATAGGATTCTCAACATCTTTTAATTCAAGTTTATATGTGTTTTGATTTAATACAATTGCTTTCATGTAATGTTTTTAGGATTTTGAATTTATGCTTACGATATATGAGAATTTTGAAGAAAGCAGTACTTGCCAATACACTACTAATCCACAAATGTCTGATTTTTTATTAATAGTTTTTATGAGTTTCTAATTAAGGATTGTTCAAGGGCAAAGTAAATTTGAATTCACTTCCTTTTCCTTCTTTACTTTCAACCCAAATATTACCTCCAAGAATTGATATCAATTCTTTGCATAATACTAACCCTAAACCCGATCCTTTTTCATTGTCGGTGCCTACCGAAAGTACATTTGCGGATAAATCGAATAGTCTGTCTTGTATGTTTTTTAATATCCCTACACCATTATCAGATACAGTAACTTCAACAAGGTTTTGTTTTATAACATTGAAAACATTAATATTTCCTCCTGGGTTTGTGAATTTTATAGCATTGTAAATCAGATTTCGAAGAATTACCTTTAACATATTCTCATGGGAGTAAATATCAATCTTAGTTGATGGGATATAATTTAAGGAGATGTTTTTAACTGCTGCGGCAGTGCTTGTCTCTTCTATTACATCATTTATTAGTATTGATAAATTTATTTTTTCAACATTAGTATTCATTTGCCCGGTCTGTGATTTTGCCCAGTTTAATAAGTTATCAAGCAGTATTAGAGAGCTTTTAACTGATGAGTTTATGTAGTCTAAATAATTTTTATGCTCATCACTAATAAATTTATCTGCATCTTTACTTAAGAGTTTTGAAAATTCTAAAATAGTATAAAATGGACCTTTTAAATCATGGGCAACAATTGAAAAAATCTTGTCTTTAGTGTCATTAAGTTTTATTAGTTGAGCCTCACTATTGCGTAAACTTTCCTCTATTTTCTTACGTTCAGTAATATCATGAATTATCCCGACAAGAAATTTCCTCCCTTCAGAATCAATAAACCTTGTCTTTCGTGTAGAAATTGTTCGGGTTGGTTTCTCTCTCACTGTAAGGGTCTCTTCATTAATATTTTCAACACCATCTGCAATAACCTGTTTGTCTATTTTTAAGAAACTCTCCCGCTCATCGGGAGGAACATCTTCTGCAAGTGTTTTTCCAATTATATCAACCCTCTTGAGTTTGAATATCTTGCAAAAGGCATCATTAAATAATAATAACCTGCTATTTTCATCCTTAACAAATATAGGATCGCCAATACTATTAATTATGGCATGATAATAATATTCTTTGTCTTCTTTTTGATCAACGTATTTTAATTTAAGAATTTCATTTTGTTTTTTGAGTTCTTCAATTTGATTTTCTAATTCCTGCCTGGATAATTGATTATTCATTTTAAAAATTCTTGATAAAGCTTTACACTACATACTAATGCTTATAGCATACAAGATAATAATTCTGGTATAATTAATAACAGTTATTCGGAATATAGGAAATTGCTTAAAAGAGGTATATAGTTTTAAATTGTGGGGTGATCAAAATAATAGGTGGAATTAAATTGATGTGATAACAAAGATGTTTGCATCTGCTAATGGGAGAAATAAAAAAGGAACCTCGTATTGAGGTTCCTTTTAAACGTATTATAATCTACTGTCTTCAATAGTATTAATTTTTAAAGGCTCAGCTCTCTTTTTATTTAATTGTTCGCCTTTCTTTAAATAAGTATAATTAAATTCAGCCTTAACGGTCTCTAATTTAGAGGGGTTTGTAAACATCATTGCATAGGCTTCTTTTAAAGATCGACTTTTAGCTACGTCGATAATAATGTCCTTCCATTCGTGAAAATTCAAGGTAATGGGGTTATATGAATTTATAGGTTTGGTAATTCCGTAATTAGCTTGCTCTTCTTCCGCTTGAAAGGTTCCAAACATCCTGTCCCAAATGATAAGGGTCGATCCAAAATTCTTATCAATATAATTAGCATTTTTTGAATGGTGAACTCTGTGATGAGATGGCGTCGTAAAGATGAATTCAATTGGAGCAGGTAATTTTCTAATATATTCTGTATGAATCCAAAATTGATAAAGCACCTCAATTTGATGACAAATAAAAAAAAGTATAGGATCAAACCCCATTAATGCAACTGGGATAAAGAAGATGATTTTAATATGTTGAGTCCAACCTAATCTAAAAGAGACAGACCAGTTATATTTTTCTGAATTGTGATGGGTAACATGAGTTGCCCACCAAAACCGGTTGACATGCGTTAATCTATGTGACCAATATCTACAAAAATCGATGGAAATAATACAAAGAATATAAGCCCACCATTCTCTAGGGATACTCCAAGGAACAGCATTATAAAAGAATAGAATAAGGCCATAAATCCCTAGTTTTAAAACGGCTGAGATACCAACATTGACAAGACCAATAAAGGTTGCAGAGATAGTATCTAAGCTATCATAATATTCTTTTTTTCGAACAACTGTTAGGATCCATTCTAACAAAACAAGTAGGATCATTGGTATAGCAGCAAGTTCAATAATGTTGAGGCCTATTAGTTGATCTAACAGCACTTCCATAGTTAAAGGGTTATCTTTCATAGAGTGTAATTATCCTATTGTAAATTGGGTTAATGAAGGGTTGTCAAGCTTTTTTAATGTTTTAAAATGAAAAGACAGCGCAAATCTTGCCGTAGGATATTCTTTAAAAGGGTTTTGATAGTTATGAAACTTAAAATATTTAGTCTTATTATTTTCTCGGAAGTAAGTATTCACCCTTTGGCCTATAGCACGAATAAAAGGTGCTTCTCTAATCGCAATTTTTTTTTGGAGAAAATTAGATGCTTCGTCAGAAGTGTTACTCATAATGCTATCATTAAATTAATTTCTATATAGAGAGATATTCGCTAGTGTGTGTCTATTTTAAACATCCCACTAATCTAATCAATTTTAATGAAGTGACGAATCGGTTGTACTAATTATGCTAGTATCTTCTACAATTTACTAACAATAAAAGAGGACAAAACGTTTAACAAATGTTCTGTGGGCATTTTTTAGAGAATGAGTCAGCAGGCGCAAGGAGTTATCAATCTGACTACTTGTATAAATTCAAAGGCTTTACATGATTCTTCAGTTTGATCATTGACACGGATTATTACAACAAAAAAAAGGATGCTTGGTTTAATTCCAAACACCCTATGTTTTTTTGAATTGTTAGCCATTGGCCATGTTTCTAAACCAACGTATGGACTAAACAAAAAATATTTGCTGAACTGAAAACAAGTTCGAAAATTAATCCTTGAATTATCAGTTTATTTGGTTTTCCATCTATAACTAGACTGAGTAATCTCCCTATTGCAAATCCAAGAAAAATCAAGATTGAAACAACAAATGATGTAAATGTCATTTCAGGGATAAAGGTTCCTAGTAAAATAATTATTCCTCCAAATAACATTACGGCGCTAATGCCTCTTATTTCATTTAATAAGTTAATATCATTTTCAAGCTTAATTCCAGAATTTTTTGAATATGTTTTTATAGGGTTGCTTAACCGCATTGCTCCTACAAAGAATAACATTAGACTTGATAAGGATAAGATAACGATTTTGAAAATTTCCATTTTTAATTGCTTTTAGTTATTAAGTTGCAAACATAAAACGGAGTTGTGACAAAGGTGTGTCAGGGGTGTTTTTTCTTTTGAACATAATCTTCAAAATACTTTTGAATAGTCATATTGTGTGGGGTAAACGTTTCGTTTTGAGGAACAAGTGTTTCGATGAAATCTATTCTAAAAGCTCTAAAATCTTTTCTCAACCTACAAAAGGCAATGAGTAGAAAATTTCCGTTGATACTATAGATGGCAAAAGGTTCAATGTTACGGGTGGTTTGCTTTTTTTCTGAAGAATGATAGTCCATCTTTAATACCTGAAAATGGATAATAGCGGATTGAATCTGCATGAGGTTGTTACTCGACTTTTGCTCATTCTGATCACCACCAAAGTAGATTCTGTCTGCTAATAAATCTGCATTTCCTTTTTGAGAATACCTTAAAATAGATTTTATTTTTTCTATAGCACTAGAAACATTTTCGCTAAACGATTGATCTTTGCTTTTAATTACCAATTGTTCTACAGTAATTAAGGCATTGGCTTCATCTTCTGTAAAAAGAACAGGAGGAAGGTGATACCCTTCCATCATAGAATAACCTTTACCTTCTTCAGTTACAATGGGTATTCCTGATTTTTCGAGTGTACGAATATCTCGGTAAATCGTTCTTACACTCACATTATGCCTTTCAGCAAGATGTTTTGCAGTAACAATTCTTTTGGACTGTAGTTGCGTAATAATGGCAGTTAATCTTGAAAGTCTTGGCTTTTCTTTTTCTTTCATTTTAGTCTTGTCTGCTAGTGGCTAACATATATATGAAAAACTAATTTAAGAAATTTGATTAAATAAATAGTTGGAAATCTTTAATGAGACATATTAGTCACGCTTAATATGCTGTCATCTGCTAATATGATTTATAAAAAAAGGACAGAGCATTAATAAAATGTCTGGTAAACATTTTTAGAGAATGAGCCAGCTGGTCCATGGGTTATTAATGTGAGTACTTATATAAATTCAAATGCTTTATGGGATGGCTCAATTTGGTAATTTTATTATTTGGATTGTTGTTTGCCATAGCATATAATTTGGCTATTTGTTACTCATTAAACCTTTCTATAAATGATGTAAAAGAATGAATGAATTGTGGCCTTGGTGTTTCCATAAAAGCAGCATGGTCTCCTCCCGAAATAACGACCCAACTTTTATCTGCCGTTTTTAGTCGTGTGAATAATTTTACCTGATTTTCTGTAGGTGAAATGGGATCCAATTCGCCTTGTAAGATTAGAACTGGTGTTGTTATTAATGAGGGATCAATACTATTATATTGATTTCCATGCTTCCAGTCTGCCCGGATAGGGTCACTTTTTAATGCCATTTTTACATAAGTGTCTATGGCATTTTGACTAATACTCCCAGGTGTAATAAAATCACTTGCCGCATTCTCTGCGGTATTTACACTTTTTCGCAATTGAAAATCCTCTGGAGTTTCAGGGATTTCAAAATCTAAATTTTGCCAATAGCCAAATACTGTTAAACTTGCAATGTCAGTTGCATTTTTCTGAGTTGCTAATAAGGATAATGTTGATCCCATGGACCATCCAAATAAATGCACTTTACTATCGTCATTTTGAACTGAAATCCAGTTTAAAACATTAATGATATCATTTGAAGCAACATTGGGTGTTGCCCATTCTGTAGAGTCTCTTGGTGTATCTCCATACCCTCTTAAATCAACAGCATATGTTGTATATCCTTTTTCTGTCATACCGTCCATTAAAGATAAATCTTCACCGTCTACTTGTAAATCAAAATCAGGAACACCACTCCAAGTACGTCCATGGACAAATAGAATAACCCCTTTAGGATTATCAATTTTCTTTTCCCATACAGCCATAGGATGTCCTTCTGATAATACAGTATGTTTTAGTAATGTTTTTTCATTGGTGTTTGAAAAGGCCTTTGTTATTTCAACATCATTATTCTTTGTTTTACAGGATATAGTCGCTACTAACAAAATGAAAATTAGGAAAGGAATTTTAAAAACGTATTTCATGAGTGTCTTTTTTTAGGAGTTAACGATTAATGTGTTTTCTTCTAATAATTTGTATATCATAGTGTTGTGTAGCTATTAAGATATACTACGAAAGTAATAAATTTTAATGAAGTGACAGTTTAGTGACAACAAATAAGCTAGCATCTGCTAACAAAAAAAGGGACCTCTTTACGGGATTCCTTTTTTTTGTAAATTTAACTAAGTTCTATATTAGAATTTATGCTAAACACTAGCAATAAATTATATGTGTTGTTGGCGTACCTTACTTTTTTATAAACTTAATTATTCGTTTGTTTTTGAATTTAATGAAATAGAATCCGTTTGTTAGATTTTGAATATCAATTTTTTCATTATTGGAAATTGTTCCTTTGTGAGTTTCCATTCCCAGTACATTATAAATAGTATAATTTTCTATTTGTTTTAATCCCGATATTTTAATAAAATCATGTGATGGATTTGGGAATATATTTATTGTGTTTGATTGTTTATTGAAATCATTATTACCCAAGGTCGTTTCTCCTAGCACTGTTATATCGTCAATAGAAAAAGCAGGATCAGCAGCAGTAGATGAAGTATTGTTTACAAATCGAAAGGCAAAACGTAAGTCAGTTTGATTATCCCATACAGGATTACTAATAGATGTTTGAACCCAAGAGGATTGATTATTGAAATTAGTGTTATTTAATACCCATGTATTCCCTCCATCAATGCTATAATATAATTCTCCAAAAGCATTGGCACTTCCAGCACATAGCCACCAAAAATCAATCGAAACATTGGTATATCCTGCTGTTGAGGTCGCTGCTGCCATTTTCGAGAAATTTGATTCCTGTAAAAAGCAAATTCCATCAGCAGCCATATGGGATGAACCAAGGATATTATCGTTCAATGCTTCTTGGCTTAAAATATGCAAATAATTACTGTTAGGGGACTCTGTAATTCCACCAGGTTGATCTGGAGTGCTTTGGATAGAGTAGTTAAAAGGGAAACCTAAGCAGATTAGAGATCCATTACCTCCGGCATAAGCATTATTAATAATCCAAAGATTTGATCCTGAAGTTGCTCCTCCATTATCGGATGTGTTTAAAGTAAATGAAGTACCTCCTGTTTCGAAATTTTCAGAAAATAAAGTTGTTTGTGCATTAGAAGTTAATCCAAAGATTAGGGCAAAAAATAAAAGTTTATTCATACTTTTTTTTTGATTTGGGGTTATAATTATTTTTTCAAATATAGAAATAAATTTAGCGAAATCATGCGGAAGGTTATGTATAATTTCTAGTACCTAATTATCGCATAGATAAATAATTAAATTGAGAAAATTGATTGGATTAAAGTTTTAATGTGACGAATCAGTGACAGGACTGAGCGTTGAAAAAATGTCCTGAGTACACTTTTAGTGAATGGGCCAGCAGACGCATGGGTTATTAATGTGAGTTCTTATATTAATGCAATAGCTTTACAAGATTCCTCAATTTGGTAATTATAACTTAGTTCTTTGTTAGCAACCGTTTTTTATTTTGATTTATAAATTTCCTTTCCGTTATTCCTTACTGTTAGTGCTGTGATTTTCTACACTTTGCATCTGTTTAGAAAACGTATAAAAATGATTAGCTAGATTCAATATTTTTTATTTATTTAGCTCAAATTTTAAAAAAAACCTATTTATGAAAACAAAACTACTCTATTGCTTTATGCTTATTACCATGGTAAATTATGGTCAAACTTTGGATCAAGATGTACCTTATACTTCTAGTAATGGGGGATATGGATTTTCTAATCCTGGCTTTGAATTGGGGCAGACATTTACAGCTGGAATAACAGGAGATCTTTCACAGATAAATCTATGGACTAAAATGAATGATGATGGTATCTTAGCCTGTAACGGTGCAACAAATACAGTTAGATTAAAGATATATAGTGGAGCAGGAAACGGAGGAAGTGTAGTTGGATATTCTGATAATGTTGATGTTGGAGTACAATCCTGTACAGAAACAATTTTCTCTTTTACAACGCCAATATCAATTACTTCGGGTAATATGTATACTATGATGTTTGAGCAAGTTACAAATAATTGTAGTTCTACTTCTGTTTGTCAAAATTCTAATGGCACATATACAGGAGGTAGTGCATGGCATCAGTCTTTAGGGAATGACGGAAATTATGACGCTTTCTTTAAGACTTTTGTAAGTAGTGGTACTTTAAGTGTTAATGAAAATAACCTTACTCTAAAGGATGTTCTATTAATAACTAATAATCACATTTCTGTAAAAATCGAGGATAATGTTAATTATAATATATATGATTTAACTGGGAAAGTTATTAGAAAAGGAACTGAGAGTGAAATCGATATATCAGATTTAGGTGTTGGTGTCTATGTGATAGGAGTAAACCACAATATTCGTAAATTATTTATAAAGAGATAAAAAGTGACAGATTAGTGACATTAAATATGCTAGTATTTGCTATCATTTGCGACTAGGTCTAATAAAAAAAGGAATCTCGTATTGAGATTCCTTTTTTTATATGATGAGATCTTACCCGTACACTGAGCTTGTCGAAGTACAGGGGTGACAGTTTGTGTTATTCTACCACTTCAACAATTAAAGCATCTTCGGTTTTAGTAACCTTGGTAAGTTTTTCATATTTTTTTGAATCAGTTTAATCAGGATTTCGTTTATTTAGTACTTCCTTTATTAATTTTTGAACCGCCATAGTTTGTTTGGCAACCTTTTCTTTTCGATCTGTTGACTGAATTCTTAATCTTCCTCTAAAACTCAACATATTAATAAATTCTTTATCCTTCAACCAGATCTCATAATCATTAGGAATCCATATATTATTTTTAATATCATTTCTAAAATGTTTTTGATACAAAGGAACAACAGCGGTCGACCATACTTGGTCCTCCAGTCTTCGTGTTTCTTGCATGAGGGTAGGGTAAACTACTTCATACAAATGGGTTATTTCCTTTCTTAATGAATCGGACTCAATTAATTCTATTCCTGAAGATTTCAAAGTTTCAAAAGCAGATGAAGTCAACACTACATCTGGTGCTTGATTTGCTATTTGCAAATAGTTAGGCAAGGAATCATTAAAAGGTCTTTTGTGATCTACATGATCGATAATATAATTAATACACCAAAGTCCTCTTTTTTGTGTTTTTATATCCTTTTCAAGGTTGATTATGTTAGTGTCAAGATTTAATGTTAATTCACTCAAAAGTTTAGTTTCCCGATTACGCAATTTTTTAGTCTCATTCCAATTATTAATACTTAAAGCAATCAAAATCCCAATAACCACAAGCACAATCTCACCAATTGCATATAATATATACTTATTGATTTTGTTTTCAGTCAGAAGTTGTTGCCTAATTTTTCGAAAGAATTTAATCATTTGCGTTAGTAAGTGTGTAGTTAGTTGATTTCTAGTTAAATATAGCAATTCTTATTTAGAGTTGGAAAAATGGTTTACTAAAAGGAGGGCAATTTGCCTTCAGAATAATATGAAGTGACAGATTAATGACTAGCAAATATGCGAGCATCTGCTACAATCTGCGACTAGGAGGTGTATAAAAAGGGTCTACAATTAAGTAAACCCTTTTTAATATTTGTAAGATACTGAAACAAGTTCAGCATGACGTTTGTGTTATTCGACAACCTCTACAATTAAAGCATCCTCAGTTTTAATAACCTTAGTAAGTCCATGCTTTTCTAAGCCTTTCAATCCTTTGTCCTAGGGTTTGTTACTTAATCCTGATTGTAATTTAAGGTCGTTAAGAGCCATGCTTTTTTGTGTTTTAAGGATTACGAATTTCATTTTTTCTCAAACGTCACAATGAACTATAGCCATTGTTAGCCTTTCGTTATTTCATTGTTTCCAGATACCCATTTATATCTTCAATTAATGTATACGCTTTTTCTTTACCAATAATCAATCGTCTTACATTGAGTTGAGAGAGAATTATAGCCACTGATATTCTATCTATAAAAGCTCTAGTTTCTAGTTCGTCTTTTGATTTGTAAAATAGTTTTGAATCAAATGGTGTGACTTCTGTCAATCCTTCCGACTTCGCATAGGTAATACCTAAAGAAGATAAAATAGAATTCATATCGTATTGACCATTATATAAATAATGAGCATATACTTCTGTGAAAATTTTATTATTTCCTTCAAGTACATCAGCTATTCTTGTTCCGTGACTGTAATAGTTTTGAATTGTATTGAGTATTGAGTTATTTGAAATAACATTCAAACGCCCTGATGATTTAATGCCTGCAAAAACAATATCATTCTGTTCATAGCCAGTGAGAGGATTTAAATTGCTAAAATGAGCTAGGAGTACACTGTCTTTTTTCTTCGTTGGGTTTTTATAATGATCAAGAATAAAGTTGCCAGAATGTACTTTTATGGAATCTAAAATAATATTTTCATCTAATCTGTCAATGTCTATTTTAATATCCTTAACAATTCCACCCAAGTAAAATCGTTCGAGATTTCTATTCACTTGGTCGTTATAGGCCTTATTAATTTGTACTGCTATCAATATCCCAATTACCACCAATAATATCTCTCCAATGGCATAAAAAAAATATTTGCTGAACTTGTTCTCCGTTAGTAATTGTTTACGGATACTCCTAAAGAATTTTATCATAGTAATGTCTATGCTTGTAGCTGATTGATTTCTAGTTAAATATAGTAATTCTTATTTAGAGTTATAAAATAAATCTGCTAGATTGCGGTAATTTGCCTTTAAAATATTAATGAAGTGACAGATTAGTGATACTAAATCTACTAGCATCTGCTATCATTTGCGAATAGGTGGTATAAAAAAAGGAACCACTTTACGGGATTCCTCAATTTGGTCCTTTTTTGTTGCAAACTGGTTTTTTATTCAATGTGATACCATTTATATGTTTTTCCGTCCCAAAATAAAATTCCTCCACCATGTGATTCCTTTACACTCATGTATAATCCATTTCCAATAAGTTTAAAGTTTTGACCACCGTCTTGACCAATAATATCTCCACTTTCTTCATCTACAAGAGTTGGGGATACAATTTCTCCTTTAGGGATTGTTTTGAAAACTTCTATCCAGTTTAAATCATCTTTATTATCGATTTTTTCTCCTGCTCCAAAAACAAAGTTTTCTTGATTTTTAGAATTATGAATTATTAAAACACCTGTTTTTTGGTTGTTTTATTTTTAACAATAGAAGCAAAATCGGTTTTGTTATCTCCATTAAAATCTCCAGTTAGATTTTTATTAGGAATTAATTTCAGTGAATCGGGAACATTGGTCAAATTAACTTTTTCAGTTGGTTTAATTTGTGATTCTATCTTTTCAGTATGAGGTTTTGATATTTGTTCCGTCACTTCTTTTTGTGAATATTCTTGGAAAAATGTAGCGTATATTAATATAATAAATGTCAGTACGGTAATTATGAAACCAATCCATTTGAAATACAATTCGTTTCTTTTTTTAATTCTTAATTTTTTAAATCCTCCAATATTTAAAAAGTCCTTTATATGTGAATCGAACACTACGAAAATAGAAGTTCCAGATAATAGTTGTATTCCAATTTTTATTTGTTCTTTTCTAATTATGTACAGTAATTTATTTAATTCCGATTCTGAAAGGATTTTTAACTTTTCGTTCCCTTTAACAACTTTTTCGATATTAACCATTGCTCCATTACCTCTATATTCAGGTTTAGCAAAATCAGTTAATAATATATCTAATAATATTGATTGTTGTTTTGTCATTTCAGCTTGTAGGTAACCTAGATTTAGTTTCTGATAACTATATAAAGAACTAAATTAAGAAATTTGATTAAATAATAGTTAGAAATCTTTAAAGTGACGAATCAGTGACAGCAAATATGCGTGCATCTGCTATCATTTGCGACTAGGAGGTATAAAAAAGGGTCTACAATGAAGTAAACCCTTTATAAGTGTAATGAGATGCTGAAACAAGTTCAGCTTGACGTTAATTTATTCTACTACTTCAACAATTAAAGCATCCTCAGTCTTAGTAACCTTGGTAAGTTCATGCTTTCCTAAGCCTTTCAATCCTTTGTCCCAAGCTTTGTTACTTAATCCTGATTGTACTTTAAGGTCGTTAAGTGCCATGCTCTTTTGTGTTTTAAGGATTTCGAAAATCGCTTTTTCGTTATCACTCATTTCTACTGCCTTGCGCTCTGGTTTCATTTGAGGGAAAAACAATACTTCCTGTATCGATGGGTTATTG
>Ga0105356_10002876_pt1 | contig 17070 bp, 18 predicted proteins | sample GOMGulsemesocosm_3_FD_83502 | JGI IMG/M metagenome (GOLD analysis project Ga0105356, IMG submission 83502) | Methane-oxidizing microbial communities from mesocosms in the Gulf of Mexico - GOM9D Gulf of Mexico | ecosystem: Environmental > Aquatic > Marine > Cold seeps | place: Gulf of Mexico...
GGTTTTCAACCTGTTAATAACCAGTCACTAGTGGGACTAACTAGCGGATCTTTTTGTTGGTTATTTAATACCAACTTAGCATTGTTTACACTTTCAGCTTTCATACTAAACTATGACCTATCAAGGTTATGCAATTTACATGTATTGATTCGCATGAACTGCCAATGACTAAAACCTACCTCTAAAGTAGGGTATTATTCACTTTTATATCTTTTGATGTTAAAACAAGCAATAAAGATAAAAAAACTACAAAAGTTGTTTGAATCGTGATCGGTTATTCACTCTCCACTTTTAACTGCCCGTACAAATTCAGATTGCAGTGTAGTTTGTTTTAAAACAACAAAATCATCTCTCATGCTGTTAATTTATCGTCAATAAATTTAAAACTTAAAAGGACTACCTAATGCAGGATGCTGATAATTTATCTTACCGAGAGAGGCACAAACCCGCGAGTGACTTCAATTCACGTGAAGAGTACCTAAATAACGAACTGCTTATTACCAAGCCAAAGCGCTGGGGTATTAACTTACCTTACCGTGATTATGGTATCGAGATTGAAGATTGGGTGCCTGCATTGGCAGCAACCATCGGTAAAATCGTAATGGTAGCTGCAATGGCTGGCGCATTTGCTGTGCAGTTTGGTTTAGATGCAGCATTTGTTGCTGAAAACGTGCGTTTTGAAATGTTAATTGCCGGTGTTCTGTTTGCTGTTCTTTTCTCTGCAATTCTAAACCCGCGTACTAACCTTGCGGGTACGCATGGTCCAATGATTCCACTTATTCCACTTATTGCAGCTGCTGGTGGACATCCACTCGCACTGGGCATATTAATTGGTGCCTTTGGGATATTGCTGAGTATTTCCAAAGGTGGATCAAAACTGGTTACCTTAACGGGAGAAGGCGTACGTGGTGGCTTGCTTATTTTCCTCGGTGCGATGGGAACAGTTGGTCAAATTCGTAAATTTGGTAACTGGGGAGATAGCATTGAGATGGCGGCTATCCCATTCACCGTTATCTTAATCACTATTGGTATCTATGCTTATCTTGCACGTATTAAAATGCGCTGGGTTGCTATTCCGTTATGTTCTTTGATTGCGGGTATTGCTGCTTTTGTGATGGGCGCGCCCTTTGAGTTTGTTACAGAGCCTGGCTTGCCTAACATGAGCCCATTTTACTGGTGGGGCGAGACGACTGGTTGGAAACTAGGTTGGCCTGGTGTGAGTGAATATATCGCAGTGGTACCCTTTGCGATTCTTGCTGTGGCGATGTGGTCACCTGACTTTTTAGGTCACCGTGTATTCCAAGAGCTTAACTACCCGAAAAAAGCTAAAAGCGTGTTGATGGATGTGGATGACACAATGACGGTTGTTTCTATTCGTCAAATGGTGGGCTCTGTTTTAGGTGGCGCAAACGTTGCTTCATCTTGGGGAACATACATGATCCCCGCGGCTATCGCTAAACGCCCTGTACCTGGTGGTGCAATTTTAACTGGCGTATTATGTGTTGCTTGTTCAATTCTTGGTTTCCCAATGGACTTAGCAATGTGGGAACCGGTATTACGTGTTGCACTGCTAGTAGGTGTTTTCTTACCGCTATTAGAAGCGGGTATGCAGATGGTTAATGACGAGAAAAGCTCTCAAAGTGCGGGTATTTGTATCTTCTCAAGTGCATTAGTTAACCCGGTATTTGGTTGGGCAACAACGATGTTATTAGATAACCTAGGTTTCATTGGTGATAAAGAGCGTTCTGATGCATTGTCATTTATGGACAGATTAGTGATTCCACTGATCACCTTTATTATCTGTGTGGGTTCGCTTGCTTTAGTAGGGCAACTACCAGGTATCCCTGCTTTGTTGTAGAAAATTAAGGGGGACGGGTAATACTCAGGGTTTAAGTATATTAGGGATGAAATCGGCCGATTTCATCCCTTTTTGTTTGTAACATTTGCTTTAGTAAGTATAAAGCTCACTTGGTGCCAAGTGTCTCTTCCTTATAATAGAAGAATATCAACAATTTACGACCCTAACAGAAAACTACACTGCGATGATAGCTTCTACTTCGATGCTTAAATCATCAGAAAATAAAGCTGCCACTTGGATCATTGAACTAGCTGGAATATTGCCCTGATATATATTAAACAATGCCTCCCTTAATGCCTGTATATCGCTCATATCACTCACAAATAAAGTGACTTTAACTAAATTATCTAATGAGGTGTTTTGTTGCTGACAAATATAGTCAAGCTGGGAAAAAACCTCTATGGCCTGCTCGCTAATCGTTCCTGTTTGAGCATCACTGCCAAAGGCCGTCATACCCGAGGTAAATAACTGTCCCTGAGAAATAACCGCATGACTATAAGGGCCAACCGGTAAACCTAATGTTGAATAATTAATGCGTTGAACTGACATAATACTGTACCTTTTATTGGTAATCTTTTATCTCTGGCCTAAGCCATACCCTGTGATTAATTTGAAAACTTAGTCGAAAGCTTGTGAACCTCTGGACCGATAAAAAAAGAAATCAGTGCAGCGGCTGGCCAGGCTAAATAAAAAGCCTGTGACCAGTTCATTAAAAAATTCGCGCTCCAGCCTAAATTTATCCAAGTTACCCAGCCACTCATCATGGAAGACAGCACCAGTGACATTACAAACGCAAATATGATTCGCTGCTTCATTGTTACTCCTGTTTGCTTCGCTTAGGTTGATTTACCTCTCCGGTCTCAATGCCGATAGGTGTTAAGCGTTCAATATAATTAAGATCCGTAAGCTCTTTTTTAAAGTAGCTTAGGGTATGTGGCATGTTAAAATGTGCTTCTAGTGTGGCCTGATCTTGCCATTGCTCCCACAGTGTAAAGTGTTCTGGCTGCTCGTTATTCTGCAAAATATCAAACATTATACAGCCGTTTTCATGCAGTGTAGCCAAGCGTAATTCGTTTAATGCCTGCTTCACCTGTTCTGGTGAAATACCTTGTTTAGTGGTGATCCCTGCGCTAATCCAGACGCTATTCATAGATTCCTCTCTTTTGTTTATTGTTGATAGGTTAGTGGGTGTTCCTAAAGTGAGGCAATCATAGACATTAACAGTTGTGGAATATATGCTGTATATATCAATCTACAATTCCAAAAATGAAATTATGTACGACGACATTGCAATATTTATTACCATTGTAAAACACAAAAGTTTAGCTGCCGCTGCACAGCAGTTAGGCATGCCGGCTGCGACCATGACTCGCCGTTTACAAAAACTGGAGCGGGCATTAAATTGTCAGTTGATCCATCGCTCATCGAGACAATTTGTATTAACTGCAGAAGGGGAGGTTTATTATTCAGCCTATGCAGATTTAGTTGAACAATTATCCATGACGCAGCGAAATTTAAGTGCGCAAGTCACAGAGCTGAGTGGCCGACTAAAAGTATTAGCACCCACTAATATATCAACTGGGTTACTTCAACCTATGTGGTCGGGTTTTATTCAGCGTTATCCAAACATTCAATTAGAATTAAGCTTAAATAATAGTTTTGAAGAATTACTGCTATCACAGGCTGACTTAGCGTTGCGTATTGGGCCACAGCAAGATTCATCATTTTATCAAAAGCGCTTAGGTAATTTGGCGACAATTTTGGTTGCATCGCCCGAATATCTAGCGGCTCAGGGCACACCCGAGAAACTGCAAGATTTGGCTACACACACTTTAATCGCTAGCAACATTATCTCTGAATGGCATTTAAAAAATGAAAAAAATGAGTTGCATACTTTTCATGCTGAATTTTCCTGTATTACTAACGATATCAGTTTAATAAGGTCATTTGTTATGGATGGTATTGGCATTGCTTTGCTACCGTTGAGCGAAGTTGTGCCACACATTAAACAGCAGCGACTAGTGCGAGTATTACCGCAATGGCAAGGGCCACAAAGAGACTTATTTGCCGTTTGGCCGAGTGGCCGGTTATTGAGTGCTAAAGCTAAATGTTTACGTGATTATATGCAGGTATATATTGCAGAGCATTTACCGCCATTAACGATGGATTAATCGCGGGCAATAAAAAAGCCGAGTCAATGACTCGGCTTTTTTACTCTAGGAGAGAATTCGTTTATTTTTCACCGATTGGTAAAACAGTACGGCCGTATTGCTCATTGATTACTTCAGCCATTGCTAAGTAAATCGCGCTAGAACCACACACAAGACCAACGTAACCTGCAATAGTACCAATTAGAACAGAACCAGAGAAGTCACGTGCCGCTAATAAGAAGAATAAAGCGGTTAAACTTGCAAATACAAACTGTAAGGCACGATTACCACGTAAAGTACCCACAAACATAAATGCAGTGAAAGTTCCCCACATCACTAAGTACCAAGCCATGAATGCATGAGGTGTTGGTTCAGCTAGACCTAGTTCTGGCATAACAATTAATGCTACTAAACTGATCCAGAAAAAACCGTAAGAAGTGAATGCTGTTAAACCAAATGTATTACCTTTTTTAAACTCTAAAATACCAGCAATAACCTGTGCAATACCACCGTAACAAAGACCCATTGCTAGGATCATTGCACTCATCGGAAAGAAACCCGCATTGTGAATGTTAAGTAAAACAGTTGTCATACCAAAGCCCATCAGGCCAAGTGGAGCTGGGTTTGCTAAGTTAAGAGTTTGTGACACAGGCAGTACCTTTTATAATAAGTGGATTAAATGAGATGTCGCGCACAATAACATGGTAATTAAGTTTGTAAAGTTATTTTGCTATTTTTGCACCCGGTCACCTTTTTTGTTTGTTTTTCACCAAAAGTGCGAGGTTAAAAGTTGACGAAGTGAAAACCTCTTGTGTATTTGATATTAATGTAAGGCAGAGCAAAGCTTTGTATTAATTTTAGTATTTAGGTCAATAAAGTTAGGTACAATGTAATCAATGTTCCATTTAGAAAATGAATGAGCCAATGAGCCAAGCTACACTATCCATAACAAATTTATACAAATCCTTTGCTGATAATGAAGTATTAAAAGGGATCGATTTAGAAGCGCAAAAAGGTGATGTGATCTCAATTTTAGGTTCATCCGGCTCAGGTAAAAGTACATTACTACGTTGCGTTAACTTATTAGAAACACCGACTTCGGGGGAAATTCGTGTCAATGGCGAATTAATCAAAATGAAAGAGGATAAAAAGCTAGGTGCTGTTCCTGCTTCTATTAAACAGGTTGAACGCATTCGTAGCCGGTTAGCGATGGTATTTCAAAGTTTTAATTTATGGTCACATATGACCATTCTTGAAAACGTGATTGAGGCACCTGTACACGTACTTGGTGTGCCTAAAAAAGAGGCGGTTGTAAAAGCCGAAGCTATTTTACAGCGTGTTGGTCTATATGAGCGTAAAGACTATTACCCAGGGCAACTCTCTGGTGGTCAACAACAGCGTGTTGCCATTGCGCGTGCTTTGGCTGTTGAACCAGAAGTGATGCTATTTGATGAACCAACATCTGCACTTGATCCTGAACTTGTTGGTGAAGTATTAAATGTAATGCGTGGCCTCGCAGAAGAGGGCAGAACCATGCTAGTTGTGACACATGAGATGGCTTTTGCTCGCGATGTTTCCAATAAGGTACTATTTTTACACCAAGGTTTGGTAGAGGAAGAGGGGAAACCTGAAGTCATTTTTGAAAATCCTTCATCAGAGCGCTTTAAACAATTTATCTCTTCGGTTTATTAAAAATCGGCTTCAAAATCACTTGAGCTTTTGTTTTCAAAATAACCAGTCAGTTAAGGTATTTTGGGAATAAGTTAGAGCAAGTTATTTTGTAACGATTCCTAATCGATAATTTCTATTTAATTTAATAACAAAAAAGGAAGTCCAATGAAAAAGTTCAGTCTATTAATGGCAGTATTTGTTTTATCATTTAACGTCGCTGCAAAAGAGTGGAAGAATATCCGTATCGGTGTTGAGGGTGCTTATCCTCCATTTAGTAAAACAGAAGCGGATGGTAGTGTAACTGGTTTTGACATCGATATTGCCAATGCATTATGTGCAGAGATGAAAGCTAAATGTACTCTGGTTAAGCAAGACTGGGATGGCATTATTCCTGCTCTAATGGCGCGTAAATTTGACGCAATTGTTGCAACAATGGATATTACTGAAGAGCGTAAAAAGAAAATTGCGTTTACTGATAAATACCAACATATTCCAGCACGTTTTGTTGCCTTAAAAGGTACTGAATACCAAGCGACAGAAGCATTCATGAAAGGTAAAAAAATTGGTGTACAGCGTGCAACAACAATGGATCTTTATATTTCTGATAACTTCCCTTCTGCAAAAATCAAACGTTACGGCTCTGCTGACGAAGCATACCTTGACCTTAAAGCGTCTCGTTTAGATTATGTAATGGCTGACTCTGCAGCTATTTCTGATGGCCTGCTTGCAAAAGATGGCGGCGATAAGTTTGAATTTGTAGGTCCAAAATTAAACGATCCAAAATGGTTTGGCGAAGGTGCTGGTATTGCAATTCGCAAACAAGACAAAGACTTAGCTAAACAATTAAATGCAGCAATTAAAGCAATCCGTGCAAACGGTACTTACAAACAGATTCAAGATAAGTACTTTAGTTTTGATGTTTACGGTGGTTAAGCACTACTAACAAAAGGATGGGAAACCATCCTTTTTTATTTCTATACTAATTCCATTAATTTTATGGTCGAATATTACGCAGGAAAAATAAGTGAGTTCAAGGCGAGAGTTATTGTAAATGGTTGTTCCTTTGCAATACTTTTAACGCAGGAATCACTTTTTAGCCAGTAAGATTGAACCGTTGTTTAGTGGAATTAGTATTATTAAAGAAAAATTATGCAAGAATTATTAAATTATCAGAGTGTATTACTTCAAGGTGCTTGGTTAACGATGCAGGTTGCGCTGCTATCTCTACTGCTTGCGCTTACTTTAGGTTTGTTAGGTGCGCTTGCTAAGGTATCCGCTTCACGTTTCTTACGCTTAATCGCAACACTATACACAACCATTATTCGTGGTATCCCAGACCTTATTTTAATGCTACTGATCTTCTTCGGTGGGCAGATGCTTATTAATAACCTTAGTTACAGCATTAATGAAGCATTAAATGAGTACTTTATAAGCCTTGATTCATCGCATGAGTGGTATTCATATCTTCCTGACTACATTGATATTAGCCCCTATTTTGCAGGGATAGTAACCATTGGTTTTATCTTTGGTGCTTACATGGCTGAGACTTTCCGTGGTGCTATTTTATCGGTAGATAAAGGGCAGATTGAAGCAGCTAAAGCGTATGGTATGAGCAAATATAAAATATTTTTTCGTGTCACATTCCCGCAAATGATGCGTCATGCGCTACCAGGTATTGGTAATAACTGGTTAGTTTTATTAAAAACTACTGCGTTAGTTTCCATTATTGGTTTACAAGATATGGTTAAAATTGCAGGAGATGCATCGGGTTCAACTCAGCAACCCTTTACTTTTTACCTTGCAGTGGCCTTTATTTTTCTATTCTTCACAGCTATTTCAAGTGCACTGCTAAAGCGCCTTGAAACAAAATATTCAATTCAAACGAGGTAAAGATGGATTTTTCAATCATCATCAATGAGTATCAATTTTACCTTGAAGGTTTGTGGACAACAACTTGGTTAGTTGCATTATCACTGCTACTAGGGCTGTTTATTGCCATTCCAGCGGGTATATTACGCAGTAGTGAAAACAAGTTAATACGCTTTCCTGTGTGGTCATTTATGTACTTCTTCCGTGGTTCACCATTGCTTGTACAACTATTTATTATTTACTACGGCGCAGCTCAATTTGAGTGGTTACGTGAAAGCTGGATGTGGGAGTACTTCCAAGAGGCATGGTTTTGTGCACTGTTGGCCTTCACATTGAATACTGGGGCTTATACTGCAGAGATCGTACGTGGCGTGATAGCAACAATGCCTAAAGGTGAGCTAGAAGCCGCTAAAGCGTACGGTATGAATAAATGGCAAACACTGCGCCGTATAATACTACCTAATTCACTACGTCGAGGTTTGCCCGCTTACAGCAATGAAGTGATTTTTATGATCCATGGTAGTGCAATTGCAGGTGTGGTTACTATCGTAGATATTACTGGTGCAGCACGTGTTGTGAATGCTCGTTATTACGCGCCATTTGAGGCTTACCTTGCCGCTGCCATCTTGTATATGTGCCTTACTTTCACGGCTATATTTATTTTCAAACAATGGGAAAAACGTTACCGTATTGAGCAGTAACAATGATTTTTTCAGAGAAAAGAACAGATATATCTTCTGTTCTTTTCTCTTTTTACACGAACTCTATTGCTGTGATCTATATCACCTTTGTAACAAAATGTAACATCTGCCTTTATCTATTCAAATTAAGTGTGTATTTGATAGAATCTTCATATTAACTGACACTTACTAATAAATGGACTTATTACGAAACTCATATAAGGCCATTTCTAATGAAAAAACTCTCCAACATAAACCTTCATAATAAAATAAATTCTCTCCCTCTTACTCTTTGGGAGAAAAAATAATGATGACTGAAAATATTATCTGCATTGAATCACTGCGTTTGAAAGCAAAGGTCTTTTTTGAAAATAATAAGCGTCAAACCACACTTTATCCATGCGATAGTGATCTTTATCCTGAAGTAAGCATCGAATGCCTTAAGGATCTTGGGGAGTATAAACAAGGGGATACTATAGAGGTGGATGTTGTTCAGATGCAAAGTAGCAATGGGCATTCATATTTTTATAGTTATTAAATAAAAGCTCAGAGAATGACTGAGCTTTTATTTAGGCAAGGTATTATGACAGTTTTAATGTTTTCAAGTTCTGTGTTTTAACCTTGTTGAGTATCTCTGCATCATCAATTAAAGATTGGCCGTAAGAGGGGATCATCTCAGACATCTTCTCTTTCCAGCTTGGTTCATCAAGCTTATCTTTAAAGCAACATTCAATGACATCAATCATCGCTTGAACAGATGTTGAGGCGCCTGGTGAAGCACCTAACAACACTGCAAGTGAGCCATCCTCTGCCGCTACCATCTCAGTACCAAATTCAAGCTTACCTTTGCCTTTTTCATCTTTTTTGATGATCATGACACGCTGGCCTGCTTTTGCTAATTTCCAATCTTCTTCTTTTGCTTCTGGATAGAAGTTACGTAAAGCGTTGACGCGCTCTTTGTGTGATTGTAAAGATTCTTTAATCAAGTAGTGAGTAAGGTCAATATTTTTAGAGCCTACTGAGAACATCGGTTTTAAATTTGATTTACGCACAGAACCAACCAAGTCAAGCTTAGATCCTTTCTTAAGGAACTTCATCGTAAAGCCTGCAAACGGGCCAAATAGCAATGCAGGTTTACCATCAATGATACGCGTATCAAGATGTGGCACTGACATTGGTGGCGCACCGATAGGTGCTTTACCATAGGTTTTAGAGTAATGTTGTTCAACAACTTCAGGTTTAGTACACACTAACCATTGACCACTTACAGGGAAACCACCGTAACCTTTGCGCTCTGGAATCTTAGATTTTTGTAATAGCGGTAAAGCACCACCGCCAGCACCAAGGAATACAAATTTTGCACCAATAATTGCAGAGTGCTTACCGGTACGCTCTTTAATTCGTACTGACCAGTTACCACTTCTCTGTTGTCTAATACGATGAACGTTGTAGTTTAAAACTAATTCAAAGTTTGGTGATTTTTGCAAATTTTTGATCATGTTGCGGGTCAGTGATCCAAAGTCAACGTCTGAACCGTAGCTAACACGGGTTGCTGCAACAGGCTGATTCGGATCGCGTTTGCTCATTGCAAGCGGCATCCATTTGCTGATCACTGCCGGATCTTCGCTGTATTCCATATCTTTAAATAGGTGATGTGCACTAAGTAACTTAAAGCGCTCACGTAAAAATTTTACATCTTTTTCACCCCAAACAAGGCTTTGGTGCGGAATAGAGTTAATAAACTGGTTTGGCTCTGGAAGAATTTGATTTTTGACTAAATATGCCCAAAACTGCAAAGTCACTTCGAAAGATGCATTGATTCCCTGTGCGCGATTGATGCTTACACTGCCATCATCCGCTTCTGGTGTGTAGTTTAATTCACAGTAACCTGCATGCCCTGTACCTGCATTATTCCAGCCATGTGTGCTTTCGTGTGCAACATGATCTAAACGCTCTACCATGATTATTTTTAATGATGGATCAAGTTGGTTGAGCATCATGCCTAAAGTTGCGCTCATTACGCCACCACCAACAAGTAGTACATCTGCAGTTTTTACTTCCATTAAAACTTCACCTTTACAAATATAGGGGCTAATCCAGATATTATTGGTTAATAAATATTCACCTGATAGTTACCTGATAAGCTTTATTCGATTGTATAAAAAAGTGGATTTTAACGATAAATTAACATTTAAACCAGTTAATTAAACATCAATGATATTTTCGATTTATTTTTAATACTTTTTATTGGCTGAAAATATCTGCATTAAAAGTAGTGGAATATGCATTTTTGCTGGTTTTTTATTCTTGTTGTCTGTTAAGTGTACTGGTGTGCGCCCTGGAGATACTTAGCGCACATTCGTATTGTTTAATTGTGCATTTATAGCATTGTGCTGAAGTGCGAGCTTAGTCCCAGAAAAAAGGACGGAAATGTTTGCGGCAGACCGACTCGTATGTATCGTTGCCACCAATTTCAACCTGTGCGCCTTCGGACACTGGTCTACCTTCACTATCAAGGCGTAAGATCATATTCGCTTTACGCCCGCAGTGGCAGATGGTTTTGAGCTCTATCAGTTTGTCTGCCCATGCTAAGAGGTAGTGGCTACCAGGAAAAAGCTCCCCCTGAAAATCCGTTTTTATGCCATAACAGAGCACTGGGATAGATAAACAATCAACTACATAAGTTAACTGTCTTACCTGCTCTTTACTTAAAAATTGGGCTTCATCTATCAAGATACAATGTTGTGTTTCATGGTTATGCTGTTTTTTGATAATTTCACTGAGATCATCCTGTGATGTAAATGCATAGGCATCAGTTTCAATACCAATACGAGAGGCTACTTTTCCAATACCTGCACGATTATCAATTGCAGCGGTTAAGACAAAAGTATTCATGCCTCGTTCACGATAGTTATATGAACTTTGTAAAAGCGCGGTTGATTTACCTGCATTCATTGAAGAATAATAAAAATAGAGTTGTGCCAAAGTGTGTACCTAAAGATAGAGGGATATGCTAATTGAGATGTATTTTTAATGATAATACAGATTTTGCGCAGTAATGTTTGATCTAACATCATCATTAATAACTTTTTTTAATGCAGAATACGCGACTTTATTAACCAAGATAAAGTGATTCAATGCAGCTACCTGATTTTGTTAATACCATCGGTAAAGATCTAAAACATCGTTATGGAGAACGAGTACATAAACTGACGCTACACGGTGATTTTAGCTGTCCTAATCGTGATGGTAGCTTAGGTAAGGGCGGATGTACTTTTTGTAATGTTGCCGCTTTTAGTGATGAGTCTCAATCAAAGTTATCGATTGCCGAACAACTGCGTTTACGTGCAGATGAAGTTGCACATCGATCCAGTAAATATCTTGCCTATTTTCAAGCCTATACTAGTACCTATGCTGAAATCACACTGTTATCTTCACTGTATGAGCAAGCTGTTTGTAGTACTAATATTGTTGGAATATGCGTGGGTACTCGACCTGATTGCGTTTCCGATGAGGTGCTAAATCTACTCAGTAGTTATCTGATGCGTGGTTATGAGGTATGGCTAGAGCTGGGCTTACAAAGTGCTAACGATGATACCTTAAAGCGTATTAATCGAGGCCATGGTTTTAGCGAATATGAAAGTGTGACACGTAAAGCACGCGCACGAGGTATTAAAGTGTGTACGCATTTAATTTTAGGTTTACCGAAGGAGTCCGATGTTGATTATCAGCAAAGTTTAAAACAGGTAATTGATGTTGGTGTTGATGGTTTGAAATTGCATCCTTTGCATGTCGTGCGTGGCGCGACAATGGAGAAGGCGTGGAAAGCAGATCGTTTACAAACTTTATCTCTAGAAGCATATAGCCAGTCTGCAGTTAAACTCATTCAAAAAACCCCACTTGATGTTGTTTATCATCGTACCTCTGCGACGGCTAAACTCACTGAGTTATTAGCCCCTTTATGGTGTGAAAAACGCTGGCCAGTTCAAAATAGAATGTGTCAGTTGATGGCTGAATTTGGTGGCCAAGGCTGTGCTATAAAATAGCTGTAACTGTTCAGTCCGTTACCATTTAAGGCGAACTATGAAGTACATGCGTATGCGCCACCCCTAAATAGTTTTAGAATGACCATTGGATGCTCACAACCATAATGAGTGGCAGAATAAAACCTGCCTCAACACCTACATGTTCATTAAAGTTATACTGCGCGGCATGGTAAATGTAAGGGGCAAATGCAACGCCTGTATTCTCTTTACTGGTTCTGTAAACACCCCCATCACCACAATCTTCAAAGGTATCAAAGAAAAATTCGCCCGCATAGGAATAAACACCTTTAAGCACTAAGCGATTATTCACTTGATACCAATCTTTACGAAGCCCTAATAAAAAACAACGATTAGCTTGGCTATTTAAAAAGGTGCCTGCCATCAGGCTGTAGTCAGAGTCTTTGCTTAATTTTCGTTCTATCGAAAAATATTGATTATCAAAGTATTGATGAGAGTCTGTATCAAAGGGGACAAGGTGAAACAGAAATGATCCGGTATTCATTGAAACTAAAGTATTCAATTCAGCGTTACTTTTTAAAGGCAATAGGCTAAAAAGGAGGAAAATAACAGGTAGGCGAAAAAGCATGTAAATATCTTAACAATGAAAAAGCGCTATTATAAATTTTGTACCTTTTATGTCAGTAGCTTGCTGCCAAAAATGAGAGGGTAGGGCACTATATTTTTCATAATAAAGTGTCGTGTAGTTTAATCTAGTCTGGATATTCTTTACGAACATCCATAATTTCATCAAAATGTAACTCAGCAAGATCAACAAGTGATGGTTGAAATTTTACGCCACGTTCTTCTTTAATAAGCTCAAGAATTCTATCATTACTCCATGGTTCTTTATAACTGCGTTTTGAGCCTAAGGCATCAATAACATCAACCAATGCCATGATACGTGCTTCAATAGGGATATCTTCCCCTTTTAATCCATCTGGGTAACCACTGCCGTCCCAGTTTTCATGATGATAGTGTGCAAGTGTTTTCCCTAACTGTGCGATAGGCAGGGCTGATTGTGCGAGCATTGCCCCCCCTGCCTCAGCATGTTGTTTCATGATTTCCCATTCCTGTGCATCTAATTTTCCAGGTTTATGTAATATACGTTCGGGCACGGTTATTTTTCCAATATCATGCAATGGCGCAGCCGCTTTTATTGCATCTATAAATACCGCTGGCATCTGTAGTTTTGTTGCTATGAGGTGGCAAAGTATTGCAGTACGTTTAACATGCGCTCCGGTTTCTTTGCTACGCGCTTCAATGGCATCACCAATAATATACATCAACTCACGTTGATTACTTTCAGACTGTTGGTGACGAACTAAGCTTTCTAATACCAACGCGACATTAGTTGAGAATATCTCGGCTAAGTCACTTTGAAACCCCGTTGGTGGACTATCAAATTCAATATATAAAACAGCGCAAGCATCATGTGAAGTTTTGTAATAACTAATAAAGTATTGATCAGTAAACTCACTGTTTTGTTGAATAAAAGCTCTGGTTATTTTGGCTTTAATAATGTCACTCATATTGTCAATGTTATCTGGTATCTGTCCAAATTTTCCGCTACAAGCGAGGTAGGTTTCTTCAATGTTATTAAATAGATCTACTTCATGGCGTACGATGTAAACAGAGGAGCTATCTAATCCCATCAATGAAAGTAAGTTAGTTAATGCCGCTGAAGCGAATTCGGAAAGTTTATCGACCTTTAAGATACTAGTAGAAGAAGCAATGAGTTTTTTAAAAGCATCTAAGCTATTGGAAATAGTTGTTATATCACGGTAGCTACGAATAGAGGAGTAAACGCAAGTGGCTAATTTACGCTGGGTCAATTCGGTTTTAGTTTTATAATCATGAATATCATATTGGCTAATAACGCTCTCTTCTGGTGCATTGCCAGCTTGACCTGTACGTAAAATAAGGCGGATTGTGGTATTTTTATGATCTTCTCGTATCCAGTTAATAAGATCCAGTCCAGCGTGTTCATTTTCCATCACAACATCAATAAATCCCATGCAAAATTCAACATCAGATTGTAATAATTGTTTTGCCTCTTTAGCTGAATATGCGGAGTGAAGGGTTAATTTTCTATCTAAAATAGTGCTATTTTTTAAAACGAGGCGGGTGACGTCATGGATGGCTGGTTCATCATCAACAATAAGAATATGCCAATGTTTTTCTAATTTCTCATCAAGATGATTTTGTTCATCTTCTGCTTTAATTTCATTTGTAGCTTCATCTTGAAATAAAAACTGAGACATATTTTGTAACCCAATTAATGTGTGTATTTTAATAGTTTGGCACAAAATGGTGGATTTGCATTACGGCTAGCAATTATTCAGGTTATGTTGCTCACATATTTTTAATTCTGCATATTAGGAAAATGTAAACCTAGGAACTATATGCCTATAATTAAAAAAAAGGAGTGTTTGTGGCAGACAATCATGAAGATAAATACAGTTATCTCAATAAAATAGCTTGCGAAACAGAGGTGCATCTACAGGTAGTAACACCTACTCAACCTGTACGTTTAAAAACCCGTTTGATTGGTGTGGATCCAAATATGTCTGTTATTCTTGCCATGAGTACTAATAGTGAGTGGATCTCTGCTAAGCAGTATATCCGTGAAGGGCAAAAAGTTATTGTACGTCTTATGAATACTGAACACCCAGATGCTAACTTGCTTGCTTTCCAAACCAACATCCAAAAATTGATGAGCATCGCTGGACGTTGGTTAGTGCTTGATTATCCTAAAGAGGTGCAACAACTATCACTCAGACAACATATGCGTTTGCCTGTTCATATTGAAGCAAAACTACTACACCCGGAAACTAAAAAGGAATGCTCAAGTGGTTTTTTAAATGATCTTTCTATCCATGGTGGTGCTTTTATTGGTGAGCCTATCAAGCAGGCATCACTTGATAAAAGATACATTTTACAGTTATTACTTGAGGGGGATAAAAAATCAATTGTTATCATGATTAAGAATACTAAAAAAGCTGATAATAAAGGATCGCTTATACAATATGGCCTAGTGATGAAAGCGCAGGGAGAACAAGTTAAGCAGTTTGTTGAGCCCTTGTTGATTGATTGTCTATTTAATTAATTTCAAACTGCCAAATTTACATTTTAGAAAAAGCAAACTTAGTGAGGAGCCTCTACAATTATTAAACATTCATTATGAATCTTAGGAGGAATATGAAAAAAATAATATTGATTGTTTTCTCTCAACTTTTCTCGACTTTTATTTATGCTGATGAGCTTAATAGTAAGCATTCGTTTGTCAGTCTCTCCTTTGAAAATGATGTGTTTTTTAAAGATGATGGCTTGTACAGCAATGGGTTATTCCTCACTTGGGGATATAACTATATTGCTGATTTAAGCACTCAAAATTTACCTACTTGGATAACCTATTTAGCAAAAAAAACACATTTAATCACTGCTAATAAAGAGTATTCAGTTAGTTATGGTTTTGGTCAGGTATTACAAACGTCAATTGATATTTCTGTTGAAACATTGATAGAAGAGGATGCGCCTTATGTTGGTTTACTTGCGTGGGAAGTCAATTTATTAGCTTATGATACCGTTGTGAGCGATGAGGCTGGACTAATTGTTGGAGCTGTAGGCCCGATGGCGGGTGGAGAATTTGTGCAGTCATTTGTGCATGATTTAACAGGGGCGCAACAGCCACAAGGGTGGGATAACCAGATTAATAATGAGTTGGTATTTCGCGCACAAGCAAGGCGCACATGGCGTATTTACAAAACAGATTCTGATATGGGATTTTTTAATGGAGGTTTTGATTTTTTAACGGGAATTGATGGTGGCTTAGGTAACCTACGTAGCGATGTTGCAACGGGGTTAGGCGTTCGCTTTGGGCAACGGCTCAATAAAAACTTTGGCTCAGCAACTGTTTTTCCAGTACAAAAATTTAATGGTTTAAATTATAGCCCCTACGGTTGGTACATTTTCTTTAATGCCTCTGCTTCTTATGTTGCTAATGACATCTTTATAAATGGTAATACCTTTCAAGACAGCCATAGCGTGGATCTAATTCACCCTCAGTTTGCTATATCTACAGGCGTAATGGTTAACATCTATAACTTTTCTATTTTATACACCCTGTTACACATCTCTGATGAATATGAAGGGCAAGCTGAGCCATCACGCTATGGATCTATTGCTCTCACTTATCACTTCTAACCTTTATTTAACTTAACTGTAAAGGTGATTGATATTTTAACCTTTTTTTTGTTCGGGCCTTAGTGGTGAAATCATTTTTTTACTTGAACTTTATCTGTTCTAATCCTCAATAACCCAAACTTAATGCTGAAGGCGTACGTGGGTCCGATGCACCATAAACCCCACTTTCATTACGCTTAATAGTTTGTGTACTGCCCATTGTTGCTTGTTGTTTGAGTTGATGGCCCTTCATTTTTAATAACTCAATGGTGTCAGGGCTAATGCCTTGCTCATAACGAATATAATCGGGCAACCATTGATGATGGATACGTGGCGCAGCACTTGCTTGGGCAATATTCATCTCATGATCCACTACATTTAAAATGATCTGCAGCGTGGTAGTTATAATTCGCGATCCACCAGGCGTACCTGTTACCAAATAGGGTTGGTTATCTTTTAATAAAATGGTTGGGCTCATTGAGCTAAGAGGACGTTTATTTGCTTCAATAGCATTTGCTTCACCGCCAATTAAACCGTAACCATTAGGCTCACCAGGTTTAGATGAGAAATCATCCATCTCATTATTGAGTAAAATACCAGTGCCTTTAGCAACA
>Ga0105356_10002879_pt1 | contig 17063 bp, 13 predicted proteins | sample GOMGulsemesocosm_3_FD_83502 | JGI IMG/M metagenome (GOLD analysis project Ga0105356, IMG submission 83502) | Methane-oxidizing microbial communities from mesocosms in the Gulf of Mexico - GOM9D Gulf of Mexico | ecosystem: Environmental > Aquatic > Marine > Cold seeps | place: Gulf of Mexico...
AGCATTTTTGGCAACAAAGCCACAGCGCGCTAAGTTATCAGCTGGTGTTGTTAAGGTATTTTCAACCACTAAAGCATTAAAAGCATAAGGTTTATCGTCATCTGAAACGATTAACTTGCTTTTCCAATCGTTTAAGCTGGCAATTAAGGTTTGTTCATTACTCGCTGTTACTAAAATGGTTTGTGGTACCGCATTTAAACGATACTGGCCTTGTGCTGTTGGTGTGTATTCTTCTAATACCATATGGTAGTTAGTACCACCAAAACCAAATGAGCTAATACCAGCACGGCGTGGTAAACCATCTTCACGGGCCATCCATGGACGTGTTTCACTATTTAAATACATTGGGCTATTTTCAATATCTAGCGCGGTATTGGGTTGGTCAATATGTAAGGTTGCTGGCAATACTTTATGATGGAGCGCAAGTACAGCTTTGATCATACCCGCTGCGCCTGCAGCTGCTTTTGCATGACCTATTTGAGATTTCACTGAGCCTAGAGCAATATGCTGCTTTTGCTCATTATCTTGTGAAAAGTGTTTTACCAAACCGCCAAATTCTGCGGCATCACCCGCCTTTGTACCAGTACCGTGTGCTTCTATCAAACCACAGCTCTTTGCATCAAAACCTGCATCATCATAGGCACGTTTTAATGCTTTAGCTTGGCCATCTGGGCGCGGTGCGTAAATTGATTTAAAACGACCATCTGAAGATGTACCAATACCTTTAAGTACCGCATACACTTTATCGCCATCACGCTCTGCATCTTCAAGACGTTTAAACGCCATCATGCCAATACCTTCACCAATCATCATGCCCTTTGAATCATTGTCAAATGGGCGAATGTCTTCATTGGTAGTAAAAGCTGGTGTTTTTGAGAATGACATGTACATAAATGGTGAGTTATCACAACAAACACCACCTGAAATCATCACTTCTGAGCGATGTTCAAGTAAGTCTGAAATCGCCAATTTAATTGCCGCTAAAGAGCCAGCACATGCAGCATCTACTACACAGTTGGTGCCGCCAAAATCAAAACGGTTAGCAATACGACCAGAAATAACATTACCTAACATGCCAGGGAATGAATTCTCTTCCCAGCCAATATAGGCTTTTTTGAATTTTTCGATGATCATGGCGCGATCTTCTGCATCAACGCCTGAGGCTTTTAATACTTTTTCTAATACAGGGCCTTGAAGACGTGACGTGAGTGGTGAAATTTGTTTTTGACCACCACCTACACCCAGCGTAATACCTACTTTATCACGGTCATAACCAGAGCCATCACCAATACCAGCATCATTTAATACTTCACGGGCAACAACAAGTGATAATAACTGCGCAATATCCGTTAATTCTAGAATATTTGGCGGCAGACCAAATTCCATTGGATCAAAATCAATTTCGGGTAAAAAACCACCACGTTTACAGTAAGTTTTATCTGCATCTTTAGGGTTACTTGAGTAATAGTCATCAACCGCCCAACGATCACTTGGCACATCTTTAATGGCATCAACAGATTCAAAGATATTATCCCAATAGTTTTCTAGGTTTTTGGCATCAGCAAAAATAGACGCCATACCAACAATCGCAATAGGACATTCTTGTAAACGCGAATTAAATTGCTGTTCTTCATTGTCAGTAGTATTCACGGGCTTTTTGTTACTTACCGATTTAGTGGTTTTAGCCATGGTAGATTATTCTCCGGTTGAGGATTTGTTTGCATTTTCGTCATCATCAGCACAATCATTTGTTGAAGGCAGTGGGCTGCCTTGCTCTGGATTGTCATTTAATAAACGAAAACGGCTTAAAAATTCATTGTAATTACCCGCCAATATTCGGCGGATATGGAATGGGGCTTTGTTGAGCACATAGCTCATATAGCGACTTGCTGCGTCACTTTCATTACCATCGTAAATATCGACATACACCCAAGTAGATGTTGGATCGTTGGCTATGAGTAAGCGGCGATTAGGTCGTTGTTCTTTATCTTTTCCTGAGTTTGAATTATCAGTATTAAAATCAGGTAGCTGTGTTACTTTTACTTGCACAACTTCATCTTCACCAAGGTCATTGGCATTAAGGTTATTTGCGCGATTGAGTACTTCACGCATTGCTTGTGGGGATAGTTCTGAAGTAAGTTGCTGTTGTGCTTGGGTATCTTCAATTTGTACTTGTACTGTTGAGGACTGCTCTGCATCGCCTTCTCGACTTTCATCACTGCCTTCTATATTGCCATGCATATCTGCTAGGCGTGAGACACCATGACGCTTTAAACAACGTTGCAATCCTGCGCGAGACACATTGGCATTGATAAACTGCTTGCTTACTGCAAGTAATTCATCAAGCGATAGTAGCAGTCGAGTACGTAACTCAACCACAACATATTCTTGCGCTTCGCTTAACGTGGTATTTAATTGTTTGGGTTTATGAGAAGCATCCGCTAGGGACTCACGGTTGCGCCATTTACGTACAGTCGATTCAGATATTTTTAACAAACGAGCCAGTACTGCGGTAGGTAAATCAGACTCATGAATAAAAGCGCGCATTTCTGGGGTAGTTGTAGCGTTGGCATGTTGCTTAGTCATTTATATTTTTACTCAATTCGTAGCAAAAAATAACAGCACTCAGCGTATTCTCATAGCCATTACTTGCAACATTAGCGTGTTGTTTATTCATTTCATTCCATTTCATGAAGTGCAAAAAGGGAAAAATAAGGCACAATAGATAATTTAACGCGGTCAATATACACAGGTTTCACACCCAGTACAATCACCCGATACTCGCATTAACAAAAAATAGACTAAGGTATTAGGCTTACTGATCGACCAGTTGGCAAGATATCTGTACTTTATCGTTCTAATTTCCAATACAAGCCTAAACACACTGATAAAACATCGATATTGAGGCATATCAAACTAATTTAAATAAATAGATTAAAGTTAACAAAAAGCAAAAAATGCTAATTGTCTTTATGCTAAAATCGCTTTAATAAATATGTTTACCATGCAATATAAGCCACCGATACTTTATGACATCATCTTCATCTAAAAGCGTTTCGCCTCGATCAAAAGCAAAGCTCAGTTTAGTTAAAAACGAAATCCATGTTTGGATGACAAAACCTCAAGAATTATTGGGCAATGATGAATTATTGCTTCGTTATTCAACATTATTAAACGCGACAGAAAAAGTTAAACAGCAGCGCTATAAATTTGCAAAAGACAGGCATGATGCATTAATCACCCGTGCCTTCATACGAGACTTATTGTCTTATTATGCTGATATTGCCCCACAAGATTGGCAGTTTGATAAAGGTGAGAAAGATAAGCCTGAGGTGGTTAATGCACCTATGCCCCTTCGCTTTAATATTAGCCATACTAAAAACTTAATTGTTTGCGCCGTAACGCTAACCGATGATATTGGTTGTGATGTTGAGAACACTAGTCGTACAAATGATGTTTTGGCCATTGCTGAGCGATATTTCTCAGCAAAAGAAACTACAGAGCTATTTTCGCTGCCCGGTGAGCAACAACGTAATCGATTTTTCGATTACTGGACATTAAAAGAATCCTATATCAAAGCCTGGGGATTAGGGTTAGCCATTCCACTAGCTGATTTTAGTTTTACCATTAATGATAAGGTGCAAATAAAAAATGAAATGTTTGCTATAAAAGATGATATTTCTTTAAGCTTTGCAGCTCATCGTGAAGATGAACCACAGATTTGGCGTAGTTGGTTAATGTATCCAACCCTTGCCATAGATGAAAAGCAAGAGCATCGAATTGCCTTGTCTTTACGAAGTAAAAATATTGATTACAAAAACGATAACCAAAACACTGATTATCAGTTGCGTTTTTTTAACACTCAGCCTTTGCTTGGTTATCAAGAGATATAACCATATTACATTAAGCTAACTATTGCCCCTAACCGGTATTAGTTTATGAACAGCTTGGAGGACGACTGCCTTTCATCATTAAATCTAGCTTTATTTGTGCTTGTTTAGGCCTATCCGAGTCTATAACTTCAATCATTTCACACTCATCTCTGATCATTTCACTAATGAGGCTAGGATAATGCCGACAGTCTTCTGGCCTATCTAAGTATATGCTACAAGTATATTTATTAGGGCTGAGCGCATGCTGTTTGACTTCTTGCTCGAGAAAAGGACACTTTGATAACCTTAGGCCTGATTTAGGGTCAAACCATATCTCACCATTTTTCACATATTCAAATATTTCGGGGTTAAAAATCTCCCAAAGATCAATTTCTTCTTTGCTCGCAGAAAGATCACTGCCTCCGTATTTAATGCAACATTTCCCACAAGAATTACAATCTTTCATAATTTGCCAATTAATTGAGTACGGACACTATTGTACCATTGAAGTTATTTGTTACATCATCTTAGGTGCTAATTTTTACACTGACTTGAAAGGCAAGTAACTGTTGCTTCAACAATTAGCTTTCCATATCCTCCCTTATTACATAGCTTTTTGAAAAACTTGTGCTAGCAGCAACAAAAAAGCGTACTAAACTATAGATAGAGTTATAAGAACAGGGGATACGGGCAATGTCGCAAGGTGAAATGATTAATTACGTTGAGTTTCCAGCAAGCAATATCCCTGCAACTAAAGCTTTTTTTGAACAGGCATTCTCGTGGAAGTTTGTCGATTATGGTCCTGAATATACTGCATTTAGCCACTCAGGAATTGATGGCGGTTTTTTTCAGTCTAAGCTAGTTTCAAGTACTACAAATGGTGCTTGTTTATTGGTTATATTGAGTGATGATTTGGAGTTAACTGAGTTGAGAGTTAAGAAATCAGGCGGTAACATTACCCAGGAAATTTTTTCATTTCCTGGGGGACGCCGTTTTCATTTTACCGAGCCTAGCGGTAATGAACTCGCGGTGTGGTCACCGGTAAAAGCTTATATAGCTTAGCCTTATCCGTAAAAATAAGGCTACAACCATTTAATAATTACTTGCCTTTTACCATAGGTAACTTACTGCTAGTCCAGCCATTAAAATCACCTGTTAAGTGATCTAATTGGCTAAAGCCACTTTTAACTAGCACTTGCTTAGCAACTTCAGCTCTTCTACCAGAGCGACAATAAATTACTATTTGAGTTTCTTTTGCTCCTGCCAACTCAGCTAATCGTGCTTCAAGCTCTTTATGAGGAATATTGACAGCATTAGGAATATGCCCCTCAACAAATTCTTCTACTGTTCTTACATCGAGTAAGATAATTTTTTGTTCACTTTGTATTAACTGCTGTAATTCTACCTGAGTGATATCTTTTGCTGTAGCAGGTAAAACCGTGAATAATACTGATATTAGTAGCATTATTGCCGTGGTTGACTTAATAAATGAGCTTTTCATATTGTTCCCTTTTGTGCTGTTTTAGTTTCACTGAAATATTAGACAGAAACACTATACAGTATATCTCGCATGCATTAAGTAGCTACTTGTCTGTTTTTACTCAATATCATGATAAAAGTGCCTAGCAATGCACTGGCTCCTGCCACCATAAAAGAATTATTTGCACCAACACCATCGAGCCATAAAAATCCGGTAATATACGCACCTATTGCTCCACCAACCCCGTAAACACCTCCTAAATAAATACCCTGCCCTCGGCTTTGTTGTGCTTTGGTAAAGTGTTGCGAGATAAATGACATGCTGGCACTATGATAAATTGCAAAACTTGCCGCATGACCAAGCTGTATTAGTGATAGCCATAGAATAGAGTCAGAAACAGCGGGGATCAAAAACCAACGTAAAGCGGTAATACCTATGCTAAAAACTAACAATGTTTTTAGGCTGAAATACTTGAATAGTTTGCCCATATAAATAAATGCGACAATTTCTGCAACCACACCCAATGAAATAATTAAACCAATTGTTAGCCCTGAATAATGTAAATCGCGTAAATACAGAGCAAAAAAACCATAATATGGGGCAAAACTTAGCTGTAACAGTAGACCTGCTGTAAAGAAACAGATAAACCTCATATCAAGTAACTTTGATGAAATAGGTCCACAACTTGTCGAGTCGTGTTCAACTAATTTTACTGGCTTTAGCTGTAATGTACTTAAAAATAAAAGCACTAAAATAACAACGCCTAGGGTGGTAAAACTTTGATAACCCAAAGCACTCATTGTTTCACCTGCCAATACAGCGAGTACGATAAAACCAAGGCTTCCCCATAAACGAACTCGAGCATAAATTTTATTACTATGGCGTAGTGACGTTAGGGTATGTACCTCAAGCTGTGGCAGAATGGCTGTCCAAAAGAGAGTAAATAGTGCTAAACAAAAGCTAATAGACCAAAAACCGGTAGACCAATAAAGTACAGCAAAACTGAGCAAGGCTAAAAAGGCACCTAGCTGAATAATTAACAATGGTTTTCCAGTTTTATCAGCAAGCATTGCCCAAAGACTTGGTGCTACAATTTTGGTTGCTGTTAGGATCGCTAATGTCTCACCGACTTGAAGTGAATTAAAGCCTTTGCCATAAGAAATATTGCCAGAAATGGCGATATTAAGCCGAGCAAAGCAAAGTAAAAGAAATAGCTAGAGGATAGCCGAGTAAACATGGTGTTGACAGAAAACAAGCTGATAAGCCTTTTGGTGATAAAATAAGTACAATGATGAGGGTATAGGTAAATGAGTGAATGAGCTAATAAAGTTAAGTGTTTATTAACTCATCATAGAAAACGAGCAATAGCAGCTGAAGCAAGCTATTGCTATCATCTTAGTGGCTTTTATAGCTCGATATTTGGTGTATTACATTGTACGTCAGCGTTTTGACCACGATGGCGTAAAAAGTGGTCCATTAAGGTTAGTGCCAACATAGCTTCTGCAATAGGGACTGCACGAATACCTACACAAGGATCGTGACGACCTTTGGTTATGATATCGGTTGCTTCACCTGTTAAATCAACGGTTTTACCACTAACACCGATACTCGATGTTGGTTTTAATGCTAAATGAGCAATAATTTGCTGACCTGAAGAAATACCACCTAAAACACCACCAGCATGATTAGAGGAAAAACCTTCTGGGGTAAGCTCATCTCTATGCTCTGAGCCACGTTGATTAACCACGCCAAAGCCATCACCAACCTCAACACCTTTAACCGCATTAATACTCATTAAGCCATGAGCAATATCAGCATCTAAACGGTCAAAAATCGGTTCTCCCAGGCCTACAGGTACGTTAGTGGCAACAACAGTTACTTTTGCACCTATAGAGTCCTTCGCTTTAATAATGTCACGAAGATGTACATCCAATTGCTCAAGTTTAGTGTTATCAGGGAAGAAAAATGGATTTTCTTCAACGCTATTCCAATCAACAGTATTTACATCAAATGGTGTGCCGTTAGGACCACCGGCAACTATATCACCTATTTGTGTAACGCAGGCTTGAATAGTCATACCAAATTTTTGCGCTAAGTATTTCTTTGCCACTGCGCCAGCCGCAACGCGCATGGCGGTTTCACGAGCAGAAGAGCGTCCACCACCGCGGTAATCACGTAATCCGTATTTTTGCCAATAAGTGTAATCCGCATGACCGGGGCGGAAGCTTTGTGCAATATTGCCATAATCTTTTGAACGCTGATCGGTATTCTCGATCATCAAACCAATAGGTGTACCTGTTGTTTTACCTTCAAATACACCAGAAAGGATTTTTACTTCATCAGCTTCTCTACGCGCTGTAGTGTAGCGTGATGTACCTGGACGGCGTCTATCCAAATCAATTTGTAAATCTGCTTCAGATAATTCAAGCCCCGGAGGACAGCCATCAATAATTGCGCCTAGACCTAAACCATGACTTTCACCAAATGAGGTGACTGTAAATAATTTTCCGAAGGTATTACCTGACATCTAACATTACCGCCTATTAATTTTTGTATAAACACGTACTTTTATAACTATTTAGTATTACAAACAAGCGTATAACTTTATTGTTTGTGTTTACGCTTGTTTAGGGTTGTTTTGTGCATATTCTTGCTTAGCACTTACTACTGGGCTAGTACAGCCGCAGTAAAAAGTTCAGCATGCTCTTCTAGTTGTGCTTTATTTAACATAAAGACACCGTGACCACCACGCTCAAAGGTTAACCAAGTAAAGTCGACTTCCGGATAAAGTGCTTCAACATGGTATTGAGAATTGCCAACTTCACAAATAAGAATGCCATTTTCAGTTAAGTGCCCGGCACTTTCGGCCAAAATAACACGAACTATATCTAAGCCATCTTCACCACATCCTAAGCCCATCTCAGGCTCATGGGTATACTCAGCCGGCAGACAATCAATATCTTCTTGATCAACATACGGTGGATTAGTAACAATTAAATCATATTTTTGCCCTTCAACCCCAGAAAAAACATCAGATTGAATTGGAATAACTTGTTCACTTAAACCATGATTTTCAATATTTATTTGTGCAACATTTAGAGCGTCAATTGATAAGTCTAGGGCGTCAACTTCAGCTTCAGGGAAATAACTAGCACAGGCTATGGCAATACAGCCACTACCAGTACATAAATCTAACACACGCTGTGGCGGTTTCTGTTCACTAAAATATGGAGAGAAATGTTTCTCAATCAACTCACCAATAGGCGAACGAGGCACTAGAACACGTTCATCAACATAAAAAGGTAGCTGAGCAAAAGAGGCTACATTAGTGATATAGGCAACAGGTTGTTGTGTGGTGATACGCTGCTCAAATAAAGCTAAGACATTTTGTTTTTCTTGTTCAACTAAACGACAAGACATCACTTGCTCGCTCATTTCTTCAGGTAAAGATAAAGCAAACATTACCAAGGTAAGCGCTTCATTTAATGCATTGTCATTGCCATGCCCATAAAAAAGCTCAGCTTGATTAAATAAGCTTGCACCATAGCGACAATAATCAGCAATAGTATGTAACTGCTCAGTGATATTTTCGATATCTGTATTACTCACATTTTTTCCTATATTTTGCATACTGGATTGATACTACGTTAGTGACAATTCCATATTAATTGATATGTATTAAGAGCAAAATGTTTTACACTGCGTAAATGAAAAACAAAGCCCTAAAATCCGAACTCTCTTCAATAAAAGCTCAGTTGCGTGCAGATAGTGAACAAAAAACCCGCAACCTGAACCATCAAGAAAATGCTGCTCAACAAATAAAAAAAAGTGCTAAGCAAACTGAAGAAGATCAAGGTGATGACAAGCAACTCTTTGCTGAAGCTTTCAGCCAAGTTAAACCCTTAGTTAATGACAAGGTTCGGTTAATAAAAAGTGGCCATAAGTCTAACACTTCCCCCAAAAATGACCAAGGATATAACAAGGCAAATAAAGCCATTGCACAATTTCATTTTTCTGACGAATTTGAACCCGATCTCAATAAACAAGGCCCAATGAAGTATGTACGTGAAGGAGTTGATAGTTTTGAAGTCAAAAACCTTCGTCGAGGTCACTATAGCCCTGATTTAATTCTTGATTTACACGGCTTAGATCAACACCAAGCCAAAAAGGAGCTGGCTGCACTACTCTATGCATGTCAAAAAGAACATGCCCAGTGTATTTGTGTTGTTCATGGCATAGGCTCACATATCTTGAAAAATAAAGTACCACATTGGTTAGTGCAGCACCCTGATGTTATGGCATTTCATCAAGCACCATTAGAATGGGGTGGTAATGGTGCTTTACTGGCGCTAATAGAGTTAAAAGATAAATTTAATATTAAGTAAACTTATCTTAACTTCACTATTATTAGCTCAATTCAACTAAAAAAATTGATATTAAAATCTATATTTTTAGTTAACATAAGTCCAATGGAGTTACGAGACCAAGCAGCTGACCTTGCATTTTAACTGTATCATAATCTATGTGTGCAATCCCTGCCGTAGCAAAGATAGGTGCATTTTCAGACTGGGTTAATTGCGCCACTAGATAACTGACTAAAGGCATGTGCGAGACTATTAGCATGCTCTGCTGACTCGCATGTTCATAATTACTACTGCAAAAACCATCAATAAAGTCATGGACTTGCTTGGCATCGCCTGACGGTGTAATAAAATCAAGGGTTGTAGTAGTTGGTTTTATGAGCGAAGTGACGATGGCGCAGGTTTGCTGCGCTCGAATATAGGGGCTAACAAAAACCTGTGTTGGCGGAACATGCATTTTTTGCAACCAATTTGCCATCACTTGTGCTTCTTGCTCGCCCTGATGGGTAAGCGCTCTTTGGCTGTCATCACGACTTCCTTGCTCGATATAGTTTTGAGCTTCACCATGACGCATTATAAAAAGTTGCATTATTTTCTCGCCGCTATCTTTGCGGGTTATCGCGCGATTATTCTCAAATTTTAGCCTTTTTATACATTTTATCCGCTAAAGTATTGAGTCTAAGTTATTTTTGCGGCTATAGTAATAGAAATGAACTAGCATTAGTAACAACTGTTAAGAATAAATAGGCTTTTTTTATTCCTTTAAGTAATTAAGGAATTGTTTTATCTCCCTGTTAATTTCATAAACTATCCATTTTTTCGCCATACGCTTTGCTGTTTAAAGTGTTCTTAGGAGCCTTAGTGTTGAAGCAAAGCCCCAATGATTTAAAGCAATATCAAGCAATTACTCTAGACAATGGTTTACGAGTACTGCTTATTCACAATGATGAAACATCAAAATCGGCAGCCGCTTTAGCGGTAAATGTAGGTCACTTTAATGATCCAAAAGATAGGCAAGGTTTAGCCCATTTCTTAGAGCATATGTTATTTTTAGGGACAAAAAACTTTCCCGATGGCAGTGAATATCAAAAATTCATCAACCAATACGGTGGTAATCATAATGCTTGGACAGGTACAGAACATACCTGCTTTTTCTTCGATATTAACGCAGATCACTTTACTACCGCGTTGGAGCGCTTTAGTGAATTTTTTATTGCGCCTTTATTAGCGGATGATTTTGTTGTTAAAGAGCGAGAAAATATTGATGCTGAATTTACCTTAAAGTTGAAAGATGACATCAGACGTTTGTACGATGTTCATAAAGATACCGTAAACCCTCAACATCCATTTTCCCAATTTTCTGTTGGCAACCTAGATACCTTGGCAGATAGAGATGGAAAAAATATTAGCCAAGAAATACAACAATTTTTCAATCGTTATTATCGAGCACAATACATGACATTGGCGCTCGAAGGACCACAAAATATAGCAGAGCTAAAAAGTCTTGCTGAACAACTTTTTGCTGAAATAAAGTCAGCTGATGCCCCTCTTCCAGTAATTAAACAGCCATTATATTTACCCATACATCAGAAAATTAAAATTGATATTTGCCCGGTTAAAAATGATCATCAACTGATACTTAGTTTTGCAATGGAAAGTATTGATCAATATTATCAAGACAAACCCGAATCTATTCTTGCCTATTTATTAGGTCACGAAGGCGAAGGTGGCATTTTATCTCTGCTCAAAAAGCACCAATGGGCATTAGCACTAACCGCCGGGGCGGGTATAAACGGCTCTAATTTTAAAGACTTTAATATATCTATCGCATTAACCGAGTTAGGTGAATCACACCTTTATCAGGTGGTTGATATTGTGGTGGCCTATATTGAGTTGCTTAAAGGTACAGAGATTGCGGAATATTATTATCAAGAAAAACAAAAAATAAGTAATCTCGCATTTATCTATCATGAAACAATGCGGCCACTAGATAGCGTCAGTCAACTTGTTATTAACATGCAGCATTATCCCGAAGAAGACTATATCTTTGGTGATTATGTCATGTCAGGTATGTCGCGACAAAATATCAATAAGCTACTCAATTATCTCAATGTTGATAATATGCGACTTATGCATGTTAGCCAGAAAAATCATTTTTCAAAAAATAGTTTTTGGTATCAAGTCCCCTACCATGTCACCGAGATTTCTGCGCACCAGCTAACTAGCTGGCAAGATATATTACAGTCTGGCAAAGAACACATTAAAGGTTTACATTTACCTGCACAAAACCCGTATATTGTTGAGTCGCCTATTATTTATCAAAGTGATAACTCTTTAGATTCAACGAAACCATTAACAAAAGTTCCTGAAAAGATTATTGATAAAAATGGCCTTGTTGCTTGGTATAAGCAAGATCATACCTTTAAAGTGCCAAAGGGCTATGTATATATAGGCATAGATTCACCCTGCGTAGTTGCTAACGTCACGAATATCGCGATGACACGTTTATTTGTCGACCTTTATACAGATACTGTTATTGAAGAGAATTATGATGCTGAATTAGCCGGTATTCACTACCATTTATATGCACATCAAGGTGGAGTAACAGTGCAGCTATCCGGTTACAGTGAAAACCAACATCTATTATTAAATAAACTGTTACAGCGATTGAAAAATCATCAAGTGACCGAGGCTCACTTTAATTTATTTAAGCTTCAGCTAGTTAAGCATTGGCAAAATAGTGATAAAAGTAAGTCAATATCACAGTTATTCGCCACTTTAAGCTCAATTATGCAGCCGAATAATCCTTGCAGTAAATCATTAGCCAATGCCTTAGAACAAGTTAGCTTTAACCAGTACAAGCGCTTTAGTCAGCAGTTATTTAAGCAAGTTACTTTAGAGGTACTTATCCATGGTAATTGGCTAATTGAAGATGCACAAAGGTTGTGTGGCGGTATAGAGTTAGCCTTCCATGATAGTGTAAATGAAAGGTATGCCATGCAGTGCCCTGTAACCGATATATTGGCTAAAGGAACCTTACTGCTACCTATCACATTACCAGAGCACGATCATGCCTGTGTTATTTATACTGCATTTAATGATAAAGATGATAAAACGATCGCATTGACTATGATCACCAGTCACATTCTATCGCCTGTATTCTTTCAAAAAATGCGCACCGAAAGACAATATGGGTATTTAGTCGGTGTCGGTTATGTGCCGATAAATCGCTATCCTGGCATCGCTTTTTATATTCAGTCACCTCATTGTGATGCCTTTACTTTGGCTAAAGCAATGGATGAGTTCATTAGCGAAAGTGTTGAGATATTAGAAGAAATTACCACTGAGCAATGGCAACATTTAGCACAAGGTTTAGCGAGTCAGTTGCAAGAAAAAGATCACAATTTACGTATAAAAAGTCAGCGGTTTTGGGCTGCTATTTGCAATAAAGATGAGGCTTTTGTACAGAAAGAAAATTTGCTTGGGGCAGTATTAAACTTAACATTGGCGCAAGTGAAAACGTTTGTTAAAGAAAGGCTAATTAGCGCATGTAATCCAGATAGGTTCATACTGCACTCACAAAGTGACTTACTTGAGCAAGCGAATAAGCCGGAGGGTAATACAATTAGTGATATTGATGCCTTTATAAAAGCTAGCCCGGTAAAATATTAGGGCTAGCATTTTTACATTACTATTTTGTTTTATTTAGGATAATAAGCCAGATCATTTTCAGCCATGGTGATTAATGCCTGACAAGGTGTGTAACGCTCACCATGTTGCTCAGCCCACTGGCTTAATTGCGCAACCACAGATTTTGCACCTACCTTGTCAATGTAACGTAGTGGACCACCTAGGAATGGCGGGAAACCAATGCCAAAAATAGCTCCCATATCACCATCTCTAGGACTACGAACTATACCTTCATCAACACAGCGTGCAGCTTCATTCAACATCATATAAGTACAACGTTTACTGATTTCAGCTGATGATAAACGCCCTGTAGGTTTAATGGCTAATAGGCTATAGATACTTTCATCCACTTGCTTTTGCCCTGCTTTAATACCTTTAAACCTATTGGTTACAGTTTTAGCAAAACTTTGCTTTTGATATTGGTAAAAACCTTTATTCGCTTTTTTGCCTAAACGGCCATCTGCTAATAACTTATCAAAAGCTGCTGGAGCAGCAAAGCGCTCACCTAAGTCCGCTTGTAAAATTGGGCCAATTTTAGCACCAACATCAATGCCGACTTCATCAAGTAATTGCATTGGACCAACAGGGAAACCAAACTTAACTAGGGCTTGGTCTATTTTATCAATAGGCTCACCATCAAGTAGTAGAATAGCAGCTTCATTCATATAAGGTGCTAAGATACGGTTAACATAAAAACCTGCTTTATCTTTCACTACGATTGGTGTTTTACCTTGTTTCTTAGCAAAAGCTACCGTAGTAGAGATTGTTTGATCTGAAGTTTTATCATGAGGAATTATTTCAACTAATGGCATCTTATCTACAGGTGAAAAGTAATGTAAACCAATTACATTTTCAGGACGTTTAGCCTTAGCAGCAATGTTGCCTATCGGTAAGCTTGAGGTATTACTGGCAAAAATAGTTTTCTCATGACAGTTATCTTCAACTTCTGCAACCATGTTTTGCTTCAATGATAAGTCTTCAAATACCGCTTCAACAACGATATCAAGCGCTTTAAAGCCTGTGTATTCAACACTGCCCGTGATCATTGACAATTGCTTTTGCATTTCGCTATTAAGCATAAAACGACGTTTTACTTTTTTATTCAGTACCTGATAGCTGTATTTTAATGCTTGTCCAATACCTTTATGATTTATATCTTTAACTCTAACAGGTACATTCGCTTTAGTTGCAGTAACAAACGCTATGCCTCCGCCCATCAAACCACCACCTAAAACACCAGCTGTTGTGATTTTTTCTGGCATAACATTAGCAACGCCCTGCTCTTTTTTCATTGCTGTACTAGCAAAAAATAACTGGCGCAATTGTGCTGACTCGTCACTCATAACTAGGTCAGCAAAATGTTCGGCTTCAAGTTGGTAACCGTTTTCTGCTGAGAACTCTATGCCTGTACGCACACAGTCAATGATCTTCACAGGAGCTGGATAATTGCCTTGCGTTTTAGCTTGCACTGTTTTTTGTGCTTGTTGATAGACAATATTTCGACCGACACTATTGTTTTCTAATAGTTTATCAACAGTACCTTGTTTACGTTTAGCATTTGTTTTACCACGTTGATGTAGCTTAAGAGCCATTTGCTCTGCAACCGATAATAAAATACTGCTTGGCACAACATCGTCAACTAATCCCGCTTTAAGCGCTTGTTTTGCGCGTAATTGCTTACCCGTCAGCATCATGTCTAATGATTTTTGCAAACCAACTAGCTTAGGTAAACGTTGGGTGCCACCACTGCCAGGTAATAAGCCTAATTGAACTTCTGGCAAACCTAGTGCTGTTTTAACGTTATCACTACAAACCCTAGCATGACATGCCATGGCAAGCTCTAAGCCGCCACCTAAGCAGCTACCATCAATAGCAGCAACGATAGGAATAGCTAGTTGCTCTAACTGAGAGAAAATTCGTTGCCCTTGTCGAGATAACGCCACAACTTCATCACGGCTTTGACAAGCATCAAGCATATTGATGTCTGCGCCTGCAACAAAAGTTCCCTCTTTACCACTACATAGCACAATTCCTGTAATGCTTTTATCGGCTTTGATATCAGCTAGTACGGCTTGAATTTGCTCTGCAAACTCTGCTTTTAATGTATTTACATTTTCATCAACTACATCAATCACTAAGTGAGCAATGCCGTTATCATGGCGTACTAAAGTAAAAGCACTGACTGAAGCATCTGCGCTGCTTACTTCCTCAACTTCATTATTAATTTCGGTGTTATTTACTGTTTCATCTTTATCTGTTGTTTTGCTCATTAATCTGTCTCCACAATCATTGCTGCGCCTAAGCCACCAGCAGCACACGCTGTTGTTAAACCTACACCACCGCCGCGACGATTTAATTCATTAAGTGTTTGGGTAATAAGTCTGGCGCCTGTTGCTGCAAACGGATGTCCATAAGCAAGTGAGCCGCCCATAACGTTAAATTTGTCCATGTCGATATCACCAATAGCTTTATCACGACCAAGGTGCTCTTTCGCAAACTTAGTACTACCAAACATTTTCATATTAGCTAACGCTTGTGCAGCAAAGGCTTCATGCATTTCAATTAAATCTAAATCGGCTAAGTTCATGCCTGCGCGTTGTAGTGCGATAGGTGTTGCATAACTTGGCCCCATCAACATATCTTGCCATACATCAATAGCAGCAAAACCAAAGCTACGAATATAACCTAATGGTTTATAGCCTAATTCTTTTGCTCTCCCTTCACGCATTAATAAAATGGCAGCACCACCATCGGTTAATGGCGTACTTGTAGCCGCAGTTACTGAGCCATGTTTACGATCAAATACAGGTTTTAGTTTGGCATAACTTTCTAAAACAGAATTTTCGCGAATACAGTTATCTTTATCAATAAAGTTTTTATAAGGCTCTGCATGGGCTGACATCACTTCACCTGCAAGTTTACCTTCTTTCCAACTTTGTGTTGCTAATGTATGTGATCTATGAGCCAACGCATCCTGTTCATGACGAGGGATTTGATATGTCTTTGCCATTTGCTCAGCTGTCTCACCCATAGATATACCAGTGGAATATTCAGCAACCGCAGGAGATACCGGTAATAAATCTTTTAAACCAAGTTTACTTAGTAAAGAGAGTCTTTGCCCTAAACTTCTGGCTTTGGTTAGATCAACTAAAGTACGCGCTAGCTTTTTAGATACCCCCACCGGAGCTACCGATGAAGAATCAGCGCCACCAGCAATACCTACGTCAACATGTCCTGCCATTATAGATTCAGCGACATTTACTGTTGATTGAAAACTTGTCGCACAAGCGCGAGAAACACTGTATGCATCTGTACTAACATTCATACCTGTTCCCAAAACGATTTCACGAGCAATATTGGGTGCTTCAGGCATTTGAACCACTTGCCCAAAGACTAGTTGATCAATGATAGCTGGATCAACATCGTGCTTTTGTAGTAATTCGTTAACAACTATTTTGCCTAAGTCAACGGCAGGTACACCATGAAAAGCCGTTGCTTGCTTAGCAAACGGCGTACGCAAACCAGCCACAATGGCTATACGTTCACCCGTTGAGGTTATTAGTCTTTTTGTTGTCATTTATTACTCCAAACACGCAGATGTTATTTTAATTTTATTCTGAAACTCAAGAGGTCGGACCTCATGAAACTTACTTGATTCTA
>Ga0105356_10002880_pt1 | contig 17061 bp, 11 predicted proteins | sample GOMGulsemesocosm_3_FD_83502 | JGI IMG/M metagenome (GOLD analysis project Ga0105356, IMG submission 83502) | Methane-oxidizing microbial communities from mesocosms in the Gulf of Mexico - GOM9D Gulf of Mexico | ecosystem: Environmental > Aquatic > Marine > Cold seeps | place: Gulf of Mexico...
AGGGCAGTAAGATGAGTTCGAATGATAAGAAAAGCCCGTTAATTCGTATTAAGAATTTATACAAAATTTTTGGTAAAAATGAGAAAAAGGTACTCGAGCTAGTAAAAGCGGGTAAATCTAAAGATGCTATTTTAGCTGAAACGGGCCATACCGTTGGTTTGTCAGATATTAACCTGGATATTTATCCGGGAGAAATATTTGTGATTATGGGGCTGTCAGGCTCGGGTAAATCAACCTTGATCCGTCACTTTAACCGCTTAATTGAACCGACTGCTGGTGAAATAGAAATAGCGGGCAGTGATGTCATGCAGTTATCAAGTAAAGACCTGCAAGATTTTCGTCGTAATAAAATGTCGATGGTATTTCAACGTTTCGGATTAATGCCACATCGTACCGTGTTAGAAAACATTGGTTATGGTTTGCAAGTTAAAGGCGTTAAGAAGGCGGAATGGCAGCGATGCGCAACACAGTGGTTAGAAACTGTGGGTTTGGATGGTTATGCCAATCAATACCCAAGACAGTTGTCTGGTGGCCAGCAGCAACGTGTTGGTTTGGCACGTGCCTTGTGTACCGATGCAGACATTCTGTTAATGGATGAAGCATTTTCAGCACTGGATCCGTTGATCCGCAGCGAAATGCAGGATCAGCTGATTGAGTTGCAGGAAAAACTGCATAAAACCATCGTATTTATTACCCACGATCTTGATGAAGCATTACGCTTGGGTGATCGCATTGCTATTTTGCGTGATGGGGTATTAGTGCAACAAGGTACACCGGTTGATATTTTACTTAACCCGATTGATGATTATGTTGAAGCCTTTGTTAAAGATGTAAATCGCGCGCGCGCATTGACGGTGGAAACGGTGATGCAACCGCAAATTTGCCGTATCTCTGCTGAAACAATCGGTGAAGCGGTAATACAAATGCGCAAGTCAAAACAAGATTATGGTTATGTTGTTAACGAGGATGGCTATCAAGGTGTGATCACACAAGATACCTTGGATAATATTGAAAAAAGTGATTATAGCAATACGCTTGATGTGTCGTTATTAGATGATGTACCTGCGGTGCAAAGCGATGCGTTACTGGAAAGTGTTATTCCTGAAATGCTGGATAATCAATTACCACTGCCGGTATTAAACGAGGATGGTGAGGTTGAGGGGCACTTGTGTCGTTCTACACTTGTAGAAGTATTAAGTGATCAGCCTAATGTAGAAAAGGATAAATTGACTCACGCTTAATGTGACCAAGTTGGTTATTATATTTAAGTGAGTTTGTGCAATGATGGATGCCCATTACAGTCGGTCAAAGGTAATGGGCATTAATTACAAATTGAAACGTGGTTATTGAGTAATTAAGTCAGGAATATTTTTAACCCCGCTTTCACTGATGGTTGATGCGCCGTTTACTGTTACTCCGTCACAACTTACGTAGACTTTACCGTTTCGTCGTATTTGAGTGCATTCATCAGGTATTACATCGACTTGTTTTTCAACTTCCATTGGCCCATCAACGGCCACGCGATATATTTTATACACACTCAGTGTCAGTAAAATAGCCATTAATAGACTAAATATCCCGAGTAAAATAATTTTTAACCAAGCGCTGGCATGCTTTAGACGAGATTTATAGCGCATTTCTTTTTTTTCTAGGCGCATATATTCTTCTTCTAACTTAGTTCTATTTTCTTGCTGTTGCTTTGTTATAGACACTTGAGTATAAACTTGTTGTTTCAACGCATCATTCACTTTGACTTGTGCTCGTAATTTTTCTCTCTTTAGTTCGTTCATTTTTGTTAAGTCTAGGCTGCGCATTTAATAATTCCTCTAGTTTTGCTCCCGTTATGTTTTCTGGTACAGGGATTATGTGTTCATGGATAATAATTTGCGGTTCTTTAATAAAAACAGGTTCAGGTATTTTTGTAATTTTATCGATATAAATTGGTATTTCGGTAGGGACTTTTACAATACGTTCAACTTCGACGACTACTTCAACTTCTTTGTTTACTACAACAATTTTTTCGACTTCTTTGACGATTATTTTTTTACGTCTGCGAGCCCAAACTTGGAAATATTTAATACATTTTTCATTACGAATATCCCGTATTGATTTTCGAGTTAGCGCTGTTCTTTTTGATCGCAAAATATAGACGCGTTGATATTTCAACACTTTATTTAACAATCTGTTACGCAGTGATTTTTGCTCTGTCCGATTTTCTTTACGTGCATTTCTAGCGGCAATGTTAACGTCCGAGTTTAATGCTAAAAATAAATTTAGGATAAAATACACGGGATAAATTAGAAAAGACACGAAGCCAATGAAGACGTTGAATGGATCGGACGGAACCCAATTAAATAAGCTAGTAACAGATAAAATAATATCTTCATAAGCCTTTTTCTTCATATCAAAACTTGACTGAGTGCCGGCATATTCATTAATACTAAGTGTTGAAGTTCGTTTTTGTTCTTTAATTTCGCCAAGCAGTAGATCTAATTGATCGACTAGCTTATTTGTTCGCTCATGATTTTGTGTTCTTTCACTATAAAGACTAGGTAATTCATTTTGTAATAGCTTAGCTTGAGTTTCAAATGCTTTGACTGATGATGCACAGTCTAATACGCGTGAGCAGTCTGCTGCTTTTAAACGGCGATCACTTGCAGCCTCATTCCTCGCATTTATTTGTTCATTAATATGATTAATTTTATTATTTAGCGTTTTACTTTCAACTTTTAGCTGGGATATTTGTGATTCAATAGTGGTTTTTTCATTCTTAACACTTTCAATATACAAATCATTATTCGCATTACGAGTTTGAACTTCTTGTACTTTTCTTATTTCAGCGGTAGCGAGGGAGCTTAAATAACTATTAATCCCGGAATAACAAAGAAATGCAAAAGATGGTACGAGAATTAAAATGATAACCTTAAGTATTCTACTTACATTGCACCAGTTTTTAATGACTGCAGAGGTCCAAAGTAGTACTGCAATTTCGGTACAACCTAATAAAATACCAAAAGGAGATGCAATACCTAACCATGGATCATCGTGAAATAATATATCGTATCCCATTACGTTAAATGCAATAACGAGTAACCCCATGATAAATAATACAAGGTTAAGTAGTGGATGTCTGGGTAGTAAATTTTTCATATAATTAAGCTTTGCTATCATTAATATATCTCAACATTCATATATTTTTTTATTGAATCTGCTTTTAAAATAAGCATATCCTCTCGGGCGTAATTCTTCATGAAAAGATCATATAGTGCTGATGAACCCTCTATATAACGCCAATAGGGTTGATACTCTTCATATACCATCTCTATGAATTCTGGTGTGTCTGGTTGATTTATTTCGTATGGGCGGTGGAATCCAACTTCAGCACCAGATTGAATGTACTTCTTGACTCCAGAAGCAAAAATGAGTCCGCAGGTTGAGTAACACCTCATATGTTTATCACTGTCTGTTGCCCAGTTGTTTTGCTTTATGTAACCACCAATCATTAATCCTTCGTTTACCAATCCTCCAGGGCTATGGATCATTAATCGATTTAGTTTTATATCTTGCTGGTTATAATGATTTACATACCGTTTGAATTTATCAAACGCACCCTCAATGATCGTTCCTTCTCCATACAAGTAGAATCCTTTAGCATCTTCTCCAAGCATAAAGATAAGATTCTGAGAGTTGGTTAGGGGGTGCTTGAACTTTTTTGGTGCCTTAATTTTAGGTGCCAGCCTAGGTAGTTTTGGAGGATATGATAACTTTGTATAATTAGGCTTCTTTTCAGGCTGTGGCTTAGGCTTCTTTTCAGGCTGTGGCTTAGGTTTCTTTTCAGGCTGTGGCTTAGGCTTCTTTTCAGGCTGTGGCTTAGGTTTCTTTTCAGGCTGTGGCTTAGGTTTCTTTTCAGGCTGTGGTTTAGGCTTCTTTTCAGGTTGTAGTACAGACTGCTCTTCAACTAACAGCGTGTTTCCAGCGGTTAATTTAGTTTCTACTGTCATATTTTGCTTTGTTTTAGTTTTTGAATAATCTTGATTAGAAGTACAGCCAATCAATAGAATAGATAAAATAATATTTTTACTATTTTTCAATGGTGTAAGTCCAAGTTAAAATTAATTGATAAAGCTGGTTATCGTATTTAAGTGAGTTTGTATAACGATGAATGCCTATTACAGCGGGTATGAGGTAATAGGCATTAAGTACGAAAATTTGGACGTAGGCTATTAAGCGTCTTCTGGCTTATCTAACAATTCAGCAATGATTTTGTTCATTTCGATCGGCATTTGCGCAAGAATTGCGTCTTGAGATAATGTTAAATCTTTCTCGATATAAGAAACGATCTTACGTGTTTCCATATCCATGATTCCACCGAACGCCGTTACATTAGTCATCATCGGAATGTTCATACCACCTGACGAATCAACATGTAAAACAACTACATATTTGAAGTTGTAGTCTTTGTTAGTTAGTACGCCTGACGCTTTTAATTTATTCGTAAGTGTTTTCATTTTCTTATCAAGTTCAATTGCATATTTCTCAGCTGAACCTGTCATTTCTAGTTTGTCTAAGCTCGCTTGACGACGCATGTTTTCGCCAAGAGTCCAAGATAGGTTACCGACAACGCTATACAATTGTTGACCGGAAATGACTGAAGCACCGTATTCAGCTACTGCACCTGAAGAGATTGCTAGACCAACTTCAGTACTGTCACCAGGTACGCCATGAAGACTAATAGGGAAGATAAATGCAGGTGCCGTCGTTGTAACTTCAAGTGGAAATTCTTGGTCGGCATTACGCTTTACTGATGAAGAGCTACAGCCAGCAACAGAAAGAGCGATGATACCTGACATTAATAGTGTGTAGAGTGATTTGGCTTTCATTTTATTACATCCTTGTTTTTTTAGTTATCTTATTAATAGCATACTAAAGTACTATTAATTAATGGCAATTCCACTTTAATAACAACCTGTTACCTTGAAATTGGTGAGTAACTTTAGCCCATAAGTTTAACGATCTCAATGCTGAATAAAGTATGTAAAATAATTTATGGTTGAATAAACTAGAGCAGTCTTTATAGGCGGTTTGATTATTATGTCTAGGAACTCATCACATTATAAAAATGCTATTACTTGCTTTATTTATAATTAAATTAGGTTTTTCTAATACTTACAATGAGTTATTAAGTTGATAAAAGATGGGTAAATATAGAGAAAAACAGGAGGATAATGTGCTTTATTAAACTTTACTATTCTTGATTATAGTAGGTGCATATGCCAAGCTTAGTGGGTTGCTTTGGTGGAAATAAGTGTTTAAATCTACTTTTTGCAGTGTTCTGACAGGTTGGGTAGTGTGATGTTATCAGCTAAAAATATATTGTCCCAAATCAAAAATAATCTGCGTATCTTAATTGTTATTTACACACTCTTATTCGGATTGTTGCTTACAATCGCTTTCATTGCTGAATACTATAATATACCGGTTCAGTTGTTTACACGAGATCCCACTGTCACCTTGGGTGGTCCTCCTTATGTCGGCTTTATATCTAACATAGGAATGATTGTTTGGGCGTTTACTGCAGCTATCTGTTTTTTTTCTTCTATTGTGTCAAATAAATATACTGTACCGAATAAATATAACCGGTTTATCGCATCCCCGTATTTATTATTTTCTGGGTTATTAACGTTACTTTTACTGATCGATGATATGTTTATGCTTCACGATTCATTCTTACCTAACTTCTTGAATATACCAGAGAAAATTGTATATCTAGGCTATTTAATCTTGGTCTTAGCATATTTAATAAAATTTAGAACTGAAATAATAAAGAATGAATATGTCATTCTCGTCATTGCTTTCTTTTTCTTTGGGTCATCGGTGCTATCAGACATGTTCTTGCCGCAACAAGGGTATGAGTTTTTGTTCGAAGATGGATTGAAGTTATTTGGTATTGTGACGTGGTTTATATATTTTGTTCGAGTATGTTTAAAACATCATTCTGACGTTAGTTATCTGCCTATTGAGAAATCTCATTCAGACAAATATTAGTAGTGAGCTGAATAAATAAAACCTGCTCAAGTAAGCAGGTTTTCAGCATTTATTAGGTAATAACTAATAGCTTTGCTTGTCTTGCTTCGACGATATATCTTCTTTTTAATTTTTTAGCCATATCAGGTGTTAAGTCTGAATGAAGTAGCTCTAACGTGCTTTGGCCTTTGCTTTTCAGGTAAGCTGCAACTAGCGGGCGTGTTGGGTCTGCATGATTCTTAGCCCATTCATAGCTTTTTACTGCGTTTGCTGGTGGTGTTTTTTTAGATGCGATATAAACGCTGCCATCAGGAAAAGATACACGGTAAATATTGATCATTTTTTTCTCACTTTAATCTTAGTCATCAAAATACTAAATTTTATGGCCATAGTATGACAGCTTTTCGAGTGTTAAACATAATTACTTGGATCTAGTACCGAGCCGATTTGTGCAATTGACCACTTATTTAATGCAATTGATAATAAACGCTGGAGGTTTAAGCAATTAACCTGCTTGTATCGACTGACTCTTGATTATATCGGTGACCCCCTTTAAATTTAGCATATTAGTTGTTAATTTAAATGGAATAGCATTTGTACTTATAAATAAGTAATTTTTAAGGGTTTATCGATAATGAATCAAGCAATTAAATACACGACTATTGCGGCATGGAGCTTATCAATTGCCAAGGCGTTACAGGTGATGGACTTTGATCCTAACGAGGTGTTTAAAAATGCCGGGATTTCATTAGCAGAGATACAAGATGATCCTTATTCATTGCTTGATATAAAACAAATGACCGCGCTGTGGAAAGAAGTCGCCCTTATCACCCAGATGCCGCACTTTGGCCTTATTGTCGGTCAACATTCAAATATCAAAAAAAATCATATTTATAACCACCTGATTAAAAAGTCCGATTCATTACTGCAAGTGCTTGAAGGCTTACCGAGTTATTACGGGAAATTAAGTAACTCCGTGTGTCTTACGTTGAATAATACCCCGCATTTGCTGGGTGTCACTATTGCACCACTTGAAGGCGTTGAAATCAGTGATATGTCGATTGATGCGTTCTTCTCTTCTTTTGTGAACATTATTAATGACTTTGTTGATTCAGATTCGTTTATACATCATGTCGACCTGGTGCGTAGTAAGCCTAAAAGTACACGACCTTGGTTAAACCATTTTAATTGTGAGACTAAATTTGCTCAGGAAGTGAATTGTCTGTGGCTGAATAAGTCGGTGTTAACGCAGTTTTCAGTTAAAAATCTCATGCTCGAAAAGAAAATGGCAATTAATTTTGAACTCGATAAAATGTCATTAACTGAAAAAATTGAGCGTTTGATACATAGTTCAATTGCTAACAGCGAACCTACGCTTGACGAGATCGCGGCGATGCTGAACATGAGCGTACGTTCTATTAGTCGTAGCTTGAAGGATGAAGGCCTGACGTTCAGAGATATTTTAAAACATAAGCGACAAGAACTTGCTGTGCATTATTTGACGAAAACCGAAGAGCCAATCTTAACTATTTCAGAAAATTTAGGGTATAAAAATATGGGTAACTTTACCCGAGCGTTCCAAGTATGGTTTGGTCAATCGCCCTCAAACTACCGTGAAAGAAATCGTGACCAATATAAAAATAAATAGCCGACACGGACCTCATTAAACATGGAAATCTAAGCGCCTGAGTAAGTGGGCGCAAAATGATAAATGAGTTGTTAATAAGTTGTGATACCTTGTCATAATCATAACTACTAATGGCTAGATGGACATGTTTAATAAAAAGAATTTAAGTACACTGATTCAGAGAAAATATAATTTAAATAAGTACTTACCATTAGCAGTTATTGCTTCAGGTAGTTTGTTTTTAGCTGCCTGCGGACAAAGTGCGGACGAAACATTGTTGAGTACCAACCCTGATAAATATGGTTTTACGCCGGCCTCTGAATACACCGTTGAATTGAATCAAGCGGTATTAGAGGAACTGCCTTTCGAAAACAAACAAGATTTTACCGATGCAAACCGTGGCTTTATTGCTACGTTACCTGAGTTTGTAGTGAAGTATAGCGACGGTAAAACAATCATGGACTTATCTGATTATGACTTTGTTAATGGGCAAGCGCCTAGCAGTGTAAACCCAAGCTTATGGCGTCAAGCTAAGCTAAACAATATCAATGGTCTGTTTAAAGTTACGGAAGGTATCTATCAAATTCGTGGCTTTGATTTAGCTAATATGACGATTATTGAAGGTAAAACAGGTTGGATTATTGTTGATCCGCTGACAACATCAGAAACAGCGAAAAAAGCCCTCGATTTTGTGAATAAACAGCTTGGCTACCGCCCTGTATCGACTATTGTATTCACTCATAGCCACATGGATCACTTCGGTGGCGTAAATGGATTACTTGAAGCCGCAGGTAACGATGTTGCAGATATTGAAGTCGTTGCACCAGGCGGATTTATGGAAGAAGCGACCAATGAAAACATTATAGCTGGACCTGCAATGAGTAAACGTGCCAGTTATATGTACGGTAATCTATTGCCACGTTCTGAACGAGGCCACGTTGATGCAGGCCTAGGTAAAGCCGTTCCATTTGGCACGTTTAGTATCTTAGAACCGACGTTAACGGTTAATAGCAATGAAACACAGATTATTGATGGCGTTGAATTTGAATTCCAAATCGTATCTGGCACTGAAGCACCATCGGAATTCACTTTCTACTTACCTGCTATGAAAGCGTATTGTGGTGCTGAAATGGTATCTAAGACGATGCATAACTTGTATACCCTACGTGGTGCACATGTGCGTGATGCTGTGTTGTGGAGTAAGTCGATTGATGAAGCAATCGAAGAACAAAAAGAAGCTGACATTTACTTTGGTTCTCACCATTGGCCTGTATGGGGACAAGATAATATTAATGAATTCTTGGTGACACAGCGCGATACTTACCAATATATTCACGATCAGTCTGTACGCATGATGAATGCAGGTTTAACACCCAAAGAAATCGCTGAAGAAATCGAGATGCCACCAAAACTGGCGAATACTTTCTCTAGCCGCGGTTATTACGGTACTGTAAAACATAACGCTAAAGCAATTTATCAGGCTTATCTTGGTTGGTACGATGCGAATCCGGTTAACTTAGACCCGTTACCTGAATATGAATCTGCGGCCAAATACGTGAAATTAATGGGCGGGGCGGAAGCCGTGATTATTAATGCACAAGCGGCTTATGATAATGGTGAATACCGTTGGAGTGCTGAGTTATTGAATCACGTTGTGTTTGCTGATGCCGATAATGAAGAGGCCAAAGAATTACTTGCGAGCAGCTATGACCAATTAGGTTATCAAGCTGAATCTGCGCCTTGGCGTGATGTTTACCTTTCTGGTGCGTATGAATTACGTCATGGCGCTGCGGATAAAGTTATCGACTTAGCGTCAATGAAAGTGATTCTATTACAAACACCCGTTGAGAAGTTCTTTGAAAGCATGGCTGCACGTATTATTGGTCCAGACGCATTTGGTGAAGAGTTTACGTTAAACATTAACTTTACTGATTTGAATAAAAACTATGTGTTAACACTCGATAATGCGGTATTACGTCATAAGCTTGCACCTAAAGATAAGGATGCGAATGCGACATTAAACATTAATCATGAGCTGTTTATTGACTTGGTGATTGGTGTGGCGGGTGTATCAGATGTATTACTATCTGATGACTTAAGTATTGAAGGTAGTAAGCTTGGCTTAATCAGCTTCTTCTCATTACTTGACCAGCCTGAAGGCGTGTTTAATATCGTTACGCCTTAACTAGCTACTGATGAGAACATAATTGGGTAAGTAAAAGCACGCTATTTAGCGTGCTTTTTTGTTTTTCGACTTTAATGACTTGTTAGGTTTTTGTCGCTGTATATTGAACATAGGCTGATCATGCTACATGACGACCCAACAGCAAGCTCTAATAAAATCCGGTTTTTTTGAAAACTTCTTTTATTGTTGAATTTTTATCAGAGTAACCCAGATCGGATGCAGAAAGCATCAATCCGTTAACGAAATATCTTCTGCTCGTAGGGATATTAGGAATTGGTTTCCAAAATGATTTTTCAGCATTAATATAAACTTTAATTAACTCATCAATAGTAAAAACACCATACGAATCATCTTCAATAAGAAGGTAAAAGGAATAGTTTAAGATATTTGCAATAATATGTATTTCTAGATCATCTATAGTATCTTTATCTTCATTAGATATTGCATCATTAACATTTGTATATTTCGGGTTTTTAAAATCTCTAACATTAGCAGAGCAATCAGGAGCTGATATAGGACATTTTAAATGATCTGAACCATGAATGAGATCTGTGTGACCCGTTGTTTTAAATTGGTAGTATTCAGCCATTATATCTGAAAAATGTTCTGACCAACCTCCTAAATTAGGGCTCAAACCATCCATGACTTCGAATGAGTGTCCTATTTTAGATGTGTAAGCATGAGTCAATTCATGTACTAAAACATCACTTGTGGCAAATGAATAACTATATTCACTTCCACTACCATCATTATGTATACCATCGGCAATCAAGATATGATTCTTAAATTGTTGATGCTCGATTCCAATATCAGAGCGAACATACTGACCGCTACTGCCATACCAATAGTGCGGTATGATTGTGATTTTTTCAGGTATAGGGCTCTCGCCTGCTACGTCTTCATAAAAAGACACTGCATCATTTAAAATAAACCAAGCATCATTAATAGGAGAAAAGCTGCCATTTCTTTGGTCTGGATTATGCTGAATAATCCCACCCTCTTTGGGACAAGGAAAAGTTACAATTTTGAGTGGATAAGATTTACTCCAAAAACCTTTAGGGATAGGTTTTTCAACCGACGCATGTTCCCATCCATTCCTTAGTTCAAAGTTTTTATTGCTCATCTTACAGGTACCGAGACCGAGACTATCATCTTTGACTACTCTTAATGGCTTATTGCTAAGTTCATCAAGGCCATAAGTATAAATTCCCGTAACTCCATTTCCTCCATGGCCTGATACTTCAACAATAGAATCGACACTATTATTGTCAGTTAAAGGGGAAGAGTCAAAGCATCCAGAGAGTAAAATTGGTAGACCCAAATAAAAATAAATAGGCAGAGACATATTTAAAAACCTTATATAAAATAATTGATTGTTTAGTTATCAAGATAGCTTCATCAATCGTTGAATTTTGGCTAAACATGATGTTTTTTTACAAATTAAACATTACCCCTAGGGGGGTAATGTTAAGTTAACAATCTATTAACAATAAATCAACATGTTCGTATTGGTTAAAGCTGTGATTCAAGTTTGTATTTTTAGTTTTCGATAAATTGTATGTATATCAACAGCTAAAGTATTAAGTAACCTTGGCGTTTAAAATCTGTTGATCCTAATACTGGCGTGAATGTTAGTATCAGCTCGCAAGTAGCTCGAATATCGTCGCATTACAAGATTTTGATAATAAATTTAAACCGGAAATGTCACCATCAGCATGATAATAAAGTAGGGATACTGATTATTTTAAGTTGAAAATACAACAGACATTAATGAAAGAAACGTATTCAATCTTTTCCAGAAATCAAGCGCACCTAAGCGGAGAAGATCCACTAAAAGTAAGGCAACAGCCACGTATTAATGTAAAGGTGAAATAAATTTGTAACAAACTTTAGGGCGCTTCGTGTCAGTTGAGATAATTCTGACATCGATATGTAAACATCTCGCTTTTAGTTAATTTTTCTTACCTTGGACTTAACTAAGTACACATGCGGTTTCTTATGCTGCAGGCACAAAAAAGCACGCCATCAGACGTGCTTTATTTTTAATTATTTAGAGTACTAAATGACTAATACGTGTAGCTCACTTTGATCCCAAAGGTACGTTCAGGACCAAATATACCAATGACTGGGCCGGACGTAGCGCCAGAACCATAGCCGTAGCCATATTTGGCCAAGGTATATTCCTCATCAAGTAAATTCTTGGCCCAAATATTCACTGCTAATTCACCGGTTTTTAAGGGTATTTCGGTCAGTGTTAAATCGAGGTTTAACAGCGAAAAGCTATCATTTTCCAAAATGTCTAAGCCATTATTACTGCTGTAAAATGCGCCGCGATAAATATTTGTTAACAGTACTGTCGGCTGACCAAAGTCGGTTTTATCAAAGCGGTAGATAAACGAAGTCAGTATCGTTTGTTCTGGTGACTGCGGGATCATATCAGGCACATCGCGCGTGATTGGGTTAAGAATTGGATCTGCACCTGGAATTCTAGAGGTTACTTCATCTCTGTGGCTGTATTCATCATATTCCATTTGTAGATACGAATAGTTGAATTTAACCATCGCGTTTTTAGATAAGAAAGCGAATAAGTCCAGATCAACACCATAAGAGTGGGCTTTAGCAACATTGTAAGTATCCACCATCGTTGGGTGAACACGGTTCGAGGTATTCGCTTGGTGGTTATCAATATCATTATAGAAAGCGACAGCGTTTAGCTGTAAAGCTCGATTGGCAAAGTTACCCTGAAAGCCGATATCGTAGGTCATCATGGTTTCTTCATCAAAACCACTTTCGAAGTTTTCAACGCCAGCAAGGGCATTAAAGCCACCCGGATTCCAGCCTTTACGTATTGACGTATAGATGTTCTTCTCACGACCCACTTCATAATTGAATTTAATCGATGGTAACAACATTTGGAATGACGCAGAGCTTTCAATATAGACGTCGTCTATATCATTCCCAGGTAGTGGTATCCCTGTTCCTTCCCAAGTGCCAGGGCAAAGGGCACCAGCAATGGCAAGTGCAGTTCCTCGATAAGGATTAGAGGGGTCTGTTATCACGCCACCTGTCGGTGTTAATTTGCAGCTACCATCATATTGCTTGTTGGCATCGACATTCACCCATTCTTGACGTAATCCAGTGGTAATGGTGAACTTATCATTGAGTATTGAAGGAATGAAGCTCGCCTCACCATAGATTGCAATATTTTCTAACTCGCCTTGTGTTGAGGTCGCAAAGGTAGATGTTTGCACACCTTGGTATAATTGACCGGGTGCAAAACCTTTATAGTCAGTGTTATTTACATAACGGGAATTGTCAGCATAGGCCGTTGAGTCACTGTCTTCGGTGTAATACAGCGTACCAAGACTAAAGTTAATACGGTCATTAAGCACGCTGCTATTTAAGCGAAATTCTTGCGACCATTGATTAACATCTAATGTCCCGCCTGCAACCGATTCTTGCGTGCCAATAACAGCGTCGGTATTGCCGTCTGCTTTACGGAGTGAACTAATAGATTCAAAGCTAGTACGCTGATTAAACTGCCACTTGAAACCAAAACGATGACCTTTCGCCGTATGGTCATTGCTATCGTCTAGGTATAAATCTGTCGATGTTTGGCGATCTTCATTGGCATCTCCGGGGTTTAAGCTATCGCTGGCGAGTAACTGGATATAGGGACTGAGGTAGTCGGCATCGGAATAATCGTAAGCATAATCGACAGTGAGGTATTTATTTGGTGTCCAGCGTAATGCACCTGTTACCGAACTGGTATCAATATCACCAAAGTTACCGGTAGCTTTCTCGCTTGTTGATTTAATCGCACCCTCACGGCTAAAACTTGAAATACTAAAGCGACCGCTTAAAGTATCGCTCAGTGGGATGTTAATCATGGTTTTTGACTTTAATTCGTTTTGGCTACCGATTGAAAATTCTTGTTCTAATTCAAACTTATCTGTTGGTTTAACTGAAACATAGTTAACACTACCAGCTAATGCATTACGACCTACATTCGTCGTTGGTCCACGGCTATAGACCACTTCGTCCAAGTCTACTACGTCAGCTGCTAGCCCAACGGTTCTGCCCATGTAAACATCATCATGGTTGATGGTGACTGCACTGTTTTTTGTGGCTTGTGTATCTAAGCTGGAAAACCCTCGAATAAAGACAGCACGCGATGCTTTTGTTGTTGGTAGTGGCGCTAGGTTTATTTCAGGGATATCGGATTTAGTTTCGGCGACTTCTTGCGTTAATGTAATTGGTTTGGGCTCATTTACTTCGTCCTTAGCAAATGATGTTAGTGGTAACAATGCACTGATAATGACTGGTGCAATTGGGATTGCTTTTGATTTCATCATAACGACCTTTCCTTGGATTAACATTTTATTAACGATGACGGAAAGGTATCACAGCAAATAAGTATATCATTTATCATTTTACGCCATATGTAACAGGTTGTTATTTATCGTTAAGAATGACAATTCTAATTTATTACTTTAAATCAGCCGCTTAGTTATATTGTATTGTTACTTGTCGGGGTAAGCGACAGTCCGTCATGGTTGGCGTTAAATGATAAATTGATTGTTACAAGCTGTGATATTGTTAGCTCGTTTTCAATCATACTTAACGTAGGAATTAATTCATGGATACGAATAAAAGATTTAAATTAACAGCACTCTCTGCAGTCGTTACATTGTCGGTATTGATGTCGGGTTGTTCAATGATAAATACCGACGCGCAGCCAAAGGATATTCCTGAGTATAAGTTGACTGATTGGAAACCAGTCGGTGTACCAAATGCAGGACCAATGAGTGATACAGTGCCTGTATTAAATACCTTCCATACCATGCACGGCAGCATTAATAACACAGACCAATTGATGATTGTGACTGCACCTGAACAAAAGCTAGCTTGGGTTGCTGAAACACAATTCTATGTGCCAGAAGGTCCGTCTATCGATCAGCAAGGTAACCTGTACTTTAGTCCTTTCCGTCCTAATGAAGATGTGAGCCTTGTTGCGCTTGATGGCAAAACAGGTGAGCGACGCTGGACGCTACCAGCTCATGGCGACATTAGTGGTTCAGGTGCAACCTTAATTCTTAATTCACCTGAACATAACCAAGAAGTTATTTATCATTCAACCTATCAGAACATTTGGGCGGTAACGACAGATGGCAACATTCTATGGACTCAAAAAACGGGATTAACATGGGACCTATCGGAAAGTGCATCTCCCCATGCGTGGGGGGTTAATTTTGTACCTGGCTTAAACGCATTAAGTGTGGTGACGGGTAATGGCAAAGTGATGTTGTTTGATCGCTTAACAGGCGATGCATTATTAGCTGAAGCATTTGATTTACCGGGGTCACCTGCAGTGAATAATTTAGATGCGCGTCCACCAGGGTTTGTGCGTAATTGGGCTGATGAAGCCGCGGCAGAGCAATTTGGTAAACCACAAAGTGGGGACGGTCTATTTACTACGATCACCGATATTATTTTTGGTGGTGGTAGTGAAGTAACGAACTTCTATGCCAGTGACCCAATTTCGAATCGCCTCTATGTCGCAGCGACTGCGCCTGATGAGCTTGATGGCACTAAAGATGATATTTCAGAGTTAGGTGCATTATATGCGTTAGATATTGTCAAAACTACAGCAGGAAATTATAAATTAGACATTGCAGGCCGTTTTGATTTTGATGGTGGCACGGGTGCAACACCCTCGGTCAGTAACGATGGTCAGAAAGTCTTTACGACCGATGATCACGGCAATATCATCGCGCTTTCTCGTGATTTAACCGAAATTTGGCGTGTCAATGTAGGTGAAAAAATTGCGGCATCACCATCGATTGGTTCTGATAATGGCGAAATTTATGCGATCACTATGCATAAAATTGTCAAAGTACAAGATAACGGTGATTCAGGTGAGTTAGTGTGGGATGCTGACATTGATATGTTCCCAGGTTTTAATTCGATTAATGCCCTAACGCCAACAATTACTGCAAACGGTGTAGCGGTGAGTATCGGTGCTGTTAAAAGCTATGGTAGCGTTGACCTAATGGTTGGTGTTGGTTTTGGCATACTTGATAAAGACACGGGTGAGCTTGTGAGCTTTGTTGAAGGCGCTGAAGAATCAATTGCAGTTACCGTGCTAGCGCCGGATGGTGGTTTTGCCATTGGTCATTCGCCAACACGTCGATTAGCAGCAAAAGGTATCTTAGGCGATAATGCTGATGCAATCATTGGTGGTGTCGCGCGTTATGTACCGACTAATCTTGAGCTTGTAGCGCGAGATGCAGTATGTATGGCCGTTCGTTATGAAGAACGTCAGCAGAGTTACAGCAAAATAGATAACGGACAAGCTTATCAATGGGATACTAAGCAGATACAAGTGCTCGTAAATCAGGCTGAAAATGCACTTGGACGTGAGTTAGGTGAGTTAACTCAAGAGTGTGAAGCATTAACCGTACAATTAGACAAAGCAGCAAGCACTGCCGCGTAATACGCATATTTTAATATACACAGTTAGATTTAATATCAAAAGTTTAGCGATGATTGCAGTTTTGTAATCATCGCTTTTTTATTTCCCGCGCACAGACATAGCATGTTGATTAAAATTTCGAATTAATTGGTAAATGTTAATTTGGGATGCGCTATTAAGAAAGCACTGATTCATTTATAAAAAAACTCTTATGCAAATAAGAATGATTAGTGTTAACATCCTAATACTTTTGTAAGACAACAATATTTTAATGTGTTGTTATCATAACTCTAACAAGCAGTGTTGTTTATCATGAACGCGAAGTTAATTCTGTCTTTATTAAAAGGTGACTATTCAAAATTTATAGTCGCCATATTTCTCAGTGCTTTAAGTGCTGCAGCAGGTGTATCAGTTATCGCATTTATTAATGAAGCGATTAGTCGATTAAGTGTCGGTGCTGATTTTCCAATTACTTTATTTTTTGCTCTCATATTCCTATTATTTGGATTGAGTTACATCTCTCAATCTCAAATTACTCGATTAGGTCATCGTGTTGTATATGAGCTAAGGCTGAGTATTAGTCGCAGATTAATGAATATGTCTGTGGAGCGGATTGATCAGTTAGGCCAGCCGACTATTCTTGCGACTTTAACCAAAGACATAACCGCTATCAGCCAAGCGTTTAATAGTTTACCTTTTGTTGTTTTTGGCGCATCGGTTGTACTATTCACGTATGCGTATTTGTTTTGG
>Ga0105356_10002892_pt1 | contig 17020 bp, 14 predicted proteins | sample GOMGulsemesocosm_3_FD_83502 | JGI IMG/M metagenome (GOLD analysis project Ga0105356, IMG submission 83502) | Methane-oxidizing microbial communities from mesocosms in the Gulf of Mexico - GOM9D Gulf of Mexico | ecosystem: Environmental > Aquatic > Marine > Cold seeps | place: Gulf of Mexico...
ACTTTGCGAGGGTTTTGCGCCTCTTCGCAATGAGGCAAATGGGTATTCCTCAGATCAATATCGACATGATCGAACAGCTTTGAATTCATAAAACTGCGATAACTCTGAGGATTGCTCGGATCAAGGCCCAAATATTCATCGAGGTTAAACGTCACTACTTCGCTAAAGCTGACATCCCCAGATCGGTACCTCTCCACTAAATGTTGGTACAAGGCGATGGGTGTCGAGCCCGTCGCCAGCCCCAAGACTGCTGCAGGTTTTTTCCGCATCAACTCTACAACAATATTCGCTGAAAATTCTGCGACAGATTCACTGTCCGGTAAAACAACTATTTCCACTTAAACCGTCTCCACCTCATTATATCCGTGTAACCCTGCTAGGAGATCGCTGCTGAAGTCACTCAGCAGAGACTGGACAAACTCGCCGTACTCAAGTTTCGTATCGTCGAGTAAGGGTTGTAAATCCATCGCCAAGGAAATGTATTCCGACGTATCCACAGAGTGTGAAAAACCGAAAGTGGCATTGGCCAACTGTCGAGCATCTGATGCGAGATCGTAACGCTTGCCGCCACTGATCTGAGAATCAAAAATACCAATGAGGGGTTTATAAATCTCGCGGTGCGCGCCGACATCCAACTGCACGCGATGCTGTTGTGGCAACCAATCGAGATCGCGCCAGCCCTCAACCCCGTACACGTGTTTGGGACGCTGATGGGGTGGCAGCGATCGCAAGGCTTCCAGCGCGTGCACACTCACAGCAATGTGCGTATCGTGGCGGTCGGCAACGTTGTGCAAATAGACAACCTCTGCTTGCGCCTGTCCCAACCAGCGGGCTAGATCCCTCACCACTTGTGGATTTATTTTTTGTTTTATTTCAGCGCTGCTGCAGCCGTACTGGATAACCGCGGAATAGGCCCCAAAATCTGCAGCATCGCGCTGCTCTTGTTTCCGCACCGCCGCCATTTCGTCATTACTGTAGTGGGCATAGTCACCACTGCGCGGGGAGCCTGCCCCGTCTGTCAAAACAATGCCCGTAAACCAGCGCTCGCTCTGTTTATAACATTGGCCAATTCCGTGAAAGCCAATTATTTCTAAATCATCTTGATGTGCGGCGATGGCCAGATGTGTCGTTCTGTCGAGCGCCTCGGCATCAGTGGACTGATCCGGCACATAAAAATCAATTGAATTTTTCTCCACCGCAATATTCACTGTCATACACTTCTCTCCTATTCACTAACTGTGCACTGAGTCATCGCCAAGCCGTAAAACGCCTTGTATTACTAGGTTTCAGCTCGCCTCCAATTTTTTTTGAATCATTAATGCCGCACCCAAAATATCTGCATCGCTCCCCAATGCCGGCGGCACCAGTGAAACCCGATAAATATCGGCCAGGCGATTCAAGAATGCCTGCACCCGAGGTCTGAAACCCCGCGCTAAACCCACACTGCCACCCAGAACCACAATCTCCGTGCCCGTAATGGCTTTAATGTTGGCCACAAGCTGGGCCACGGCGGCGGCACTGTCGTCGATCAAGGCTTCCAGTCTCGGCTCTTGCTGAGCACATTCAAACGCCTGCTCACAACTGAAAGGGCGCCCCATCAATTCACTGGCACGCAGGCCAATAGAGGTACCAGAGGCGACAGCTTCGACACAATTCATGCGCCCACAAATACACAGCAGATCGGCCTCTTGATCGCGGGGAACCGTCAAATGGCCGAGATGCGCCGAAATACCACTGCGACTCGTTACCAAGGTGCCATTTTGAATAATGCCTCCGCCAATACCGGTGGACACTGTGATATAAACAAGCGTGTTGGCCTCGCTATGACTCCCTAGACAATATTCTCCCCAGGCGGCCGCCCAGGCGTCATTTAACATCGCAACAGGAAATTGATACTTTTCAAATAATACGGATTTTAAGGGCAAAATTTTATCGGGTCCCGCCGACAGAAAATGCACATTGTCATCACTCACTAAGCCAGTGCAGGCTATGCCCATGCCCTTCGCTTGCTCGATCCAGCCCCGACACAAAAAATCAATCGTTGGCGACAGTTGCTTCAGGTCGCTGTGAATCACCGAAGGCACAATGCGTCGCTCGATAATCTTTGTGCCGTCCACGAGCGCGGCAGCAATTTTAGTGCCGCCAATATCCAATGCAATAATCATTATGCCAACCGTTTTATGACTGTGCTGCCTGACAAATACTGTCGGCAAACCAAGCTGTAATATGTTCAACACGAGTGATTGCGGAACCCACAGTCACCGCTGCTGCACCCGCTTTTATCGCCTGTGCGGCACGCTCTGGAGAGTTGTAACGCCCTTCGGCTATCACGCATAAACCGTCAGCAACCCAACGTTCCACTAACACCAAATCAGGTTCATCGGGTGTGTTATCGACATCGAGATAGCCTGACATAGTGCTACCAATAAAGGAGCAACCTAAGCCAGCCATTTTCTTGCCATCCTCGTAACTCGCACAATCGGCCATCGCGATACAACCCTGCTGATGAACAGCATCAAGCAAGGCCTCAACATTGACTGGACGTACGCGATCAGTGGCATCAAAAGCGATGATTCTCGCACCCGCCTCGGCCAAAGCGGCAACATCTTCTACGAAAGGTGAAATTCTCACCGGACTCGTCGGCAAGTTCCTTTTTATAATCCCGACAATGGGTGCATTAGTGACGGCGGCCACTGCCCGAATATTATTAAGCCCTTCAATACGCAAACCCGCTGCGCCACCTACCAGTGCGGCCAAAGCCATTGCCACCACGTGCTCCACCTTGTCCATTGGGCCTTTGTCAACCGGCTGACAGGAAGTAATTAATCCCTTGTGCAACTGAGCACGGATCGTTTTTTCAAGTGAAAGATTTACTGGAGTCATGTACTACACCTATTAAACATCAAAAAAATAATGGTCTATTTTACGGTGACTTGCTTGGCCGCTTTCGCCTATACTTCCAGCTCCGCCGAGTGGTTTTCTGTCTTTTTTGAAAGGGTATAAAGGGTCAGCCCCGCTAGATCTCGGTGCTCAGAAGGCAGCAACAAACTGGCCAGATAACCCACAAGCAAACACGTTACAATGCCAATCGAGGCAAACAAATACCCGTTTGCCAATTGCAATTGCCACACAGAAAACATCACCCCCACGCCGGTAAACAAACCCACCAACGCGCCGGGCCCGTTCGCTTTTCGGGTGGTCACGCCCAACACAAACAAGCCTCCCAGTGCGCCCATAAACATGCCAATCACCCGGAAGTATTGCTCCATCAACGACCTAATTTCGGGGCTGATGAAAACCAGCGCCGCCGCGGTGCCAAGCACCCCCATCAAAAACGTTAAAATTTGAGCGGCCTTAAAATAGCCACGCTCGGATTTACAGACATTGAAAGGCCGTAAAAAGTCAGTGACTAATGTTGTTGCAATGGAGTTCATGCTGGTCGATACCGTTGACTGGGCCGCCGCAAAAATTCCCGCAACAATTAAGCCTGCAATACCAATGGGTAGTTCGTTGGCGATAAACGCTGGGAAGATTTGGTCAATTTGAATAGTAGGGTCGAGCTTCTCTGGATGCGATTGGTAAAAGGCATAAAGACCCGTTCCCATACAGAAAAACAACAGGGCACCCGGCACAGCCATGATCGCATTTGCCCAGATAGACTTAGCCGCCGCCCGCTCATCGGTGGTAACCATGTAGCGCTGCACGACAGCCTGATCCGCGGTGTAACTGGAAATATTCTGACCGATGCCCCCGAGCACAATGACCCAAATAGCCAGCGACGTTATACTGTCTGGGCCAAAATCCAGCTGAACCATGGTGAACTTATCGCCCGCCATTCCGCGCTCAATAAATCCGGAAAAACCCCCTTCAATCCCGTTCAAAATAAACAGGAAACACACCAGCGCGCCAATCAACAAGACAATGGTTTGGATTGTGTCGGTCCAAATCACCGCCTCAACGCCACCGAGAGTGCAGTAAATCAAACACAGCACGCCCATCACCAATACACATTCCCACGCCGCCAGTGGAGTGACCGCGGCCAACGCTAAAGCGGTCAATGCCATGACAATGCCCATGCGACTAATATGAAATAAAGTAAACAGGCCACTCGCGAGCAAACGTACCGGCATGTTGAAGCGCTTCGATAAATATTCGTAGGCACTGGTCGCGTCGATCTGGCGGAAAAAAGGCATAGCCACATAAATCGCGACAGGCGCTACAAGCAAAATCATCATCACACCTAAATACACTAGCCAGTCTGTGCGATAGACCAGGGCAGGCAGTGCAACATAGGTCAGTGAGCTGAGCATGGTGGCGTAAATTGAGCAGGCAGCCGCCCACCAGGGAATGTTCTGGCCGCCCCGAAAATAGTCTTCAGTACTGTTGTTTTTAAACATGAAGTAGACACCAATCAGCACCATTGCCAGCAGGTACAGTGTCAGCACAAGCATATTGACCCAGCCAAACTCGGGCACCGAGGCTCGCACGAAAACGGACCAAATTTTGGAATGCGTCCCATCAGAAGACAACAGTACAATCCGGTCACCCCACTGTGCGGCCATCAGTGGTCTCTCCTCAAGGCCCTGAGCGCCCACTGAATCGCCATAAGAGGCCCAGGCGTCGGTAATGGCGTTGTAGAAATTGCCGGGAGAATTCACACGATCAAAGACAATAATATGAGAGGCTCCAAAGGCAATGGCCGCGGCAGGGTTCCCCGCATCAGTAGGCCGACTTGCCGCTTGCCGCCAAACGCCAGTGGCCGTCGAATAAGACCACAGCTGAAGCGCCTCTGTGGCGGTTCCCACACCCATGGCATATAAACGGTCCTCTCGACCATCATCTTGTACTGCCAACTGAAGGTTAGTGTGGGCGCTCGCGGGTAGCGGCGCCAAAGTCTGCCACCGTGGAGCCGACTCGCCAGCGGTGGAGGATAAGGCCAAGCGATAGAGCTGGCCCATGCCCACCACATAGAGCGAGTCATCACTGATAACAGCGGAGGGGTTGCCAAGCGCGAGGGGAAGATTCGGCAGTGATGAGACTTCAAGTCGATCATCTGAAGGCAACCAACGCAGCACTTGTACCGCCTCTGAGTCTTGTGCGCCATTGCGACCGCCGACCGCAATCACACCGGATGCGTGACTCACGACTGCACTGTTTGAAACGGGAGAAAGGAGGCTCGCAGTGGGCTGCAGCCAGGTCAACTTCGCCGATTGATCGCCACCGTGGACGGCTACACGTACTTGAGCGGAGGTGCCTTCCTCTACGAGCAACAAGGCTCCATTGTGAACGCCCAATGAATAGCGCTCGGCTGCCAAACTGGTTTTATCCATCAATTGCCAATCAAGCTCAGTAGCTTTAACACTAAGGGCGCAACAGAAAAAGCTTAACAATAAGAAACCGACTTTTATTATCTTGTTCACGTATCTCTCCGATATTTCCCTAACCGCCAAGCCAAGTAACATGCACAACGACCAACCCATTCGAATATCACACTATTAACCTATCATACCATTCGATTTGCCGAGCGCCAACCACATTGCTAAAAGAATTCTTCACAGACAGGAACAAACACTGATCTGGCCAGTGTCATCAGTAAAATAAAAGGGACTCGCCATTCGGTTTTTCCGCACACCCTAGATGGCGTGCGAGAATATCGAATAGTAGAGGGCAGTTAGAATTGCTGACGGTCGTCAGACGGGGGGATTTGACGCTTATTAACTGTAAAAAGTATCGAAGACGTATTGCAAATGTTGCTTGAGAATCAAGTCTGCACCTTCGACGTCTTTGTCGCGAATTTTCTCGTATATGCCTTTGTGTGCCTGATAGCTCATGTTATTTAATTGCTGGTAATCTGCATCCGGCCGCGTGGGTCGCACCGAAATTACCCAATCAACAAGCGCTTGGTGCACCGCTAGAAAGATAGGGTTCCCGGGTATTTCCGCAATCACGCGATGAAAATTCATGTCTGTTTTGGAAAACTGTACACTGCTCCCAATGGATCGCTCATTGATTTTCAGCGCCTCTTCCAGGCCCTCTATCTGTTCGGGCGTGGCGTGCTCTGCGGCGTAACGAACCAGGCTGGACTCAAAGAACTGTCGCAGCTGATCAAAATATTTGACCCCATCTGGCTGCGTCAAAAAATCCTTCGATAAACCCGACAGCTCAGAAATAATATGTTCCGCGGAGGGCCGGCTCACCCGAGTCCGCTCGCCACTACTGATCTTTACCAGACCTTTGCGGGCCAATGCTGACAGGGCATCGCGGATCGAGGGGCGCCCCACACCAAACATCTCCATCAACTCGCGTTCAGAGGGAAGAGAATCTCCTTCAGCCAACTCCCCCTGGCGAATGATGCGCTCCAATTCTTCCTCTACTGTCTCTGATAACTTTTTCTTGGCAACCGGGCGCCTTACTGTGATCGTCATTCGCCAAATTCTCCTTAACTCGCTGGAATGGGCATACTCATTTCAATTGACCCTCCTCAATTCTGGCAGGTCACGTATTTACGTATCATACCAGATATCACAGAAATGTATAATCTGGGCTACTGGATAAGCACAATAGCATAGCCTTTCAGAATGGGTATAATAGGTATACCAACAAGCAAAAATACACATACCATAAAGTTGAGGTGCAGAATGTCTGAGCCCGTTTTTTTCCAACAAACTCACGACCTGTATCAATCTGCAGTGAGAGTCGTTCACATTGAGCAGGCATGTTTCAATTTTGGCTGGCATTTCCACGATAGCGTTGAACTGGCATTTATTGAATCTGGCAGCGGGCGTTTGTTGTTAGAAAACGCGTCCTCGGCTTTTGCCGAGAACAGTCTTCTATTGCTGGGGACAAGAACACCCCATGCCTTTATCTCTAAGACCCAACAACAAGGGCACAAAGCCTGGATTATGCAGTTTGATCGTACATGGCTTGAAAGCCTGTTAAAGCTACCAGAGTTTTCGGGTATCAAAGCGCTGTTTGAACAACTGCAGCACGCCATGCACTTTCGCCAATCTCCCGTTCTTGCCGCAGACTTTATGAGAGTTCAGCAAGTCGACGGCATTGAACGGATCAGCCAGTCGCTAAGGTTGCTTGCAACCATCGCAGATTGTTCCGATTATTTTTTATTGAAAAATAATCAATCACGACGATCACTCCAGAGTAAAACCGCGGCTATTTACGCTTATATTGACGAACACATGAACCGCCGATTAACACGCAAACAAATCGCCGAGAAATTTTCAGTCAGTGAGTCTCACCTAGCCCGCCAATTCAAACAGGCAACAGGCTATTCCCTGACCGACTACATCGTCCGGCGTCGTATGCAATGTGCCGCTCAGTTATTGCGCAGCACCAGCCTGCCGGTCGCCCACATCGCAGAGCGATGCGGCTATTTGCAAGACGCGTTTTTCTCTCGCTCGTCTCGCAAACTGTACGGTCTGTCTCCTCGGGCGTATCGTCAGGAACCTTAGCGCTTTAAGCGGTCTTCATTCGAGAGGTGTCAGGCCTTCGGTTCCATTGACAAGGTTTTTCAAAACCACGATAGACCGGTTCTAGTAACTGAAGTCTCTGCCGTTCATCTTCTGGCCAGTGATCCAACAAACTTCCCTGGTGGGTATCGCCGGTGTCGAGATCGTGCCGATTGAAAATTTCCGTATAACGCGCCTTAATTTCTCCCGGAAGCCATTCAAAATCTGGTAAGTACCACAAAGTAATCAAGGATCGTTCGGTCTCGGTTTGATTGGCATAGGCGCTGTGTAACAAGCGTGGGTCCATCAACACCACATCCCCGACACTCACCTCAACGGCCAATTCAGATTTATCTGAGCGATAGGCAATATTATTGGGGTCCTGAATATGAGAGAGCGATTGTTCGTGGGCAAGAGGCAGTTTATGCAGTGGGTGCTGGCAGCGATGGGAGCCGGGAACAACTCGTAGACAACCGTTTTCAACACAAGTATCTGTGAGATAAATCATAATACCCAGACCCGGTATCGTTGAGGTATAGCTCATAGGGTGATCCCAGCCCCACCAGTCCTGATGCCAAAATAATGCAGGGCTTTTGGGCGGCTTACTGATCATATACCCGGCCAACCAACGGCTGTGATCAAAACCCAAACCTTGCATTAATTTTTGAAATTCTGGTAGAGCGATGAGATGTGAAAACTCTGGGTGCTCGCCAAAATTAACCAAGCTACCCTGGGAGCGGTACTGTGATCGATGCGCATCGCTTAAATCACTAAGCAAGGTATCACGCTGCTTTCGCAGTGTGCTAATCAGAGATTCTGACAGGAAATTTTGGAAAACGGAAAATCCATTTTGCAATAGATTTTGGTGATGCTCGGAATACTTCATTGCTATACCCTGCTAAGCCTTAAGTCCACAAACTGTGGAAGGCATTATCAGGCGAGTCGTCTTTGAGAAACAGATCGGATCCATGCAAAAACTTGCACTATCCGATCGTTTTTATTTTTTTGAAATAACGCCAAGGTGGCCACCCCGCAAAAGCAGTGTAGTTATTTCTGGAATTTATGGCAAAGCTTCATCTAGCACTTCAATCCAATGCTGAACAGGGACCTTAGACTTGCTCGCTAAATGCATTTGGCAACCCACATTAGCCGTAACAATCCTCTCTGGCTTGCCCACACTCAGCGCATCCAATTTGTTACTCAATAAGCGCTGACTGATCTCCGCTTCGAAAATAGAATAGGTACCAGCCGATCCACAACACAAGTGTTTGTCGTTGGTTGGGGTCTGTTCAACGCCAAGGCTGTCTAGAATATGACCCACACTATCGGGTAAGTGCTGAGCATGCTGCAAACTGCAGGGGCAGTGAACCGCAGTCTTGACTGAATCGAGGCGCAACGCCAAGGACGCCAGATCCTCCCCCGCGATCACTTCAGACAAGTCCTTCGCCAACTCACTGACTCGCGCCGCTTTACTCGCGTAAACTGGATCGAACTTCAACAAAGCGCCATAATCTTTCACCGTGGTTCCACAACCCGATGCGGTCATAACAATGGCCTCTGCACCCGCCTCAATAGCCGGCCACCAGGCATCGATATTACGGCGCATAAAATTGAAGCCTTCTTCGTGCTTTGACAAGTGATAGCTGACAGCACCGCAACACCCAGCTTTTGTCTCCTCAAGCAATGTAATACCTAATCGATCCAGCACCCGGGCCGCCGCCGCATTGGTCTTGGGTGTTGTACTGGGTTGGACACAGCCGGCCAGTGCCAACATCACGCGCGAATGGACCTGACTCGGCCAGAGTGAATGCGTCTGCTTAAGGGGTATCTTTGCTTTAATCACTTCGGGCATCAGCGGACGCGCTAACTGCCCTAATCGCAATAGAAGTGCAAACCGGTGGCGATAGGGCAAAACCTGGCGCACTCCCCAACGCAAACTTCTTTCCCACAGAGGGCGCGTCTGCTGACGCTCAACAATATCTTTGCCCAAGTCCACCAGTCGCCCGTATTTTACGCCCGACGGACAGGTGGTTTCACAGCTGCGACAGTTCAGGCAGCGGTCGAGGTGAGTACGGGTTTTCTCCGTAGCCTCGCCATTTTCCAGCAACTGCTTGATCAAATAAATGCGCCCGCGTGGGCCGTCTCGCTCGTCGCCTAAGTCCTGATACGTGGGACAGGTTGCCGTACAAAAACCACAGTGAACACAGCTGCGTAAAATGGCTTCCGCCTCACGGCCGTGATCGCTGTCTTTAAAGAGGGGATGTAGTTGAGTTTGCATAAAAAAAGTCCGATTAAAGCCAGCTGTAGAGGCGACCAGGATTAAACAAACCCTGAGGATCAAACGCTGCTTTCAAGCGCTTATGAAGAGTTTGTAAGGCTCTGGGTTGAGAGTGGAAAACCTCGGCAATTCGATCGGCCCCACGAAAAACACTCACCTGACCACCGGCCGCAACGGCCAAAGCTTCCAATTCAGCTTTGTCAAAATTTCCCCTAAGCCAACGCTGCGCGCCCCCCCAATCAATCAACCAATCGGCCTCAGGCAAAAAGTGCCGGGCACTGGATTTAATGGAAAAACGCCACAGGGGCGCATCACCTGCAAAGAAATTTAATTGCTGCTCTCGCAGGGAGTGCCAAAAAACCTCTGCATTATCCATTGGTTCTCCCCGCCATTGTTTAACCGTGCCCTGCACAGCACTTTCAGCACCCGAAAGACGCAGATACTGTTTGCCGTCTAGCCAGCACGCCGCACTTAATGGTTTGGCCTTCCCCGCCAAGCTATTCATACTGTCGATGGCTGTTTGCGCGTCCATACACTGCACTAGGGTCTCGCTTGCCGCCGGTTTGGGCATCACCTTTAAACTTACTTCGGTAATAATTCCCAAGGAACCCATTGCACCCGCCTGCAATCGGGAGACATCGTAACCGGCGACATTTTTCATTACCTGGCCGCCAAAATTGAGATGCTCTGCCCTGCCGTTAATCAGTTTGATACCCAACACCGCGTCCCGTACTGAACCCATCCAGGGCCTGGAGGGGCCGGAAAGATTACAGGCCAGAGTACCGCCTATTGTTGCTCCACTATTTCCAGCGCCAGCAAACTCGGGCGGCTCGAAAGCCAGAACCTGACCGTGTTCATCGAGGGCTGCACGCAAGTCGACCAGGGAGGTACCGGCCCGTGCACGCATGACCAGCTCCACCGGCTGGTAACTGATAATGCCTCTGTGTTCCAATACATTTACCCTTTGAATACAGGTCTCTGTTAATTCGTCTTTTTTTGTGTCTTTTTTTGTGTCTTTGAATGCGTCTCGGCTTGTTTCTTCACTTGCGTTTCGGCCTAGCTCCCTGCCCAGAAATGCTTTCGAGCTACCACCAACAATATTCAAAGCGTGGCCGCAGGATCGGGCCTCATTAACCTGCTCGACGAGATCTTGAGAAATATCAGTCATCGTTCGCGCTCCTTGTTTGCCGGCCCTCCGGCCGCGCCATTTTTTTGTTTGATGGCCCGGTATTCCTGACAGCGTTTTAATACTGGAACACCCTTACCGGGATTCAGCGTGCCCTGCGGATCGAACGCCGCTTTAAGCCGGTGAAACTGCTGTAATTCCTCATCGTTAAACTGCACAAACATCTGACGTATCTTTTCAATGCCAACGCCATGTTCTCCCGTAATACAACCACCCACTTCAACACACAGCTCTAGAATCTTGCCCCCGAAGGCCTCAGTTTTTTCAAATTCGCCAGGAACATTGGCATCAAAAAGAATCAGCGGATGCAGATTGCCATCACCCGCGTGGAAAACATTGGCCACCTCTAAGCCGTAATGTTTAGACATTATTTCCATCTCAGACAATACATGTGACAACTGCGCCCGAGGAATGGTGCCGTCCATACAATAATAGTCAGGGGAGATTCGTCCCACCGCGGGAAATGCTGATTTTCGGCCTTTCCACAGTAGTGCTCGCTCCGCCTCATTTTGAGATACACGTGTTGAAAAAGCGCCCAGTTGCTGAAACAAGCGATCGACTTTGTCGATATATTCCCCCACCTCTTCTGCCGTTCCGTCCAGTTCACACAACAGCAAGGCTTTGGCGTTTAGTGGATAACCCGCGTTGACAAATCCCTCGGCAGCCACAATGGCGAGACTGTCCATCATTTCTAATCCGGCGGGAATGATGCCTTCACAAATCACCCGCCCCACGGCATCGCCTGCGCGCTCCACACTGTCGAAAGCCGCCATCACTACCTGCGCGCGTTCCGGCAATGGCAGCAACTTGACGGTCACTTCGGTAATCACCCCCAGTAAACCCTCAGAACCTGTCATTAAGGCCAGCAAATCAAAACCAGCCGCATCCAGCCCTTCAGTGCCGATATTTATTTTTTCTCCCTCCACCGTAATCATTTCGATATTAAGCACATTATGTACGGTCAAACCGTATTTAAGGCAGTGAACACCTCCAGAATTTTCAGCAATATTACCGCCGATTGTGCAGGCAATTTGCGACGAGGGATCCGGGGCGTAATAGAGACCGTGAACCGCAGCGGCCTCGCTGATGGCGAGGTTTCGCACTCCGGGTTGTAATCGCGCCGTGCGAGCCAAGGGATCGATTGCAATAATATTTTTGAACTTGGCCAGTGATAAAAGCACACCGTCCGGGTTGGGCATGGCACCCGCACTAAGCCCTGTTCCCGCGCCTCGCGCGACCACAGGAACTTGCTCTTGGAAACAAATCTGAATCACTCGCTGCACCTGCTCCACGGTTTGAGGCAAGACAACCAACAAGGGCATTTCACAATACATCGACAAACCGTCACACTCAAAAGGCCTCTGGGTTTCGGCATCATCGATCACGAAGCATGGATCTATAAATGCACGAAATTGTCTCGCCAATTGGGCGGCCAACTCGGCCTTTCCAGTGGTTTTTGTCTCGCTCATTTTTAACTCTCTAATTGTGCTTATATTGAGGTATTTTCACGTCCGCACCCTGAAGAATGATGGTCAGTCAAAACATCGATGCCGGCCTGAGCACATGCCATATCCTGAGCAGGCGTGCCTGAACTCAGGCCAATGCCGCCGACCACCGCCCCATCCATAAATACCGGTAGTCCGCCACCCACAACGCTGAGGCGCCCTCCCACTTCAGTGTGAACTCCAAACGCCAAATTGCCCGGCACACAAACTTCGTTGTACTCATGAGTCGCTTTGCGTGCTGCCGCGGCAGTAAATGCTTTGTCCTGTGAAATTGTCACACTGGTAATCTTGCCACCATTCATGCGGTCAAAAGCAATCAAATTTCCCGATTCATCAACAATTGATATGCACATAGGCACACCTATTTTTTCTGCGTGTTGTTTTGCGCCCTCAATCAGGACATGAGCATCGAACAAACACAAACGCTGTACAGATAACATAACAATTTCCCAGATAATTGATAATTAGCCCGACACTCACATGCTGGCTTTGGCTTTTGCTTCCCGGCGACGGGCATGTAAAACCGGCTCGGTATATCCATTGGGCTGCGCGCCGCCATGAAAAATTAAATCACAAGCCGCTTGGAAAGCCACATTGGTTTCAAACGCTGGCGCCATATTTCGATAAGCCCTGTCGTCGGCATTTTGTTGGTCAACGACTACGGCCAAGCGTTTCAAACTGTTTAACACCTGCGTCTGCGTACAAATGTTGTGCTGTAACCAGTTGGCAATGTGCTGACTGGAAATGCGCAGAGTTGCGCGGTCTTCCATCAGGCCAACGTTGTCCATATCAGGTACCTTTGAACACCCCACGCCCTGGTCTACCCAGCGCACCACATATCCCAGGATACTCTGTATATTATTGTCCAACTCCGCTTGAATCTCTGCTTCTGACAAATGCCCATCCGCCCGCAAGGGCGGCGTGAGAATATCGGCCAGACGAGTCCTGGGTCGTGTTAATAATTCTTCCTGGCGCCGGCCTACATTGACCCGGTGATAGTGTGTTGCATGTAAGACTGCAGCACTTGGCGAGGGAACCCAGGCACAGTTAGCCCCGGCTTGCAGATGTCCCAGCTTGGCAGTCATCATCTCAGCCATTTCATCAGGCTTTGGCCACATGCCTTTGCCTATTTGCGCTTTGCCTTTTAGACCGCAGGCCAAACCCACATCAACATTTTGGTTTTCATAAGCGGCGATCCAAGGCTGTTCTTTAATGGCCTCTTTAGGCAACATCGGACCGGCGACCATACTCGTATGAATCTCATCCCCGGTACGATCCAGAAACCCAGTATTAATAAACACCACGCGCTGACTGACCGCTCTTATACACTCCATCAAATTCACAGTTGTGCGTCGCTCCTCATCCATAACACCCACTTTTAGTGTATGCGGTGCAAGCTGCAAGGCCGATTCGATTCGGGTAAACAAGTGATCGGTAAAGGCTACTTCTTCGGGCCCGTGCATTTTCGGCTTGACGATATAGATGCTGCCCGTTCGGCTGTTGCGCAAGTCGGAACCACCTTTGAGGTCATGGATAGCGCACAAACTTGTGATCATCGCATCAAGGAAACCCTCGGGAATCTCGTTGCCGTGATGATCAAGCACCGCATCAGTTGTCATTAAGTGCCCAACATTACGCACCAAGAGCAAACTCCGTCCGTGCAACTGTAAGACTGTGCGATCGACGGATGTATAATAGCGATCAGCATTCAATGTGCGTGTCTGTGTTTCTCCCGCTTTTGTGAAAGAGGCAGTCAAGGTGCCGTTCATTAGCCCCAGCCAGTGACGATAAACTGTGACTTTATCTTCAGCGTCAACGGCAACTACCGAATCCTCACAATCCTGGATAGTGCTCACCGCAGCTTCAAGAATGAGGTCTTTAACACCCGAACGAGAAGACTGCCCCACAGGGTGAGAACGATCAATTTGCAGTTCAATGTGCAGCCCGTGATTTTTCAGCAGTATGGATTGTTGATTGCCTTCTTTGGCATAAGCAACAAACTGAGCGGGATTGGCAAGCCCCATTTCCCAGCTGTCACCGGCGGCGTCAATCCCGCCTGCCGATAGCGTCATACAGCCATCCACTTCCACCAAGCGATACTCACAGACGTGAAGATGACTGCCCGTTTTCAGCGGGGCTACTTGATCTAGAAATTCCGCTGCCCAGCTTATAACCGCGGCACCGCGAACCGGATTATAAAGACCCAAGGCTTCGCGCCCATCAGCCTCATCAATAACATCTCCGCCATAAAGAGCATCAAACAAACTCCCCCACCGCGCATTCGCAGCATTGAGCGCAAAACGTGCATTGGTCACTGGCACCACGAGTTGTGGACCCGCTATAGAACAAATTTCCGCATCGACACCCGAGGTGGTAATGTTGAAAGGCTCGCCCTCGGGTACAAGGTAAGCAATCTCTCGCAGAAAAGATTCGTACGCTGCCACATCAAATGCGGCCCCAGGATAGGTTTTATGCCACTGGTCTATTCTCGCCTGAAACTGGTCCCGCTCGACCAATAATTCGCGGTTACGTGGCCCCAAATCGTTAACGATAGATGCCAGCTCGGACCAGAAGTACCCGCCATCAATATCAGTACCCGGCAATATTTCATCGGTGACCAAGTGGTATAGAACCTCGGCAATTTGCAAACCACCCTGCTGTACTCGCTGACTCATAACTAAGACTTCCACGGCTATCATTGGATTTTCCGCCCCGCTCAATTGGCGTGTCTAGCGCTTGCGGGGCAAGTTTAAAACACCATCATGTTCAAGCAAGAGCGGCTTACAGGCCACGAAATTAAATACTGGTCAAACCAGTTTTTATAGGTCTAACTATGGTTTAAATTGCTTTAAACCTTATATAAAGGTTATATATTCAATACGTGCTGTTTCAAATAATCATCACCAAGAACTGGTTATACCAGATATGAACACCGTCAAAAAATCCGCGACGCTATCAGATGTCGTAGCCAGAAGACTGGAGCTGTTGATTCTTGACGGCACATTGACTCCGGGCAAAAAAATTCCTTCAGAACGACAACTGGCTGAAAAGCTGGGTGTTTCAAGACCGCTCATCCGCGAAGCCCTGAAAGAACTGTGCGGCCGGGGGCTTGTGCAAACTGAGCACGGTCGGGGATCATTTGTAGCGGACATGGTGCCTGCGGTTGGCCAGGAGAGCCCGCTGGCGCACCTGTTCAAAGACCACCCCAGAACCCTGTATGACTTACTTGAAGTGCGAGAACTACTAGAAGGCCAAGCCGCTTACTTGGCGGCACAGCGGGGTACAGATGAAGATTTCTATCGTATCACTCAGGCCTTTGAGGCAATGGAACAGACCGCAGAACTTCGCGACACAGGACACTGTGACGAGGCTCAAATGGACGCGAAACTCGATCACACGTTTCACCGTGCGATTTCAGAAGCCTCCCATAACCCGGTACTGGTACACACCCTGCAAAGCTTGTCCCAACTAACACTAAACTCTGTTCTGGCCTCCGTGAACAACCTTTATCACCGCCCCGAACAACGACAACAAATCAATCGTCACCACCGCCAAATTTACAACGCCATCATCAGCCGCCAGCCCGATTGGGCGCAAAAGGCAGCCACCCAACATATCCGCGAGATCTATAAACAGCTGCAGGATATTGAGCTGCAAGAGCAGCGCTTGATACGGGCCGAAATGTGGTCAAAGGATATCAACACCGACTGAAGGCCTTGATGTTGCTCACGTTTACCGTAGCTTTAAAAAATTTGCGGCTATGTCTCCGGCCGTGTATCGACGGCAATTAAATCCTGCCCCTGTAGTACTAAACGGATAGACCAATCTGAGTTAATGGCGTGAGCGGCGACGGCTCATTACATGAGTACCCGTGCAAAGCATGCAATGATCATAATTGGCAAATTAATGCTCAGCCCATCCATATCGCCAGTGTAGCCGAGAAGTTATCCTCTTTTCACCACAACAAAGAATTACGGACAGCTACTATGAATAATTTAAAAAACCGTTTTGATAACAAGGGATATGTCGCCGTTAGCGGATTTTTGGACGACGTAGAGACAGTTGAACTGCAGCGGCAAACCAGCCGCTTTATCGACGAAGTGGTACCAAAGCTGGACGATGACACGGCCTATTACGAGAGCAAACAGAACCGCGCCACACTCAAGCAGGTGCAGAAACTATACGATCACGACAGCTATTTTCTGAAACTGGCTCAGTCGGATAAGGTCACCAGCTTGGCAAAAGAATTACTCGGCGGCGATGTCACGCTACAAAACATGCAGTATTTCAACAAGCTACCGGGTATTGGCAGGAGCACACCCGCCCATCAAGACGGCTACTACTTTATGATCAAGCCTCAGCAAGCCATCACTATGTGGTTGTCGCTGGGAGAGGCCGATGCCATCAACGGCTCCGTCTGTTACATTCCCGGCTCCTATTAACAAGGTCTGCGGCCGCACAAGGTCTCGTCAACGCTAGGGTTCTCCCAGGGTATTAGCGACTGGGGCGAGGCTGATGAACGAGCCGAAGTTCAGATGACGGCCAGAGCAGGCGATATTCTAGTTCATCACAGTCTCACTATTCATCG